>Ga0134125_10003407_pt1 | contig 18408 bp, 12 predicted proteins | sample KB31751_FD_96464 | JGI IMG/M metagenome (GOLD analysis project Ga0134125, IMG submission 96464) | Terrestrial soil microbial communities with excess Nitrogen fertilizer from Kellogg Biological Station, Michigan, USA - KB3-175-1 | ecosystem: Environmental > Terrestrial > Soil > Unclassified ... | reverse complement strand
TTGAATCCCCTCAGCGGCAGCTGAGGGATATTTCAAGTGCAGCCTCGCTCGCAAGTTTTCAACGGAAATAGGCAGGACTTGAACGATCCACCTGCTCCCGCAGGTGGGATTTAGTAAAAACAACGACATCAAACATTGGTAGGCTGGACCTGAAGTAACCACCAGCTGCTGGGGTGAGATTAAGACTTTTCGGGCAAAGCTAGTTAAAGTCTTAATCTCGTCTTTACGGAAGACTGGCAGACGATCTTTCGTCACCGAACTCAGATAGAAACACGGCGCGTCGCGAGAAATGGTATGCATGAGGCGCAGCCTCGAAAAAAGTTAGAGAGTCTCCCGGAAAGGCAGAGCCTTTCCGCACTGTGCGGCGGCAAGCCGCAGGCGACAATGTGTGGTGTGCTTCTTTAACTGGTGGGTTTGAGCTGGCAAAGTATACATCCGACTTGCATTGACCCCAGCATCGCAACTGGAGCCCGGCGTGGCCTCAGATTCAGCGAGTTACAGCTCAGATCATGAGACTTGAGTAGACCAAACGGGTCGTTAGGTTGACTTTATTATGGCAGTGGATGCGTACACTGGGTGTACCAATCTATTTCGTAGAATCCTCCCAAAATTCGCAGCAAATGTCCGGAAAACTGGGGTTTTGTCCGTACTTCCCTGCGGTCGAAGCTGGCACGGACATTGCCAATCTAGCTCTTGAAAACTGCAGTATTCCCCTACTTATTCTCCGATTAATCGCGATTAGAGGGAGGAAGAAAACTGATGAGGAAATTGATAATTGGCGCCTTGGTCACCGTCGCTATTCTGATGGCAGCGGCTGCGGCAGTCGGCCAAGAGCCGAAACCAGTGACTGTAACGACGACGACACAAGTAACTAAGACTGTTCAGAATCCCGACGGAACCTATACCATCATCGAGTATCCTGTCGGTAAAGAAATAGGAATCGTGCTGAACCCGATCGCTTTGAAAGAGGCGAAGGGAACCGCGACCATCCTGCGCGATCCGACGGGAACTACCGTTAAGCTTAACTTGACAGGGATACCTGCGGAGATGACCGCGGTTAACATCTATGCCGTAGATCCAACCGGGACGACTACGCTGCTGGGACCTGTGGCAATTGCGAATGGCGTGGGTACGCTTACCGCGACGACACCACTCGACAAGTTCATGATCATCGCATCATCGGATGCGGCCTTGACGACTTACGGCCCCGATACCGCCGTGGTATTTCGCAGTGCCGTGCCTGAGGGCTATGCAGTTGTGCCTTTCACCAGCCACCCTGTAGGTGAAAAGGTAGCGGCTGTTACGACCGCTAATGAAGTACCAGCATCACCTTATACAGTGCCGATGCTGAATATTCCCGCCTTCAAGAAAGGCGATGACACCAAACTGAAGATAGATTTCAGTGGTGAGATGTCAGGCGCTCGAGCCAATGTATTCATTGAGCCACACAAACGCGCCACGGACGTCCGCTTTCGCTTCCACGATTTGAAGGACGCGCCGGCAGGCAAAATCTACACAGTCTGGGCGGTTTCGCCCGATAATCAATTCTTCAAGCTTGGCCAGGTCGTAAATCTTCATGGCAAGAACGAGGCTGAGGTCGGCTCAAAAGTCCCGCTCGATGACTTTGGGCTGCTCGTGACGATGGAAAACATTGGTGAAGTAAAGATTCCCGCCGGTCCACGCGTCGGCTGGGTCGAGATAATCAGAACGAATTAGAAGGAAACTTTTGTTTTCCGACTTTAAGGGCCTGCTCGCAGGCCCTCTTCTTTGCTTGTCAACAAGACGAGTTGGTGATGACTCGAGTTCGATCAGCTCAGGGTCGGGAAGGGTCGCTTGCGCCCGCCCAAGTTACAAAACTCTCAAACTTGCCGGTAGAAACGAATCTTGAAGGCCAATGCATCTTGAGGCGGGCGCAAGCGACCCTTCCCGACCTTGAGTTGATCAGTCCTGAGTCTGACCAGCAGGAACGGGACAAAGGCAATCTCAAAAAACTTCTACCATCTTTTTGCAACGTTGCTGTAATATTTCGCTGAGGGTAGTCCCCCTTAGGCAGTAAGCAGTTCTCCGACCCATAGAATTCGCCATCCCGTACGCCGCCTTTGCCCCGTGGCTCACGCCCGGAATTGAATAATTCACAACTTCTCCTAAGAAAGAACCCGGAGATTTCCTATGTTGAATCGCAATTTACCCCGATTGCTTCTATTCGTGCTCCTGCTCACCACCGCACGAACCGCCTCGGCATCCGAGCTCAACCTCCCTGAACTCGTCCGTCGAGTCAAACCCTCAGTCGTGGCGATCGCCACCTTCGATCAAAAAGGTGAAGCCCTCTCAACTGGCAGCGGGTTTTTCATACGGCCGGAGCAGGTCGTGACCAACCTGCACGTGCTGCGCGGCTCATATCGAGCAGAAATCAGAACCCTCGAAGGCAAAGGCCGAGTCTACGCTGTCAAAGGCGTCCTTAGCATCGATGATGAAGGTGACCTGGCCATCTTGAGCGTCGACATTCCTGCCGAGCGGTCTCGTCCGCTGGAGCTTTCGACTCTGCTTCCCGAAGACGGCGAAAGAATTTTTGTGATTGGCAATCCGCTGCGTCTCGAGGGCTCAGTGAGCGACGGCATTGTCTCAGCCGTGCGCGAAGTTCCCAGCCTCGGGAAAATAATTCAGGTGACTGCGCCCGTCTCGCATGGAAACAGTGGCAGCCCGCTTTTCAATACCAAGGGCCAGGTCGTAGGCGTTATTACTATCCGCGTCATCAACGGCGAGAACATCAACCTCGCGATTGAAGCCTCGCGAATCAATCAGCTGCCCCCGAATAAGTTCATGATGCTGCCTGAGTTGGTGGCAAAGAATAGCCAGAAGGATTCGGCCGAAGCGGTGGCGGCTTCACTTTATCGAAGTGGACTTGATTCGATGTGGCTGGGAAATTACGACGGCGCGCTCGGGTATTTTGAGAATGCCGTTAACAAAGATCCGAATCGGGCTGAAGCCTGGATTCAGGTAGGCTTTTGTAAGACCAAGCAAGGCAAAACTGCCGATGCTATTCGCGCCTATCAGCAAGCATTGCAGCTGCGTCCCAACTCCGCCGAAGTATATAACAAGCTCGGCGACGCTCACTTCTATGCCGGCAGGTTCAGCGAAGCAATTGACTCCTACAAACAGGCCGTACGTCTACAACCTAAGGCTGCCGAGGCTTATTACAATCTCGTGTTGACTTATCGAGAGGTTGGCAACATAGACATGGCGGAAGCCCAGGGCAAGATTTTGCAGCGCCTGGATGGCAAGCTCTATGAACGAATGATGAGCGAGTTTCGCCGCTAGGCAATGTACGACAGGCTGCCAGCCTGTCGGATGTGGAGCAAGGGCGTCGTTGGATTAAGCGAGCCATTTTCCATATATCATTTACCACTTACCATCTTTCATTTCATCGGACTGATTCGCGTCACCGCTTTACGATGAAAAATGACAGTTGGAAAATGATATATGGAAAATGATCTCGGGCTCCTCGTGGTTGAACGCCACTGAACCACGAGCTGCAGGCTGGCAGCCTGCAGTACAAGCTACCCGCCGTGGGTGAAGACGGTGGCGTCCACTGATTTCGGATCGCCGAGCACCACGAAGCGAATATTCTTGAAATACTTTTGCGCAACTCGCTGCACGTCGGCCGGTGTGACGGCGCGCAGCCGATTGATGAACTCCGCAGAGTTGCGCCAGCCTCCCCCGATCAACTCCGCCTGCGCCAGCTCAGCCGCCTGGGCCGCGTTGGTTTCCTGACTCATGTAGTAGCTGGTCAGGTACTGCGCCGTTACGGACTTAATGTCCTCCTGGCTAATTGGCTCACGCTCCAGCCGAGTCATCTCGTTGAGCATCACGCGAGTAGCCTGGTTGGCATCGACCGCGCTCACGTAAATTCCCCCGATGTTGGCGGCCTGGCTATTGAGAAAAGCGTGCGGGGCATACGACAGATTTCGTTTCGTTCGTACTTCTTCAAACACGCGATCGCGCAGCAACGCGGCGGCTATGCGCATCGGATAAATGTCCGGTGACGTCAACGACGGCGCTGTGAACACTCCTTGAACGTAATTTGTCGGCAGCACCCGCGTCGTCACTTCAACGCTGGACTTGTCAAAGTTGAGTTGCGGAGTGGCTTCAGACTTGTAATTTCCGCGCGGAACTTTCGCGAAAGACGCGGTGACCCTGGCCTTAACCTGCGCCGGATCAAGGTCTCCGACAATTATGAGCAGCAAGCGCGACGTCTCGAGCAGTTTCTGATGGTAGGCCTTCAAGTCTTCCGGAGTAAGACGGCTAACACTCTCGGCCGTGCCTTCGGCGCGATTACTGTACGGATGGCCTGAATAAGCTACCCGCTCCTGCAGTCTCTGCAAATAAGTATCAGGATCATCAGAATCATCACGCAAAGATGCAACGATGCGCGATTGGGCGAGCTCAACTACGTCCTTCGTGAACGATGGTCGTAAGGCTACGTCTACAAAAATATCCCACGACTTATCGAAGTTTGGCCGAGTTGAAATCAAGGACATCACGGAATAGTCGTAGTTAACCGAGGAGCTGAGCACTGTGCCCATGCGGGAAAGCTCCGGACGCATTCGATCGCGCGGGTAATTGACGCTGGCATCAGTGGCCGCGGACAACATCAGCGCTTCAATGCCCGCATTCTCCTGAGTAATGTTGCGCGCGCCGCCTTTGAAGAAAAGCCCGGCAGCCACCGTCAAACTTCCCTCGCGCCGCTTAACGAGCACCTTGAGACCGTTGACCTCAAATTCCGATACCAGCGCTGCTTGCTTGGCAACTATGTCCTGCAGGTTTTCGAGCCTTTGCAGCTGTGTGCCGGCGGCCCCTGACGTTGGACTTTGCTGACCAAAAACTGGAGTTAACAAACTGCCGCACAGAATGAGCAAGCCCAACGCCGCGCCGCTTTTCATAATGTAGTTATTAATTCGATTCTTCATTTACCGATTAACTCATCTGCAGTAAGTTGAGCCTGTTGTTGAGCCCTATCAGATATCAAAGCGAGGCTAACGTGGGGCTTGCCCTGAATATAGGTAGTTACGTAACGACTGATATCAGCGCGAGACGTGCGACGTAGAGTCGGAAGATAACCACGAAAATAATCAATCCCGGTTGACGCCCACCAGAATGTCAATGTGTGCGCGTACTCACTCAACTTTTCACGCGAATACAAATCGTCAGCCTCCAGCAGCGCCTTGGCACTTTCGAGTTGCTCGTCGGTGAAATAATCCTTGTCGTTAAAGTGTGCGAGCTCGTTGTGAATGGCGGCGACTGCGGCCCTGGCTTTGTCAGGAGTGGTCACGGCCGTTACCAGAATCGGTCCGACGTTGCGTTGCGTGTAGTAACTCAAGTCAACCGCCTGCACTAATCCGGCATCGACAAGGTTGCGCTGAAAGCGAGAGCTCGGCTGACGCAGGATGAACGAGAACACATCAGCCGCATAAGTCGCGGCGTTGTCTTTGCCGATTGATGGCCCATGCCAGCCAATCGCGATAATTACATTCTCGACGGGCTGCTTGATTACGGCGCCCTCGCTCTTGGTCAGCGGCGGATGCTCGACGAGCGGAAACTCGACAAAAGGATCTTTCTCGCGCCGCGCCCAATCGCCAAAGAGCTCCTGTGCCATCTGAAAAATCTCTTCGGGCTTAACGTCTCCAGTCACAACCAAAGCGGAGTTATTTGGTACGTAATAGCGTCCCTGAATCAGGCGCATCTGCTCGGTTGTCGCCGTCGAAACAGTCTGCCGATTTCCCAGGGGCGCCTTGCGGCTCGGATATTTGTAAAAGAGTCGAGAAAAGATCTCGCGGTTCAGGTAATAGAACGGATTCGATTCGTTTCGATCGATCTCACCAATAACCACTTCGCGCTCGCGCTCAAACTCGCGATCGTCGAACAGCGGGTAACGGGTCGCATCTCGCATGAACTGCATCGCGGTTCTCAGATTCGGACTGGTCGTCGTGAAGTAATAGTTAACGACTTCCTCGCGAGTGGAACCGTTATAGGCGATTCCCAACTGGCCGATTGTACGCACGTAATCTTCCGCGTCGGCGATCGCGCGATTGGCTTTGAAGAACATGTGCTCGTACAGGTGGGAAAGTCCGTTGAGTTCCGGAGGTTCGGTATAAGATCCGTTCTTAACACCAAGCTCGATGGTGACGAGCGGTACCGAATGATCCTGAACCACGATCACTTCGAGCCCGTTTGGCAGGACCTTGTTGGTGAGCTCGGCATCAGGCAGTCGCGCGGGGGCCGTGGCTGCTGCCGCGGGTCGCTTTGTTCTGGCCGGTCGCGATTGAGGAACTCGAGCGTATGACCCGGCCGGTGCGATTAATGACGTAAGAATTATTAGTAATAGAAGACTACGTTTCACAAAATCTCCAATGTACAACAGGCTGCCAGCCTGTCTGATGTTGCCTGAGCGACCGACAATCTGCAGGCAGGCTGCCTGCAGTAAAGTTATGCCGCATTTCGATGTTAGCACGAGTGGATTAGATGTCAGCCGCCATAAGATTCATCCTGCTCGATCTTTGATAAAACCCAATCAAATTCTCCGGAAGTGACCTTACCGCCGCAGAATTGGCAGACACCAACAGCATTAATCTTGAGCGGCGCCGCACAATTTGGACAATTCAAGTCCGCTCGCGCCGCCCCCTTGCTTCCGCGATTTCGGATAAAGGTCCAATATTCTGACCAGCGCCGCTGGTTCGTCTTCGAACCGCTAACTACTCTCCCGCTGCCATCGACGGTGTAATCAAATCCATCCGCCCAAATCCGCAACGTGATGGCATGGTAAAAAGCGTCCTCCAGTATCTTCACCGGTTGCATGGCTGTGATCCGGGCCTGGTCGAGAATATTTCGCAGTCCCTGTCTTTGATAGGCATCGATCCAATATTGATGCATTTGAAAGATATTGTCGGTTTCATGCGGCCGCGCTCGCTCCCAATTCAAACTCGACCAGGCCGACTGGAGTTCCTGAAAGATCAGCGCCGCTCGAGCCTGGAATTTGCTCCACGAGAAGTCGGGGTTGCTTTGCTCGAAAGCCGCGCGCACTACCGCAAAGTTGGGTTGCACGATCGATGGCAGATCGGTCCCGACTTCGGGAGCGTCACCAGTGAGTAATGGTCCACGCGCTTCGCTCTCGAGGAGCGTGATGTCCCGCACAAACCATTGAAATTCACCGCTGTCGATCTTAGTCAGACAAAAGGCGCAGGCGCCGACGGAATCTTTCTGCAACGGAGCGCCGCAACGTGGACAATGCAGAGCCGTCGCTTGAGCCGGTGGGGGCGATAACACGTCACGCTTTCGTTCAAGTTCCCACTGCTCGCGAACGTAGTAGGTCATCTCCGACGGCGTTTGGCCCGGGCCGCCCGTGACTTCGGTGTAATTCGACTCAAACGAAACTCGAATGCTAACTACCGGAGTGTCTAGGCCTTGGACGTCTGTAACCTGCATGGCGCCGACGATGATGCCTTTTACTTCACTCAGCCCGGCCTGGTTACGAGTCATCAATGCCGCCCGCGCGTTCTCACTCAAATATGGCGAGAACAGATCGAGAGCCTGCGCGCCTCGTCCGCGCGACTCGTGGGCCTTTCCATATAGCGCATAGCAGAAATCAGTGAAGATGATTTCGGAGAAGTTTGGATCGAAGCGGCGCAGATGATTGAAAGCGCGAGTGACATCGACGTTCTCGTACTCACGAGTCGAGGTCGTTACGGAGGTGAGACCAGTCGCCGCTCGTTGCGCTCTGCGTTTGAAGTAATAAACTACGCCAACGATGAGCAGTAAATCGAGTGGTATGCCGATCAGTGGATACTCAATCGTTAAGTAAACAAGAAAACGGAAGAGCTGAAAAACAAGATAGATGATGGCGCCGCCGTCTCCACTTCCACCACCACTGCCACCTCCTCGACTACCACCGCCGCTACTTCGACTGCCACCGTAGGATTGGCCGCCACCAACCCGAGCCAGGACGTCAGAAAATGCAAACAGCAATAGCGCCCCGGCCAAAACCGAGCAGATAAGTATCGTGAGTTTGGATTTGCGACCCAGGTTCATCACAGTTCAATACGCGGCATGTCGGGTAACTCGTTCGGATTTTCACCGGTAGCCGGCAAGTGTTTACTCAACAAGGCGCCAAAGTTCTGGAGAGCTTTCACGAAACTCTCGACATCGGGAGTTCGACCGACTTGTTTAAGTTCGAATTGGATGTGGTTCCACTCCAGCGGCGGGACAGCCTTGAGCACACCGCGATCGGCAATCAACTCGAGCCGGAGTTCGAGTAGTGACAGGTAGACAATAATTCCCATCTCCGCATTCGTATTAGCGATACCGGCTTCGTAAAACATCGCGGCCGCCCCGCGCCGCACCGCAGCTTTTCGAAATTTCTTGGAAGTTAAGCGTCGCCGCAGAGTTTTGGTGCGCGAGCAAAGAAAGGCGCCTCCGATGAACAAGCCCGCTACGTCGATGGGGACCAGGATCGGGGGAAAATCGATGGGAATGAAAAGCAGAATCAGCAATCCGACGAAGGCCAGGACGGCGCCGAACAAATAATCCGCGTGTCGATAGTTGCCGGACACGCCCCGCACTACGATCACTAATTCAGCGTCGGTGCCCTGTTCAATTTCTTTGACACATTGCGCCAGCGAGTCGCAGGCAGGTTGATCGAATTTGGCACGCTTCATGTTGAAGAGGCGTTGATTGTAGCGCAAAGTGCTCGTTCGCGTCGCACCCCGAGCATTGCCGACGCGACTGGGCCAGGTAGTGCCCTAATTTGGAGTGCGCCGACCTGTCGGCGCTTTGGTCGCTGCGACCTGTCGCAGCAAGTTGTCGAAAGGGCGCATTACCAAGCAGCGCGGCGTCAAGCCGCCGCGGGCGAAAGCGGTGACAGGTCGCCGCACTCCAAATTAAGACCCAAGCTCACGTTACATGCCGAAGCCCTTATGTTATCTTCCCTCGCTTCAATTCGCTGTGGGAGCATTAGCATTATTATAGTTAAGCCGTGCAACGGATCTGTGACCCTTTGCAAAGCAACTTATTTTTTCGAACATTTGAGGAGATCGAATATGGCCACACTGACAGAGCAGGAGTTCTCAAAGCATACAAATACCGACTTTCGAGTGAAGCTCGACACGCCTGAACCGATTAATCTGCGATTGGTAGAAGTGAAGGGTTATGCAAAGAAAGACGAGGAGCACGGCGGCATGGAAAGGTTTTCACTCTTCTTCACCGGGCCCGCTACTGTCCTTCCGCAGAAAACCTATTCGTTGTCTCACGATGAGATGGGCGAATTTGAGCTCTTCCTCGTTCCGATTGCACGCGAAGGTGAAGGGTTCCGGTACGAGTCAGTCTTCAACTACTTTATTCAACCTTCGTGACCGGCGCATAGAGTTCAAGCTCTTAGCTTGTGACTTTCCGCTTTGAGTCAGGATTGCGGCCTATGGGCGAGCGCGCCATTCCATGTGTTTGTAAGCTCCGTGGTCTTCAATTTGAACAAAGCCCAACCGCTCGTAAAAACGATCGGCATTGTCGTTCAGGACAAATACCATGTGGCGCAATGGCTTTCCTGAAACTACTGACTCGTGAATCAGCCGATTCAACAGCAGCGTGCCAACGCCTCGATTCTGAAACTCAGGCAAGAGGGCGATATCCAGTAAGCGAATCTGCTTCTCGCTCCTTCCGACCCAAATTCTACCGGCTGGTTGATCATCCAACAGGATTAGGTTGTACTCAGCCTCGGGAAAACGCGCGTCGTATTCGCGCCGCTGGGCATCGAACTGAGACTTGATGAAAGCCTCCCGTTGACCTGGTTCCCATTGAGCCTGAGCCAATTCGGTCGCGCGGGTACTGTAATAAACATCAACCAGGAAGGCATCGTCTTTCTCAGTTACGGGCCGAAGGCTGACGGTTCCGCCTCGCGGCAGCGCCAATTTGATCTCGCCAGTTTTCATGGACGGTGCTTGTCCACGGATCAGTTCCCACAGTTTCGCGTCGCGTCGCTGGCGATCGTCCATACCGGGTTGCCTGAAGCTTCAACCGTCGCCTGCATGAAACACCCATCCTGATCTTCGGCAACGAGCTTGACAGTCGATTGATCCCAGGAGGTGTTAAGCGTTCTGGTCGCACCGGGGCTAATCGATGACTCGTTGAGTTGGTCAGGACCCCAATTATCGCTGTTGACCGGAGACAAATAGAGAGACCGAATCTCCCATCCTGAATTATTTACAACGGTGATCGTCAGTGGTGGCGCAGAGGCGCCGGAAAGTGTCGCCAACGTGCTAAGCGCAACTAACACAGCGACCAGCAGCAGAAAACGAAAGCGAGTTTTGGAACTTAAGAGTGCGTGAAGAAGGTTTTTCATTGCTGAACTCCTTTTGGTCAAATAATCAATAATTGATGATTCCACGATGGGAAGAATGGATGCGGCCCTGGTGTTTCCGGTCAGTTGGCTCAAGCCACGACCGCATCCATGGTTTGCCGACAGCGTTCCTAATTAAGGACACACGCTGTTGACGGTGTAGTGCACTCCGCTATCGACCGCAGGGTTATTCGGCGATTTGCGCACGGTCACCGTGGTGGTCGCCGTCGCAAAGTTACCCGCCGAATCTTTCACCTTGAACGTGATGGTGTAGACACGACCGTCTGCACTGCCATCGCGCTCGGAGCGTAGCTGGGCCGTCTTGCAAGTAGCCCCGATGACAATGTCGTTGAGCGTGTTTCCGTCACCGTTGCCGTTTTCGACCTCATCACTCGTGATCTTCAGGATGTAGACACTGTTAACGTTCACCGATGGGTCGCAGTTGTCACTAGCGCTGGCGACGAAGTCAGTCACCGCTATCGATTCATACTGGTGATTCGGCGGCCACAACGTCATGTTCACATTGGGAATCAGCGTGATAGTCGGCGCCGACGAGTCAGGTGTGTTGTTAATTGTTCCGGTCGCTGAGCTTGGTGAGCCCACGCCGTAACCCGTCCCCGGTTGCACGGTGAGCACGACCGTCTCACTGCCTTCCACCGCACAGTCAGTAAGCGGCGTTACTGTCACTGTCTTCGTGGAGCTACCAACTCCGAAGGTCACCGTGGCAGTCGGTGGTGTGAATGTCGTCGCGCCACTCTGCGTGTAGTCGGCTGGGAATGAAGCGGTTCCACCCACCGAGAGATTAACGGTTAACGCACTAGTGGTCGGCCCGGTGCGGGTGAAAGTGTAGACGAGGTTTGCGCCACCCTCAGTGGTAGACGAGGGCGCCACTACAACGCTGACGAGCGTGTCATCGTTGAGAATGGTCCCGGTCGCTGAGCTCGGACTAACGACGTTATAGCTCGCCCCGGCCGTCAAGGTGATGACAACGGTCTCATCAGACTCGGCGGTGGTGTCCGTCTCCGGATTTACGGTTACCGTCGCCGTCGAGCTGCTGGGAGCAAAAGTCACGGAACCCGTAGTCGTCGTGTACGTGGTCGCACCGGTCTGCGTGTAATCGTCAGGCGATACGCCAAAGGTGGCCGTTCCGCCCACCGAGAAGTTCACCGTCAGCGCGCCTCCGGTAAATCCAGTGCGTGTGAAGGTGTAGACGAGGTTCGTTGCACCGTCTTCCGCGACTGACGCAGGAGCGACCGCAACGCTTACGTCGGCATCGTCGTTGGTGATGGTGCCGGTTGCCGAAGAAGGCGAGCTGACGTTATAGCCGGCCCCGGAAGTCAGGGTCAGGATAACCGTCTCGTCGGCTTCGATAGTGGTATCAGTTTCCGGATTCACAGTTACCGTCGCCGTCGAGTTACCGGCGCCAAAGGTCACCGTGCCCGCGGATGAACTGAAAGTGGCCGCGCCGGTCTGCGTATAATCGTTGGGTGAGGCGCCAAAGTTGGCAGACCCGCCCACCGAGAAGTTCACCGTTAGCGAATTGCTGGTGACGCCGGCACGCGTGAACGTATAGACGAGGTTGGTTGCTCCATCTTCAGTGACTGAGCCCGGAGACACTGCAACGCTTACGTCCGTATCGTCGTTGGTGATAGTGCCGCTTGCGGACGCAGGAGCACCGACAACGTAGCCAGTACCCGACGTGACGGTCAGGACTACCGTCTCGTCAGTTTCGACTGTGGTATCAGTTTCGGGATTGACGGTCACCGTAGCGGTCGAGTTACCGGCGCCGAAAGTCACCGTACCCGTTGGCGGCGTAAAGGTGGCCGCGCCCGTCTGGGTGTAGTCGTTGGGTGACGCACCGAAGTTGGCTGTTCCCCCAATCGAGAAATTCACCGTCAGCGCGTTCGCCGTTGAGCCGTTGCGGGTGAATGTGTAGACCAAATTAGTGGCGCCGTCTTCCGCAACCGAGGCAGGCGAAACGGCGACACTCACATTCGGCAAATCAATCGGAGTCACCGTCGGATCGGCAGCGCCGCCCACGGTCGGGTCGTCCGTCAGCACGTCCGCGAAATTACTTCCCGACACTGTGCCCTGGTTAGAAACCTGGGGCAGTGCTCCGGTAAACGGATCGTTGACGGTGACGTTGAAGGTGATAGTGACGCTCTCACCGGCCGGCAGCGTACCAATGTTGAGCATGACGTCGGCGAACGTACTGCTGACCATTGCAGTCGCCGTTCTATTCCTCGGCGCATGGTTCATCATTCTGCCGCTTTGACGAAAAGCGTTCTTAGCGATTGGATTGAAGCCAGCTTTCGTGAACGAAACTGGCGATTTAGAAACCACGGCCTTTGGACGCAAGGCGGAAGCTTTGCTGGTCCGAGAAACGAGGCTCTTTTCGCTGCCGGCCCGGTTGCCCGAAACGTTATGTTTGGTGCTTGGTAATTCTATGCTCCGAGCATCCGGCAAGCGCCTGACAGCCGGCGCCAGAGTGTTCTGCATCAGCGGTCGGAGTTGTTCGGGCAGGACGCTCTTCTTCCCCTGCCGGTATGCCACACCAAGCTCACGCATAATAACCGTCAGCAGGTCCATACGTCCGACTGCGGGGCTGAGCTCTGTTGTTTGAAGCTCCTGGCCGGGAACAGCTACGTCAAACTCCAAATCTTCCATCGGAGACGAGTCCGAGTACCAGCCGTATCCGGCAGCAGTCTCGTCAATCCGCACCCTTCTCGAGGTGGTGGTGGCAAGCTGTCGACCAGGCAAGTTCACTACTTCGAATGTCACCTGACGGAGGCGCATCAGGTCTTCGCCAGAGATGCCGGCGCTCTCCCATCTTGCCAGGGCAGCTTGCACCATCCACGCCAGGACTTCCTGATTTAAGCTGGTAACGCTCTCATTAGCAGGCTTCTCTAAACCTCCTGCCATGAGAATGTCTTCCGGCGGAGTGGTCGCGCCTTCCATTGTCTGAGTAGCAGAGCCTTGGGACCTATTGGTCGTTAGACTCTCTTCAATGGGCTGCTGCGCCATCAAGGCCGGGAACGTCCCACAAGCACCCGGCGCCACTTGTGAAGTGGTGCCGCTTTCATCAATAAACGGGAGAGGCCCCGCCAGAGTGTTGTTGGCTTGAATGTAAGTTTCGTTGTCACCACCCGTGCCTTCAACCGTGAGCTGCGAACCTGCCGGCGGACCGGTACGCTCCGCCAGGTAAATGTCGGCGATCCCGTTCATAGTCGAGAGGTCGTAAACGTTATTGCCCGTGATGACGTTGCACGCCGGATTGCCTTCATCGGCCAGTATGAAAATTCCGTTGCTGGCACACGGAGTGTTGGGTGGGCCGCAGAACGACTCGTTCGAACCCGACGGCTGCGGCAGCGAGTTATTCGTGATCCGGAATCGAGCGGTTCCGGTGCCGCTTACGCCAGCGCCATTCTGACTGATGAACGACATGACATCGGCGTTTACCACTTCACGGAACGTGTTGTTATTAACCAAAATACTCGCCTGAGTATTTGCTCCCTGCATCAAGACTCGAAGCCCATTACCGGAAACTGACCCGGAGTCGTTCGTGCCCTGCGTGCCAATCACATTGCCGTCGACTTTGCCTACCATTGCATGGCTTGCCGGACCAGTACTGGCGCCGGCCGCGGTAGCTACATTGATGGCATGGCTGAAGTGACCAGTGATGTTCGTGTTGTTCAGGATCTGGAAAGCGAAGTTCGAAACCTGCGACTGGCTGAAGTCAATAGCAATGTTGTTATTGGTGAAGTTGCTGGTTTGGACCGTAAAGCTGTTGGAGGCGGCGGGCGAGACGATGGCCCCGCCTGATGACGCTCCGATCCTGCCAGTGTCGGCGGTCGTAACTTGCAGGCCGGTCGACCTGACGCCGCTGAAAGTACAACCCGTAACTGAACCGCTCGTCAGCACTGAAGTGCCACGCATCTGCACCAGAAGTCCCTGGTCGCCAGTCGAACCTGAAGGTTGGCACGGGTTGCCGCTGACGCACTCGGCGGTAGTGTTCGTCATGACAAAGGACGCCATGTTGGTGTTGTTATTGTCGACGAAGATTTGGCGGTGTGGAGCGCTGGAAACTACGCTGTTGGTGATGGTGAGCGTGCCACTCGTATTAGACAATTGAAGGCCTTCATCGGTTACGCCGCCGGCTGAGTCAGTGACGTTGCTGCGATTCAGGGTGAAACCGTTCACGCCCGTAGTGCTGATGCCGTCAGTACCGCTGTTGGTAATGTTCATGTAGCCGAGGCTGACGTTGCTCGCAGTGACGATGAGGACAGCTTCAGCGGTCGCTCCGGAAATCGTTCCGCCCGAGCCATCGTTAATTGCCCCACCATTGCCTGTGACCGTAAAGCTGCCACTGGTATTTGTCAGTTTAATACCGTTCGCGCCGCCACTGGCGGAAACGCTGGTCTGCGAGATTGCCAAAGGAGTAGTACCACTTGCGCGCGTGATCTCGACTGCGATTGCGCCGCTAGCGGTGATTGCACCTCCTGTTGACGTAATAGTGTTGGAGTTGTCGGTGGCAAGCAGTCCACGTTGATTGGCATTGGGCGCGATATTGAGAGCGCCAAAGGTAATCGTGCCCGTATTCGTCAGCAGGCTAACTCCGGTATCGGCCGAACCTGTTGCAGTCGTGCTTCCAAAACTGAGGGCGGCGCTGGAGGTGCCAACACTGATGCCAATGCCGGTCGGATTGGTGACTGTGGTGGAGGGGGTCGTGAGACTGCCGGCGACGCCGGTAAGACTGATGCCGGTGGCGCCGCTGTTGGCTGACGAAATGCTGCCGAAGGTCGCGGCGAGTGTGCCGGAAGTAAGGTTGAGCGCCTGGCCCGTGCCATTCAGCGTAACGTCTGAGATCGTGAGCGTGCCAAACCCGGTCCCGCTGATATCCGTCGTAGAGTCGCCGCCGGTAAATCCACGTAATGTGTTACCTGACGCAACGGTGATCGCGTTTCCGGTAGTGATGTTGACAATCGTACCGTTGCCACTGTTTGTCGCCGGTAGAGGATCGCTGCCGGCTGGCGGCGTTAGGCCCGTCATAGCGGAAAGACTTGCCGTGGAATCCTGACCAAGGAAGCGCTGCCCACTAAGCAGAGTCACTGGGCCGGCGTAGTCGATGGCGCTTTCATAAACAAAGATATTGTCGTTGGCTGCGGGATTATTGCCCGCGCCATTGTTAAGGGCCGCGAAAGCAGACAAGCTGCTGAATGGATTCGTGAGGCGGCCACAGCCCGCTGCCAGTGTTGTGCAAGCGGCAGCGTTGTTGTCGATGAACCAGATCATGCCGCTCACAGTAATGGTGACCGTGGCGTTGTTGCTGCCGGCAGCATTCGTCAACGTGTAGCTGAAAGTGTCAGTTCCTTCAAAGCCGGCCGGCGGGTTGTAGGTGAAGCTGCCGTCGGCTGCCAGGTTTACATCTCCGCCATTGGCGCTTGTTGAAGGTGGAGCTGTAATCGTCGCGGCAGGTACGCCCGTAAAGTCGTTCCCCAGTACGCCTGGAGCCGCCACCGAAATCCGAATATTCCCGGTAGCTGAATAACTATCATCCACGGCCACCGGTGTAGCCTGGAGACTCCCCGGCACGAAAGCCGTATTTGGATCCACCGTGTCCGTGAAAGTCACTCCGGTAGCATCATCACCACTCGCATTTATGTTCACTGTGTATTTCAGGGTGTCTCCAGGGTCAGCCTGAAGATCTCCATCAACGTCAGTGAACAAGGAATCACTCTTGGTTGCCGAAACGCTGGGAGCGAGTGGGCCTGGACTTGACGGTTGTCTCGATGAGTGATTTACGATCAGCGTTCGCAGCAGATCAAACCTTTTGCTTGCGGCCCCTGGTAAAGTAGTCTGCCGGCTTACCGAAGGTTTAGGCGCTGGCGAAAAGCCGAGCGTCTCTCTCAGCGTGGGCGATTTTGAAATCGCGACGCCGCCCAAAACCAGAACGAATCCGCATGTGATAATCAGGAATCGCTGAGTTCTCGTAATCGTAGAGATAGTGGTGGATATACTGGGACGGGGGAAGTTAAACATTGGGCCTCCGTTATTGAAAAAGGTGGTTGATGGCCTCTTGGCTTTGAGATAGGGAGAAAGCTAAGAAACAATTTGGGACGACTTGCAAACAAGGCGAGCCCGGGCATTTGATTTTCGATTGCGACGCAGAATTTATTCCGGGTTTGAAATTAAGTCAACACAATTCTAATGTCCCCACGTCCACTAAATGGTTGTGTCCCTATCTGAAAACTTTCTCTTGTAATTCTTTTTGCTAGCGAGTAAAATCCCCGCCGCCCGGATTTTCAATATCGCTTTTGGCCTTCCCAGCAGGTTTGGCCTTCCCAGCAGGGTAGATAGCTCAGCGGCAGCACTTTCTCGCTAAGATCAAAAGGCACCACAGGGAACGACGGCAGTTCTCGCTAAACGAACTTTGCCGGCGTGCGATTAGAATGGGAACGTCTGCAGTGATAACCCATTCTGACGCTAAGTCCCTCGATAACTCAACGACTCGAACTTACTCCAGGGAGTAAAAATATGGCAGACCCATTCATGTCAGAAATAAGGATTATGAGTTTTGGCTATGCGCCGCGAGGCTGGGCAATGTGCAATGGACAGTTGCTGCCCATCAATCAGAATCAGGCGCTCTTCAGTTTGCTCGGCACAGTGTTTGGCGGCAACGGGCAGACCACCTTCGGGCTGCCCGATCTCCGCGGCAACGTTCCAATTCACGTCGGCGACGGACACACGCTTGGTGAAAAGGGCGGCGAGCAGGCCCACACACTTACTCTCAGCGAGATGCCTATGCACATACACGTCTCCAACGCAGCAACTGCAAACGGCACCGCGATTATCCCGACATCAAATTACCTGGCAGGTTCACCCAATCAGCTCTACCAACCGCCGGATGCTAACCTCCAGGCCCTTAACGCGGGAACGATAACCAGTGTTGGTGGCAGCCAGGCGCACTTGAACATGCAGCCGTTTCTGACATTAAATTTTTGTATCGCGCTTCAGGGGATTTTCCCCAGTCCAAACTAAGGAGTCGAACTCATGGCACAACCGTATGTAGGTGAAATAAGAATGTTCGCTGGCAACTTCGCTCCTGCAGGCTGGATGTTTTGCGAGGGGCAGTTGCTTCCAATCTCTGAAAACGAAACGCTATTTAATTTGATCGGCACGACCTATGGCGGCGATGGGCAATCGACGTTCGCCCTCCCGGATCTGCGTGGGCGGGTACCCATTCACATGGGCAACGGGTTCATACTGGCGGAGACCGGTGGTGCAGAGCAGATAACGCTCACGACGCAGCAAATACCGGCGCACAACCACGCTTTCCTGGGTACGGAATCCACCGCCACGAACATCAACGCGGCTAACAACGTGGTCGGCCAAACTTTGACTTATTTTGAATATATTAACGCGGCGCCGCCAATTGCCATGGCTGCAGGGAGCCTCGGGCCGACAGGTGGCAGCCAGCCGCATACGAATTTCCAGCCATATCTTTGCGTCGACTTCATCATCTCGTTGTTCGGGCTTTTCCCGCCGCCAAGTTAAACGAATGATGTAGTGCCGTTGCGCATTGGTTTCGTTTTCGATTAGTCGCTTTCAAGAGCAGGCTCGGAGGCTTCATTATGGCAGATCCATTTGTAGCTGAAATTCGCATCTTTCCTTTCAACTTCGCACCCAGGGGCTGGGCGTGGTGTGATGGACAGTTGCTGCCGCTTTCCCAGAACACCGCGCTCTTCTCGCTGCTCGGTACCACCTACGGCGGTAACGGCAAATCAAATTTTGCCTTGCCTGACATGCAGGGTAATGCTCCAATGCATCCCGGCCAGGGACCGGGCTTGTCTCTTCATGACCTGGGCGAGATGGGCGGGTCTCAATTTGTGACGTTGCTGGAATCTGAGATGCCGTCACACAATCATGGCCTGAGGGCGAACACCACCACTGGCACGAAATCATTGCCGACCGGGAATAGTCTTTCGAAAACCTCGGGGGCGACGCCTTATGCGGTCGGAAGCCCAATT
>Ga0134125_10003406_pt1 | contig 18409 bp, 12 predicted proteins | sample KB31751_FD_96464 | JGI IMG/M metagenome (GOLD analysis project Ga0134125, IMG submission 96464) | Terrestrial soil microbial communities with excess Nitrogen fertilizer from Kellogg Biological Station, Michigan, USA - KB3-175-1 | ecosystem: Environmental > Terrestrial > Soil > Unclassified ... | reverse complement strand
GCCGACTCCTTTCCGCCGCAGAAGCGCGGCCTCGCGTTTGCCGCCTATGGCATCGCCGTGGTGTTCGCGCCGGCGATCGGGCCGACGCTCGGCGGCTGGATCACCGATAATTTCAGCTGGCGATGGGTGTTCCTGCTCAACGTGCCGGTGGGGCTGCTGCTCTCGCTGCTGGCCGGGCGCGTGCTGGTCGATCCGCCCGAACAGGTGGCGCGGCGCCGGCAGCGCTGGAGCGAGGGCATCAAGTTCGACTATCTCGGATTCTCGCTGCTGGCGATCGGCATGTGCGCGCTGCAGGTGGTGCTCGACAAGGGCCAGGAGGATGACTGGTTCGCCTCCCACTTCATCACCGTGCTGGCGGTGATCGCGCTCGTGGCGCTCGCCGGCTTCATCCTGTGGGAGCTGCGCCGCGACGATCCGATCGTCGACCTGAAGCTGCTCGCCAACCGCAATTTCGGCGTCGGCAATCTGCTGATGTTCATGCTGGGCTTCATCCTGCTGGGCAGCACCGTGCTGCTGCCGCTCTTCGTGCAGACGCAACTGGGCTACACCGCCACCGATGCCGGGCTGGTGATCTCGCCGGGCGGCTTCGCCATCATGGCGATGATGCCACTGGTGGGCGCGCTGGTCGCGCGCGTCGATGCGCGCATCCTCATCACGCTCGGCCTCGTCATCTCCGGGCTCGGGCTTCTCTCGATGACGCGCTTCTATGGCGATATCGACTACGCCACCATCGCCTGGTCGCGCGTCTACCAGTCGGTCGGCCTTGCCTTCCTCTTCATCCCGATCAACACGGTCGCCTATATCGGCATCACCCCCGACAAGAGCAACAGCGCCTCGGCGATCATCAACATGATGCGCAATATCGGCGGCAGCGTCGGCATCTCGATCGCCACCACGCTGATCGCGCGACGCGAGCAATATCACCAGAGCGTGCTGGTGTCGCATGTGACGCCCTATGACAGCGCCTATCGCGGCATGGCGAGCGGGCTGCAGCAAAGCTATCAGGCGGGCGCCGCGAGTGCCGCCGACGCGCTGCACCAGGCGCAGGCGCAGATCTACGCGCTGGTGCAGCAGCAGGCGGCGATGCTGTCCTATATCGACGCCTTCTGGGTGTTCGGCGTGGTCTTCCTGGCGCTGGTGCCGCTGGTCTTCATCATGCGCCGGCCGGGGTCAGGAGCTGCGCCGCCGCCGGCGCATTGAGGCGCCACCGCTCACGCGCGGTCGATGCGCGCGAGATAGCAGCCGCGCGGCGCGAAATGCGCGTGCAGAAAGCGCACCTCCGGCCGCCCCAGCAGGCGCGCAATCACCGGCTCGACGCCGGCGCCCGGCACCACCTCGGCATCGACCATCATGTCGTCGGCGTCATAGGCACGGAGTGACAGCGCCGTACTCTGCGACAGCACTTCGGGCAGCTCGCCGACGCGGTCGAAAGTCTCGCCGGCGCTTTCGCGGACAAAGATCGGCCCCGAGGCGCGGAAGGGCGAGCGCGGCGCCTCCAGATGCGAATAGGCGAGCAGGATCGCTGTCTCGCTGGGGCGCGTGTAGCGCAAACTGACGCGACAGGGCATGCGCGCGCCTTCCATCGGCGCGCGGCAGCGCCGTGCGCCCTGCGCGAGAAGCGCGTCATCGCCGAGCGCGAAGAGCGGCTGGAACGCGGCGGCTGAAAGACCGGAGATGCGGTAGCTCATCGAGCGACTCCTTGCGATGGAACTACCGCTTTCTCGCATGACCGCCCTCGCCCGCTCTATCCGCTTCGCGCCTCGAATTCGCCAGTCGGTCGCGCACGAGTGAAGGGAGGATGCCGGGCGCTGTGGCGTTTGCTTTGAGAGAGCGGCGAGGTGAGCCATGGCAGAGGCGAGAACCTGCCCTTCGCTCGCGGCGCTTGGCGCCCTGGGCGTTCTGCTGGCCGGCTGTGCGATCGCGCCGCAGCCCGGCCTGGCGCCGACTGCCGGTTACGGCGAAAGCGACTATCCGGTCTATCCCGATTACTACGCGTATCCTCCCGCCTACGCTCCCAGCTACGGCGCCTTCGCTTCCCCCTTCTTCTTCGGCGAAGCCTGCTGCTTCGGGCACCGGCACTTCGACCATGACCATGATCACGACCATGATCACGATCACGACCACGACCGCGCCGTACCGAGCGCAGCGCCGCAGGCGGCGGGCAACATGACGCCAAAGGGAGCGCCCTCCGGGAGCAGCATGCCGCCGCGGGCGGCCTCGCACGGTCCCGCGCCGGGACCGAGCGCGCATGCGCCGGCCGCCCACTCCTCGGCGGCGGGAGGCGCGCCGGCAAGCCATGGCTCGAGCCATTTCGGCCACAGCTGACGCCGGGACCTCTACTCCTCCTCTCCCTCGGGCCGCGTCTCCGGCATGGCGAAGAGGATGAGCAGGGTCGCCACCAGGCCGGTGGCGGCAAGGCTCAGATAGGCGGCGGGGTCGCCGAAGCGGTCGGCGATCTCGCCGGCCAGCGTCGTGCTGAACGTGGCGCCGATGCCGATGGCGACGCCGACAAAGCCCAGCGACAGATTGAAATGGCCGGAGCGCCCGGTGATGTCGGCGACGACGAGCGGCACCAGCACGCCGAAGCAGGCGCCGGCGATCCCGTCCAGCGCCTGGATGGCGACGATCGCCGCCGGGTTGGCGACCAGCGCAAAGAGCACGCCGCGCACCGGCAGCACGACGAAACCCAGCAGCAGCACCAGCCGCCGCCCGCGCGCCTCGGCGAGCCGACCCACCTGCGGCGACAGCAAGGCCACGATGATCTGCGGCAACACGATGCAGGCGGCGATGAGCAGCGTCGCCGCATCGCCGGCGCGCTTGGTGACCGCGGTGCTCACCAGCGGCAGCAGCGCCGCATTGGCCAGCGTGAACAGCATGGCGCAGGCGGCGAAGATCAGCAGGCGGCGATCCGCCAGCACATGGAGGATGTTCTCGCCCCGCTCAGAACGCGGCTGCAGCACGCGCTGGCGCTTTGGCTCGTCGAGGCTCGCGAGCGGCACCAGCGCCGCCAGCGCCGGCAGCGTCAGCACCGCGGTGAGCACGAAGACCGCCCGGTCCGAGAAATAGCCGCAGGCGCCCATCAGCACCGCGCCGACGCCGTTGCCGATCGAGGCGAAGCGCGCGTTGCGGCCGAGACGCAAGCCGAAATGCACGCGCCCGGCGACGATGAGGCTCATCGCCGCGATCGCCGGCCCCAGCGTGCAGCTCGAGAACCCGTGCAGCATCTCGGCGATATAGACGAAGAGCGGCGTCGGCTGCGCGGCGAAGAGCGCGGCGCTGGCGGTAAAGGCGAGGATGCTCGCCGCGGCGACGCGGCTCTTGTGGCGCGTCGCATCGACCAGCGCGCCGGCCGGCACCTGGCTCAGCATGGAGGTGATCGTGCCGAGACTGAGCGCGAAGCCGATCGCGGTCTGCGTCCAGTTCTGCGTCGTCAGATAGACGGCGATGAACGGACCGAAACCGGTCTGAATGTTGGCGACGAAGAGGTTGAGGGCGTCGAGGCCGCGCTCGGCCGCGGGCGGCGCCCGCGCCGCGACGTTGCCCTCATGAGGGTGCTCCGCCGCATCCATGCCCGCTCATTTGCCGCGAGCGGGCGCGACCGTCCCGCCCTCCGCCGCCGGCGGCCCGACGATCTGCACGAGCTGGGTGTCCGGCTTGTATTCGGGCGCGGCCTGAACCTCGGCGCGGGTGAGCGCAAGCAGGATCGGAGCATTCTGATCGGTCGGATTGAATTGCAGCAATTGCCAGTCGATGGCGATCTTGCGGCTGCCGACACCGAGGAAGCCGCCGAAATCGATCACCGCGGCAAGCGGGATGCCGTTGCGGTCGACCAGCACATTCACCACCGCGCCCATATCCGCGCCGGCAGCGTCGCGCACCTTCTTGCCGAGAATGCCGGCGGCCATGCCCGCCTGCAGCGTCTCGATATTCTGCGGCGATGGAGGCGGTCCCTTGGCGGGGGTCGCGGGCGGATTGGCGGCGGCCGGCGCGGGCGGCTTCGCCGCAGCCGCGGGCGGGTTGCCGGCAGGCGTAGCGGGCTGGGCAGCGGGCGCGGGCGCCGGGGCGGCCGGCGCCGACTGCTGCGGTGGCGCGGCAGGCGTTGGCGCGGCGCTTGACGCGGGCTCGGCGCGCGCGCCGGCGAGCAACGCCAGCGTCAGCGCCACACCCCAGAGCGCGCCCAGCGCGCGGGCGAGATGCCGCCGGCTCATGACGACTCCAATTCCGCCATCTGGCGCATATACATCCGGCTGTAGGCGCCCTTGCGCCGCAGCAGCTCGTCGGCGGGACCATCCTCGATGATGCGGCCGCGGTCAATGACGATCACCCGATCGAAGACCGAGAGCGTCGACAGGCGATGGGCGATCGCAATGACGGTGCGGCCGCGGAAAAGCCGCACCAGCGCCTCCTGGATCGCGCGCTCGGACTCGCTGTCGAGCGCCGAGGTCGCCTCGTCGAGCAGGATGATCGGCGCGTCGCGCAGGAAGGCGCGGGCGATGGCGAGGCGCTGGCGCTCGCCGCCGGAGAGCGACAAGCCGCGCTCGCCCACCACGGTGTCGAAGCCTTGCGGCAGGCGTCGGATGAATTCCGTGCAGCCCGCCGCCTCGACCGCGCGATAGACTTCCTCGTCGGTCGCCTCGGGCTTGCTGTAGCGCAGATTCTCCAGCACCGAGCGGTGGAAGAGCGAGATGTCCTGCTGCACCATGGCCATCGACTGGCGCAGGCTCTGCTGGGTGAGCCTGGCAATGTCCTCGCCGTCGATCAGCACGCGGCCGCCATCGGGATCGTAGAAACGCTGGAGCAGGGCGAGGATGGTCGACTTGCCGGCGCCGCTGCGTCCCACCAGCCCCACTTTCTGACCGCGCGGTATGTCGAGGCTGAACTCCCGCAGAACGGGCCGGCCATTAGGATAGCTGAAGGCGACGCTCTCGAAGCGGACCGTGCCGCGCGCATTCACCAGCGGCTTGGCATCGGGCGCGTCCTCCATCTCGTGCGGCAGTCCCAGCACCTGGATCGCCTCGGTGAGCTTGGCGAAATGCTGCAGCAGCTCGACCATCGCCATGGCGAGATCGCGCGAGGCGTGCAGAACGGTGAAGCCCAGCGTGGTGGTGAGCACGACATCGCCGGTGGTGATCTCGCCCTGGCGCCACAGCGTCACCGACCAGGCGAGCACACCGGCGGTGACGATGAACACGGCGACGGCATGGAAGAGCCGGACGAATTCCAGTGCGCGCAAGCTCGCGCGCTGGGCCGACATCTCGCGCTCGATGTCGCGCGACAGCCGCGCCTGCTCCCGATCATGCGCGCCGAAGGCCCGCACCAGGCCGATATTGGCGACGACGTCGGTGAGGTTGCCGGTGACCGCGGCGGCGCGCCCGGCGAAGTGCCGGTGGAGGTGCTGGCCGCGCGAGGCCATCATCGCGATGATCGACCCCAGCACGCAGACGATGACGAACAGCACCGCCGTCATCTGCCAGGCGATGACGCCGAGCACGGCGATGCTGCTGATCACCGCCGCCGCCGGGGGAATGGTCGTCCAGGTGAGCGAGTTCTCGATGCTCCAGGCGGCGTTGGCGGCGGTGGTGATGCGCGCGGCGAGCGCGCCCGGGAACTGGTCGGCGAAATAGCGCGAGCCGTGGCCCGAGAGATGGTCGAAGAGGTCGAGGCGCAGATCGCCGCCGACGGCGACGAAGGCATAGGTCGCCACCCAGCCGGCGAGCCGCCAGAGCAGATTGTCGCCGGCAACCAGCGCCAGCAGGATGGCGACGGCGCTCCACAGCGCCCAATCCGACGGCTTACCCGAACCGAGCACATCGACCAGGTTCTTGACGCCGTATTGCGAGCCGATGGCGCAGCCGACCGCGCTCAGCACCGAGAGCAGCACGACGAGGTGGGTCCAGGGTCGCCGGCAGGCATAGTGGAGCAAGAAGCGCGGAGCGCCGCGCGAGGCGTAGCGCGGCAGCCACATGGTGCGCCGCCCTCTCTCCCGCCTCTTTTCGCGGTTCGTCACGGCCCCTCCCGCTTCCCCGCTGAAACCTTGTTGCGCGTGCTCTAGGCCGCTCACGTAGTCAACACCACTTCGACGTCCCCGGTCCGGTTCACCACATGCGGCGCCACCTCCTCGCCGCGGCGCTCGAGCAGCAGGTCGACCGAGCTCTCGCCCAATCGCAGGTTGGTGACCTTGAGCGTGTCGAGCCAGGGTGGCAGCATCGGCCGGTCGAGGTGGATGCGGCGGGCGGCTGGCTCGAAGGAAATGTCGAGGAGCGCGCCGAGCATGGCGAAGACCGAAGCCGAGGACCAGGCCTGCGGCGCGCAGGCAACGGGGTAGGCGGTGGGACCGGTCCCGGCGCGCCGGGGAAAGCCGCAGAAGAGCTCCGGCAGGCGCTTCAGCTCGATGAAGAGCGCCGCGTCGAAGAGGCCGGTCAGCAGTCGCGACAGCGGCTGCTTCAGCCCGTAGCCGGCGAAGCCCATGGCGATAAGCCCGTTGTCGTGCGGCCAGACCGAGCCGTTGTGGTAGGACATCGGGTTGTAGCGCGCCTCGCCCTCGGCGAGCGTGCGAACGCCCCAACTCGAGAACGACTGCGGTGCCATCAGGGTTTCGGCGACACGCGCGGCGCGCTCGGGAGAGGCAAGCCCGCCCAGCAGCACATGGCCGGCATTGGAGCTGCGCACGCAGCAGGGTCGCTTGTCGCGGTCGAGCGCCAGCGCGAAGGTCCCGATCTCGTCGCGCCAGAAGGCCCGCTCGAAGCTCTCCCTGAGGCGCGCCGCCGCGGCTTTGAGCTCGCTGGCGCGGCGCTGATGCCCGAGCGCCGCGGCAAGTTCCGCAGCGCCGCGATAGGCGGCATGGGCATAGGCCTGCACTTCGGCCAGCGCGATCGGCGCCTCGGCCAGCGTACCATCGGCGTGCGACACGGAATCGCCGCTATCCTTCCAGCCCTGGTTGACCAGGCCATTCACCGATTTGCGGTCGTATTCGAGAAAGCCGTCGCCATCGGCATCGCCGTATTCGGCCATCCAGGCGAGCGCACGCTCGATGTGGGGCCAAAGCTCGCGCGTCAGGGCGAGGTCGCCGGTGCGCGCGTAATAGGCGGCGGCGAGCACGATGAAGAGCGGCGTGCTGTCGACCCCGCCGTAGTAGCAGCGGAACGGCACCTCGCCGAGCATCGCCATCTCGCCCTTGCGCGTCTCGTGCAGGATCTTGCCCGGCTCAGCGTCGCTGCGCGGATCGACGATGCTCGCCTGGCGCGCCGCGAGGAAGCGCAGCGTGCCGGCAGCGAGCTCCGGATCGAGCCACAGACATTCGAGCGCGGTGATGAGGCCGTCACGGCCGAAGGCGGTGGAGAACCACGGGATGCCGGCATAGGGATAGAGCCCCTCCGGCGTCTCGGTCACCAGCATGTCGAGATCGGCGCGCGACCGGTTGAGCACGTCGTTGAAGGTCTCGTGGCTGCTGTAGAGATGGGCGGCGCGCTTCAGGCGGTTGTCGATCTGCCGCGTCGCCTGGGCGAGGCTCGCTTCGCGCGAGACGGTGCTCGGCGCGCGCTCACCGCGTTCGAAGCGCGCGGCGATTTCCACCATGCGCCTGGCGCCGGGCCGCAGCTCGATCTCCCAGGAAGCGGTGCGCGGCTCGGCGCGATCGGGCGGCGGATCGAACTCGAAGCGGGTGCGGCGGATGACATTGTCGAGCCCGCGATAGGCCAGCACCCGGCCGCGGGAAGCGGGCTCGTCCGGCAGCGCCTGGCCGCGCCGGCGGCGCACCGTGCCGCGCACCTCGAACATATCGACGAAATCCGCATCGAAATGGAGAGAGAGGCGGAAGCGGGCGGCGTCGCGGTCGAAATTGCGCAGCTCGATCCGCAGGAAGAGCGCGTCCTCGCCCAGCGACGTGCTGCTGAGCAGGTGCACGCAGTTGCGCGACAGGCGCACCCGCCCCTCTTCCGTCAGATCGGGGTTGGTGAGATCGACGGCGAGTATGGCGTTGTCCTCGCTCACCGTCGAGGAGAGCAGCAGCGGGCGATGCCCGTCGATGGTGAGGAGGAGCTGCGAAACGTAGCGGGTATCTTCGAAGAAGACTCCTTCCCCCGCCGGCGCCGCCGCCTGCGCGTCGCCGAAGGCGTCGAGCACGGCAAAGCAGTCGCCATGCTTCAGCGCATGGAGCGGCCGCCCGGCCGGCGTCTCCGCCGCGGGAATGAAGAAGGGCGACCGGGGCAGTTCTGCGCCGGCGCTTTCTGGCCGCACCGCCATCCCTCACACTGCCGCAGCGATCAGCGGCCGCTCGCGAGACACCAGGCGACGATAGACCGAGAGGTAGTCTTCGGCCATGCGCCGCGCCGTGAAACGTTCCTCGAAGCGGCGCCGGATGCGGATGCGGTCGAGCGCATTGAGCCGCGTCAGCGCCGCCACCGCCTGGTCCTCGTTGTCGACGACGAAGCCGGTCAGCCCGTCATCGATCACCTCGGGCACCGAGCCGTTGCGGAAAGCGACCACCGGGGTGCCGCAGGCCATCGCCTCGATCATCGCCAGGCCAAAGGGCTCGCGCCAGGCGATCGGGAAGAGAAGCGCCGCGGCGTTGCCGAGGAACTCCGCCTTGGCGTCCTCGCCGATCTCGCCGATGAACTCGACATGCGGCTGCGACAGCAGCGGCTCGATGCGCTCGGCGAAATACTCGCGGTCGACCTTGTCGACCTTGGCGGCGATCTTGAGCCGCATGCCGGCGCGCGCGGCGATGCGGATCGCGGCGTCGGGCGCCTTCTCCGGCGAAATGCGGCCGATGAAAGCGAGATACCCCTCGGAGCCGAAGCCCGGCAGCAGCAGGCGCTCGGGGATCCCGTGATAGATCGTACGCACGTAGTTGGCCTGCGGCATCGGCTCGCGCTGCGAATCGGAGATCGACACCACCGGCACGTCGTCGAAGAGATCGTAGAGGGCGTGCAGCTCGGCGAGGTCGAGGCGCCCGTGCAGGGTCGCAAGAAAGGGAACGCCGATGCGCTTCAGCACGGGATAGCCGATATAATCCACATGCAGGTGAATGACGTCGAACTCCTCGGCGCGCCGCGCCAGCAACTCCAGCATGATCATATGCGGCGCCAGCGGGTCGCGCAGCGCGTCGTCAAGCCGCAGCGCACGGGGCCAGACGATCTCGCGCTTGGCCGTGGTGACGCTGTCGCCGGTGGTGAATAGCGTGACGTCCTGGCCAAGCGCCACCAGCTCGTCAGTCAAATAAGAGACAATGCGCTCGGTACCGCCATAAAGCTTAGGAGGTACCGCTTCCGCCAATGGAGCGACCTGTGCAATCTTCATTGTTCTCCCGTCCATTCGCCGCACGAAGCGCAACGGCAAAAAGAGGGGACCCCCCGCTTCCCAGAAGTCCCCGGTATTGACACCAGAGGGCTAACGCCCGTTCCCTGAAATATTCACCGGCGCGCGCTTTGCGGCCAGATGACGCGGCCAAAAGCGCGTCGAGGCGAGGGGTCTCCCCAACCGGTGGAGGAGAGACGCGCGCATAGCGGACGCGGCGGTTTCGCCAACTCGCTCAGTAGCCGCCCTTCTTGCCAACACCGATGAAATTGAATCCGCCGCGATAGTCGAATTCGCGCCACCACGGCGCGACGCCGGTTTCCTTGTCGACGTGGCGCATGAAACCGTTGCGCGAGGGCGGCTCGATCACCAGCGCAACACGATAGGTGCCGGGACCGTCGAGCTTCACATTGGCACCGTAATGCGGCCCGTCATCGGCGACCATCGGATCGAGGGTGCCGGTGGCGCGCCAGGAGCTGCCTTGCTTGGTGAGCGTATAGGCAACCGTCAGATAGGGGATCCAGGCATCCTCGGGGAAGCCATTTGCATTGCCCTTGGCGGCGTGGATATCCGCCTCGAGATGAATATCGCTCTTCGCCGGGTCCTGGCCCGGCATCGCCGGCTCCATCTCGACCGGCTGAAGATAGACGGCCATGACCTGCATGCCGTCGATCGAGAGCGGCTGGCCGGCCGGATGCTCGCTGGCGCGCGCCGCCGCGGCGCCGAGCAGCGTCAGCGCCAGCGCGCCGGCGAGGATCTTGGTGCTGTGCATCGGTGAAGCTCCATCGGTAAGCTCATGAGAAGAGCGCGGGATACCAGGCGGCGCCGATCAGCAAGCTGCCGAGAAGGCCGGGCAGCAGCGCCAGCACACGCGCGCGGCGCGGCACGCCTTGAGCGGCAAGCAGCCGCGCGCCGACCGCGACGCTCCAGACGATGCCGCCGAGGAAGAGCAGTGCCTTGAGCGCGGCAATGCCGCCGAAGCCCATGCCAAAGAGGCGCAGCGTCGCAAAAAGCTCACCGCCCAGGCCCAGCAGCAGCGAGACCATGGCGACCGGCAGGAACTGATAGCCGAGCTCGACGAAGCGGCGGCGGAAATCGCCATCGCCGCCGAGCCGGCCCGATGCCCAGGCCGCGAGCGCCGTGGCCGCGGCAAGCAGCGCGCCGATGGCGAGCATCCAGGCCAGCATCCAGCAGGCGATCAGCAGGACGTCGAACCAGACGAAGACCTCGCGCTCGGCCGGATAGACCGCCATGAGAAAGCGCGGGCCCGACTCGCCGAGCCAGCTCCAGCCGCGGGCGATCACCCAGTCGCCGAGTGCATCGCGCAGTCGCTGATAGAGATCGAGCACGAGCCAGAGAAACCCACCCAGTGAAAGCCCGGTGCCAAGAAACAGGAACAGGACCTCCGAGAGGTTGGGATTGTGCTGGCGGATCGATGCGACTTCCTCGCCGGGCGGGCGCAGCCGCAGATAGAGGCCGCCCTTCGACCGGGGACCGACGCAACGGAAGCAGGCGATGCAGTGGCGCGTCTCGGTCTTGCGGTCGAGATCGATCATGGTCGGGCAGACGGTCTTCTCGACCCAGCGATCGCCACCCGGCTCTGGCCGCTTGGGGTGGAAGTCGACCGCGCCGATGCGTGCATAGACGCCGAGCAGAAGCCCGATCGGACACATGTGGCGGCACCAGGCGCGCTTGCCGCGGCCGAAGAAGAAGCCCAGCAGCAAGGCCGCCGCGAGCGTCGTGCCGAAGACGATGGCCGCGGCCTCGGCATGGTCGCGCGCGCCTGCGGTCTGCGCCCAGATGGTCACCAGGATGAAGCTCAGCACCGGCGTTCCCGGCCACTGCACGAAGCGCGGGATCGGCAGCTTGGGGCCGAGCCGGTTCGCCCATTCGGAGGCGGCGCCCATCGGGCAGAGCAAGCCGCACCAGCTCCTGCCCGAGAAGACGACCGACAGGAAGACCAGCGGAAACCACACGCCCCAGATCGCATAGCGCGCAAAGAGCGTGAGGTTCCGGAAGGGGGTGGCGCCGTCGGGCGGTGCCGGCAGCAGCGGCGGCAGGAAGAGCAGCACGGCAAAGACGACGAGCATGCCGGCATGGACGAGCGCGATCTGGCGCCGATGACGGGCGAAGAAGCGCTCCAGCGCCGCGGCAAGACCGGTGAGCACGCCGCCGCGGCGGAAGGGGCGGGTAGTCTCCTGAAAATGCGCCGGGGGAACCACGGGACTCTGCGCCTCGCCTCGCAAGAAGGAAGGCCGCGCCGGGGGCAGGCGCGGCCATCACGGCAATTGATAATTATTCGCACTGCGGCTGCGTGTCAATTGCATTGGCCCAGCGGAGGAAGGCAGGTCACGTTCAGGCGATCACCGACTCCCTCGGCTTCAGGCTAAGCTCGGGCGCCTTTCCCTCCAGGCGGCAGGCGCGGCGCGGCTAGAAGAGTCCCCAATATCCCTCGCGGCCGTAATGGCCGTGCAACGCCTTCTCGTAGGCTCGCTCGGGCGGACGGTTCGGATCGTATTCCGGGCCGGTGCGCACCTGCTCGCGGCTGAGCCCGACGCTCACCCGGCCATCGGCCCAGTCGATGTCGCGGATCCATTGCGGCGCCACCAACACCTTGCGCCCGGGAAGCCAGTTGCGCGTATCGACGATCATGTAGCGGACATGCCAGCCCGCCTCGTCGATGAGGAAATCCTCGACATGGCCGATCTCGCCGTCGCTCGCCAGGATGGCGTCGCCGGTGATGGCGCGGATGCTCCGCAGATCGGGATCCCCGCGCCGTGCCGCTTCGGCGCCCGGCTTCGAGCCCGCCGCCGCGGGCTCGGCCGGGACGCGCACCGCGTCCGGCGGAAAGAGGAAGCCGCCGGCGAGCCCGCCCGAGGACAGGTAGGAGAGCGGCGTACCGAGATCGCTCTCCCAATAGGGCGGCCAGTTGTAATGGGCGAAGATATCGGCCTCCACCTGGCGCGAGACCGGCAGGTCGCTTTCGAGCGGCGGGCTCGCCTCGACCTGGGCGCGGGTGAGCTTGACCGGCAAGCGGTGCTCCGCGCCGTCGGGCCGCCCCAGCGCGTCGGGCGGCAGCAGCACACGCCGGCCGGAGAGCCAGCCGCCGGTGTCGACGACGAGCCAGCGCACGCTCCAATGCGCCTCATCGAACAGCAGATCGTCGATCGTGCCGATCGTGCCGTCGCTCGCCGCGATGTCGTAGCCCCTGAGTTCGCCCGATCGCCACAGCATGTGCCACCTTTGCGCCGTTGCTGTTCCAACGGAAGCGACCGGTGGCGGTTCCGCATCCCGGCGATGTAGAATGGTTCCATGAGTCAGATCGAGCGCCAGCGCGACATCATCGACCGGCGAACCGTCGCGGCGGCGCTGGAGGCGCTCGCCGAAGAGGCCGAGCCGCCGCGCACCACGGTGGTCGAGGCGCTGCGGGCGGTGCTGCAGCGCGGCCGCAGCGAGATCCGCCGGCGCTTCGACGCGGGCGCCAGCGGCACCCAGGCCGTGCGGGAGCAGAGCTTCCTCATGGACCAGCTTATCCGCTCGCTCTACGATTTCGTCGGCTCGCATATCTATCCGCTGGCCAATCCGACCGCGGGCGAGCACATGGCGGTGGTGGCGGTGGGCGGCTATGGCCGCGGCGAGCTCGCACCCTACTCGGATATCGATCTGCTCTTCCTGCTGCCCTACAAGCTGACGCCGCACACCGAGCAGGTCGTCGAGTACATCCTCTATACGCTCTGGGATCTCGGCCTCAAGGTGGGCCAGGCGACACGCTCGATCGAGGAGACGCTGCGTCAGGCGCAGGCCGACCTCACCGTGCGGACCGCCGTGCTCGAGGCGCGCTACATCTGGGGCGACGAGAAGCTCTTCGCCGAGATGAAGCGCCGCTTCGAGAGCGAGATCATCAAGCGCACCGCGGCCGAATACGTCCAGGCGAAGCTCGCCGAGCGCGACGAGCGCCACCAGCGCCTCGGCGACAGCCGCTATGTCGTCGAGCCCAACGTCAAAGAAGGCAAGGGCGGCCTGCGCGATCTGCAGACGCTGTTCTGGATCGCCAAGTACATCTATCGCGTCGACGACGTCGAGAAGCTGGTCGAGCTCGGCGTGCTCTCCTCCAAGGAGGCGCATCGCTTCGCGAGCGCGCAGAATTTCCTTTGGACGGTGCGCTGCCATCTGCACTACCTCACCGAGCGCGCCGAGGACCGGCTGACCTTCGACCGGCAGAGCGAGGTCGGCCGCCGCATGCGCTACACCGACCACGCCGGAACGCGCGGCGTCGAGCGCTTCATGAAGCACTATTTTCTCATCGCCAAGGATGTCGGCGATCTGACGCGCATCTTCTGCGCCCAGCTCGAGGTCGAGCAGCAGCGCCGGCCGCGCTTCACTTGGAAGAAGCCCTGGGGGCTGCGCAAGCGCTCGATCGGGGGCTTCGCCGTCGATGCCGGAAGGCTGGACGTGCCCGACGAGAGCGCGTTCGACCGCGACCCGCTCAACCTGCTGCGCCTCTTTCATGTCGCGCAGGAGCACGGGCTCGACATCCACCCGCGCGCGCTTCGCCTGATCACCCGCTCGCTGAAGCTCATCGATGCGAAGCTCCGCGCCGACCCAGAGGCCAACCGCCTCTTCGTCGAGATGCTGACCTCGCGCAAGGAACCCGAGATCACGCTCCGCCGGCTCAACGAAGCCGGCGTCTTCGGCCGCTTCGTGCCGGATTTCGGCCGCGTCGTCGCGCAGATGCAGTACGACATGTACCATGTCTACACGGTCGACGAGCACACCATCTTCGCCATCGGCATCCTCAGCCAGATCGAGGCGGGCGAGCTAAAGCAGGAGCTGCCGCTCGCCTCGGAGATCGTCCACACCATCGATTCCCGCCGGGCGCTTTACGTGGCAGTGCTGCTGCACGACATCGCCAAAGGGCGCGGCGGCGACCATTCGGAGCTGGGCGCGCAGGTGGCGGAGCGGCTCGGCCCGCGCTTCGCGCTGACCGCGGAGGAGACCGAGACCGTCGCCTGGCTCGTGCGCTTCCACCTGCTGATGAGCAACACCGCCTTCAAGCGCGACATCGACGATCCGCAGACCATCCGCGACTTCGCGGCGCGCGTGCAGTCGCCCGAACGGCTGAAGCTGCTGCTGATCCTCACCGCCGCCGATATCCGCGCCGTCGGCCCCAAGGTGTGGAACGGCTGGAAGGCGACCTTGCTGCGCGAAGTCTATCACCGCACGATCGAAGAGATGTCGGGCGGCATCGGCACCGACAGCCGCGACCAGCGCATCGCCGCGGCGCAGAAGACCGTCAAGGAGCTGCTGCCGGATTTCACCGCCGAGGAGATCGAGGCCTTCATCGCCAAGGGTTATCCCTCCTACTGGCTCTCCTTCGATGCGCAGACCCAGGCGCGGCATGCGCGCCTGACGCGCGAGGCCGAGCGCAGCCGCGCGCCGCTCACCGTCGACACGCGCGTCGATGCGCGCCGCGCGGTGACCGAAGTCACCCTCTACACCGCCGATCACGCCGGGCTCTTCTCGCGCATCGCCGGCGCGCTGGCGCTGGCCGGCGCCAACATCGTCGACGCCAAGATCCTGACCTTGAGCAACGGCATGGCGCTCGACACCTTCACCGTGCAGGATCAGAGCGGCGGCGCCTTCGACCGGCCGGACAAGCTCGCGAAGCTTGCGGTGCTGTTCGAGAACGTGCTCTCCGGCAAGGTGAAGCCGCATCTCGAGCTCGCCAAGCCCGGCGCGATCCAGAGCCGCACGCGCGTCTTCGTCGTGCCGCCGCGCGTCCTCATCGACAACAAGGCGAGCCTCACCCACACGGTGATCGAGGTGAACGGGCGCGACCGGGCGGGCCTGCTCTTCGAGGTGACGCGCGCCTTGACCGGCCTCAATCTGCAGATCTCGACCGCCAAGATCTCGACCTATGGCGAGAAGGTCGTCGACGTCTTCTACGTGAAGGATATTTTCGGCCACAAGATCGAGCACGAGAAGAAGCTGCGCGACATCCGCGAGCGCCTCAGCGAGGTGATGAGCGACCGCAGCGAGCCGCAGCAGGCGGCGGAGTAGCGGCGAAGTCGCATCGCGACTTCGTCCGCGGCGGCGTCAGCGATGGCGAGAGCCATCGCGAGAGCCGCACGGTTGCGGGCGAGCTGCAGATCGATCAAGCGTCCTTCGACAGGCTCAGGATGAGGAATTTTCTTCGTGGCCCCTGGTAGGGGCCATTCCCGGTCTGCCTCATCCTGAGCTTGTCGAAGGACGCACCGCGGTCCTGCAGCGGCCGGCTTTGGAGGATCGTCCGCACGGTGCGGGCTCTCGCGGTTTGCTGGGCAAACCGCTGACGCCCGCCTGCGACGACGCTGCGCGTCGCGCCGGCGCTACTCTCTCAAATCTTCAAAAAACTCCTTCACCCGCGCGAAGAAGCCTTCGCTTTCGGGATGGGTCGCCTGGCCGCCGCCGGCCTTCTCGAACTCGCGCAGCAGCTCCTGCTGGCGCTTGGTGAGATGCACCGGCGTCTCGACCACCACCTGGACATACATGTCGCCGCGCGCCGCCGAGCGCAGCACCGACATGCCCTTGTTCTTGAGGCGGAACTGATGGCCGCCCTGGGTTCCCGGCGGGACGTTGACCTTGGCGCGACCGCCATCGATGGTCGGCACCTCGATCGAGCCGCCGAGCGCCGCGGTCGGCATCGAGATCGGCACGCGGCAATGGATGTTGGCGCCGTCGCGCTGGAAGAAGCGGTGCGGCTTCACCGAGAGGAAGATGTAGAGATCGCCCGGCGCGCCGCCGCGCACCCCCGCCTCGCCTTCGCCGGCAAGCCGGATGCGCGTCCCGTCCTCGACGCCGGCGGGGATGTTGACCGAGAGCGTCTTCTCCTTGCGGGCGCGGCCCTGCCCGCCGCAATGCCGGCAGGGATTCTCGATGACCCGGCCGGCGCCCTGGCACGAGGGACAGGTGCGCTCGATGGTGAAGAAGCCCTGCTGCGCGCGCACGCGGCCGCTGCCGTAGCAGGTCGGGCAGCTCACCGGCTTGGATCCCGCCTCCGTGCCGCTGCCGCTGCAATGCTCGCACGGCGCAAGCGTCGGCACGCGCACCGTCGTCTGGCGCCCCTTGAACGCCTGATCGAGGCTGATCTCGAGGTTGTAGCGCAGATCGCTGCCGCGGGTATTGGCGCCCTGGCCGCGCCTTCCGCCCATGAACTCGCCGAACATTTCGTCGAAGATGTCGGCGAAGCCGGCGGCAAAGCCGAAATCGCCGGCACCGCCCCCGCCGCGGCCGCCATTCTCGAAGGCGGCGTGGCCGAAGCGGTCATAGGCGGCGCGCTTCTGTTCGTCCTTCAGGACGTCATAGGCCTCGCTGATGTCCTTGAATTTCTGTTCCGCCTGCTGGTCCCCGGGATTGCGATCCGGGTGATGTTGCATGGCGAGCTTGCGGTAGGCCTTCTTCAGCTCGTCCGCAGACGCGTCCCGGGAGACGCCGAGGAGCTCGTAATAATCTTTCTTTGCCATCGCCCGAACTCGAGTCCCCTACAGGCGAACCGCCCCGGCGCAACAGGCGTCGAGGCGGTCACTCATCCTATGGCGCCGGCTCAAGCCGAGCCGCGCTTCTTCTCGTCGACTTCCTCGAAATCGGCGTCGACCACCTTCTCGCCGCCGGCAGCTCCGCCCGCGCCGGCCTGACCGGCGCCGCCGGCCTCGCCGGGTTGCGGCCCGGCCTGACCCGCCTGGCCCGCCGCCTGCGCCTTGTACATGGCCTCGCCGATCTTCATCGATGCCTGGCCGAGCGTCTGCGTCGTCGACTTGATGCGCTCGACGTCGCTGCTCTCGAGCGCCGATTTGACGTCGCGGATCGCCGCCTCCACCGCCTCGCGCTCGCCCGCGGGCAGCTTGTCGCCCGCCTCCTTGATGGTGCGCTCGGTGGTGTGGACAAGGCCTTCGGCCTGGTTCTTGGCCTCGACGAGCTCGCGCCGCTTCTTGTCCTCCTCGGCATGCGCCTCGGCGTCCTTCACCATCTTCTCGATGTCGACGTCGTTGAGGCCGCCCGAGGCCTGGATGCGGATCTGCTGCTCCTTGCCGGTTGCCTTGTCCTTGGCCTGGACGCTGACGATGCCGTTGGCGTCGATGTCGAAGGTAACCTCGACCTGCGGCACGCCGCGCGGCGCCGACGGAATGCCGACCAGGTCGAACTGGCCGAGCAGCTTGTTGTCCGCCGCCATCTCGCGCTCGCCCTGGAAGACGCGGATGGTGACCGCGGTCTGATTGTCCTCGGCGGTGGAGAAGACCTGGCTCTTCTTGGTCGGGATCGTGGTGTTGCGGTCGATGAGCCGGGTGAACACGCCGCCCAGGGTCTCGATGCCGAGCGACAGCGGCGTCACGTCGAGCAGCAGCACGTCCTTCACTTCGCCCTTCAGCACGCCCGCCTGGATGGCGGCGCCGACCGCGACCACCTCGTCCGGATTGACCGAGCGGTTCGGCTCCTTGCCGAAGAACTGCTTCACCACCTCGATGACCTTCGGCATGCGCGTCATGCCGCCAACCAGGATCACGTCGTCGATCTCGGACGCCTTGAGGCCGGCATCCTTGAGCGCATTGCGGCAGGGATCGATGGTCTTCTGGATGAGGTCGTCGACCAGCGCCTCGAGCTTCGCCCGCGTCAGCTTGATGTTGAGGTGCTTGGGCCCGGTCTGGTCGGCGGTGATAAAGGGCAGGTTCACCTCGGTCTGCATCGACGAGCTCAATTCGATCTTGGCCTTCTCGGCCGCCTCCTTGAGGCGCTGCAGCGCGAGCCGGTCGTTGCGCAGGTCGATGCCCTGCTCCTTTTTGAACTCGTCGGCCAGATAATCGATGATGCGCTTGTCGAAATCCTCGCCGCCGAGGAAGGTGTCGCCGTTGGTCGATTTCACCTCGAAGACGCCGTCGCCGATCTCCAGCACCGAGATATCGAAGGTGCCGCCGCCCAGGTCATAGACGGCGATCGTGCCGGTGCCCTTCTTCTCGAGGCCATAGGCCAAGGCCGCCGCGGTCGGCTCGTTGATGATGCGCAACACCTCGAGCCCGGCGATCTTGCCGGCGTCCTTGGTCGCCTGGCGCTGGCTGTCGTTGAAGTAGGCGGGAACGGTGAT
>Ga0134125_10003405_pt1 | contig 18410 bp, 14 predicted proteins | sample KB31751_FD_96464 | JGI IMG/M metagenome (GOLD analysis project Ga0134125, IMG submission 96464) | Terrestrial soil microbial communities with excess Nitrogen fertilizer from Kellogg Biological Station, Michigan, USA - KB3-175-1 | ecosystem: Environmental > Terrestrial > Soil > Unclassified ... | reverse complement strand
GGAGTTACAGCAGATGTCGAAACAGAATTCTTATTCTTATCAGGAGCAGCAGTGTTCTTTTTCGCAATGTTATTTGAAGCGAGATTTGCTGATAAAAAGGAAAGCTTGTCAGATAATCCCAATTGAATAAGTTTTGCAACAATTATCGTTTCTTCTGGTTTTACTTTCTTTTTCTTTTCAAGATAAAGGCTGCCGGTGAGAGGTCTGTAAAGCCTGGTAGCATTTGTTTTCCAGCTTCCACTCAATACCTGCGCGCTGTCATTTTCTGACAAAATCAAATCTGAAAACATCTTCACTCCTTTTGCCGGAGGCTCGGTATAGTTGTTATAAACAAACTTTTCATCCACAACATAAATCTGACCATTTTTGATTTTAATCTTCACCTCCTTCACTCCGATATTTTTTACTTTATTGATCATGAAGGTTGTATGTGAATATCCATCTACTTTGCTGTCCGATTGATTGATTGCAAGTTCATAATGAATATTTTCGCGGGTGGTATCGTTGTACATGTTTCCAACCCAAACACCTGAAATATCCTGCGAGAAAGAAGAAAACGGAAATAGCAAAATGATGAGTATAAACTTCATTTGTAAAGATCGTAGCGTTATTTTTAGCCTTCGCATCTGTGCCTTGGTATCATTTTTTAAGAACAAGGTTAAAAAGGATTTATTGATCATTTCAAAATAAAATATTATTGACCAGCGAGGTATTCTGCATTTTTAAGATCAACGTTCTTACAATCGATTTTGTTTAATAAAAGGTCTTTGTTTTGCCTGTTTTGCAGACTTTCTGTATACATCTTATCATAATATTTTAACAAGATAGAGAATGCCTCTGTAAATTTTTCTTCAATAAAAAATTTAATTGTATTTTTTGTATTCAAACCGCCCAATCTTTTTTGTATTCTTAAAACGCAATTAATTAATTCTTCTTTATCAAAAGAACCGTAACTGCTCACAATGTATTTTACTCGTTCATCAAATGGAATGTCTAAAAAATATAAGGGGCTGTTGCGCATTTGGTGCCAGAAAATTTTTGGAATTCCGACTCTTCCAATGTGGATACTTTCGTCTTCAATCCAGATGTCAGTATCATTTGTTTGCGTTTGCACATCACCGTTAGACGCCTCGTTTTTAATTTTCCATAATTCGAGAGCCAGCATATTCTCGAACATTTCATGTGATGGTTGAGGACTTTCTCCCAAACTGCCAAATGCAGAACCTTTGTGATTGGCAATTCCTTCCAGGTCTATAATGGTTTTGCCTTTTCGCTTCAATTCTTTAAGAACTGCTGTCTTTCCTGAGCCTGTAAAACCACCTAAAACCTTTAAAAAATATTTTTTTTCAAATTGTAAAAGCGACCATCTTCTGAACGCTTTATACCCTCCTTTGAGCACAAAAATTTTATAGCCGTAAAGATTAAGAAGCCATGCAACAGCATCACTACGCATTCCGCCACGCCAGCAATGAACCAACAGCGTATTGCAGCCGGAATCATTGTCTTTTTTTATTGCATTCAAAATGTTTAAAACTTCTGATGGAATAATTTTCATTCTTTCAGAAAAATAATCTAACCCAAAATCCACTGCTGTTTGCCTGCTTTGCTGAACGTAAGCTGTACCGATTACGGCCCGTTGTTCGTCAGTAAAAATGGGAACAGAAAAAGCGCCAGGAATGTGTGCATGGATGTATTCAGATGGACTTCTTACATCCAGTACAGGATTTTTAAGGGAAAGGTTTAAAAAATGTTCTACATCAATTCTTTCAATCGGCATACAGCAAAGATAATTGTAACTTGAAAGTAGCAAGAAGCAATTAGAAGGTATCTTCTTTTTACTTGGGTGCAACTGATAACAATTTATCGAAGAACCATTTCCTGCTTTACAAGGTAATTCCATGAAATCACCGTGAATACAATCGTGATGAAAGTGCGCAGAATCAATGATCTGATTGTTATCATTTCATATAAACCTCCCGTTAGAATATAAACCAGCAATCCCATAAAGGCGAGGATCAGAATAGCGGCTGCGATGAATAAAGCGATCGTCGTTCTTTTGTCTTCTTTAAAAAAACCGTATGCAGCAAACAGATAAATAAATGAACAAAGGAAACTGATAAATAAAACAAAAAAAACAAAATGCTCCTCGGGTTTCCTTATCTCAAATAAATTGAACATAAACGCGACAGACACAATCATTGTAGCCAGTCCGAAAATCAGCATACAAGCCGCAGAAAATCTTAAAATAACCTTTCTCATTTCAGTTAATTTTTTTAAAAGTAATAAATTATTCCATTTCTTTCATTCTTACCGTGAAATGCCTTAATGCAGGCGCTTCATATTATATTTGTAATCCTTTAATTTTATCACGGTTTTTATATACTTCGATAATCACTTCGGCCACATAATCTATATGGCTTTGTGTATAAACCCGGCGCGGAATTGCAAGCCTCACCAATTCCATTACTGCAGGAACTAATTCCCCATTGTCATTATATTTTCCAAACATCAACGAACCAATTTCTACGCCTCTTACACCTCCTTCAACATACAAAGCCGCTACCAGCGCCTGTCCCGGATATTCATCTAAAGGAATATGTGGAAGCATGGCTTTAGCATCAAGGTATACCGCGTGTCCACCCGCAGGTTGCATTACCGGAACATTTGCCGCTATTAATTTTTCTGTCAGATATTCAATACTTCGTATCCGGTATTGCAAATAAGTTTCTTCCATCACCTCTTTTAATCCGATTGAAATCGCTTCCAAATCTCTTCCTGCAAGACCTCCATAAGTGGTGAAACCTTCTGTAATAATCAGTAAATTCCTGCATTGCACAGCCAGTTCTTCATTTCGCAATGCAATGAAACCGCCGATGTTTGCAAACGCATCTTTCTTGGCACTCATGGTGCATCCATCCGCATACGAAAATAATTCACGTGCTATTTCTGGAATAGGAGTGTTTGCATATTGTGATTCCCGCTTTTTTATAAAATAACAATTTTCTGCAAATCGGCATGCATCAATAAACAAAGGAATTTTATTTTTTTCGCAAATCGATTTTACTGCTTTTATATTTTGCATACTTACCGGCTGACCACCGCCGGAATTATTGGTAACGGTAATCATGCAAAGGGAAATATTTTCTGCACCTTTTTCTTTGATAAAATTTTTAAAAGCAATTGTGTCCATATTGCCTTTGAAAGGCGCCGGAACAGATGGCCTTTTTCCTTCTTCGCACAACAGATCAACTCCTTCTGCACCTGAAAATTCAATGTTAGCGCGGGTTGTGTCGAACAAGGTATTGCTTACTACAAATTTTCCTTTTCCCCCAATCACAGAAAATAATATTTTCTCCGCTGCACGTCCCTGGTGCGCAGGGATCACAATCGGCATTCCTGTTAAATCCTGTATCGTTTTTTCGAAGCGAAAAAAACTATTGCTTCCGGCATACGATTCATCGCCAATCATAATGCCCGCCCATTGTGCGCTGCTCATAGCACTTGTGCCGCTGTCTGTAAGCAGATCAATTAATACATCGTCTCCATGAATCAAAAATGGATTGTAGGCTGCCTGTTTTAAAATCTCAATTCTTTGATCTTTTGTTGTAAAATGGATCGGTTCTACCGATTTTATTTTGAATGGTTCTATGATTGTCTGCATTTTTGGTAAATTTTTTTAAAAGAGTTTTTCTATTTTTTCGGACAGGTTATATTTATTTCTAGAAAAACACAACTGCTGAAAGAAAAGATACGATAAGATAAACAGCAAAAAATGAATGCAGGGTTAGGTGGGTTTTCTGATAATATTTATCCAGAGAAGCATGAGGCAAAAATAAATCTTTGACATGATTAATGAATCGAATATTCATAAGACGTGCAACTTTTAAAAAAATTGTTTTCCGCCAAATTGGATTATCAACCGATAAAAAAGGCCTGCCCTAAAAAGGGCTGGCCGTTGCTAACCTATGAAAAACACCGTTACAAAAATAGGAGAAAAAATACTTACATCAATTTTAAATTATTTAATTTTTTTAAATACAATAAAATTGGCAAGTATTTCTTTAAAAAATGAACCCAGAATGGTAAAGGCATATATTCGAAAGAATATCATGCGGTTAAAGTTTTTCGGCTTCATTTTAAATATTTATTTAATTCTTCGATAAACTTATTTGTGGCCGAAAGAAAAAGATTGTGGTTACTAAAAAAACGCGGAAATAATTTGAATTACAAAAACAAGAATCATCACTATTCCTTTGTTTCTTGCTATCTTCTAGTAAAATTTGTTTTGTAAGCAAAACAAAATACTTTAGCAGCGAATGAACAAATAATTGCATTTTGCTCTTTATATTCTTATCCTTTAAGTGATAGAACCCTGATTTATGCGATCTTTAAGATCAATAAAAATTCAAAATTTGCCTTTTTATTTAAATCAAATCTAAAATTTGATTTTTCACATTAATTTGGAAACTGTAATACATTTTTTCTAAAATCCTTTACTGTATTGTGTTTCAGGCATGATGAAACTACTTGTAAATTGTAGAACCAATCTATATTTAATTCATTTCACCCGGTTTTTAAATTTATTTTCAACAGCATTGCCTTGTAAAAAAATGTAATGAATCAGTATTGAATGCATATGAGGCAATACCAAGAAGATCATTTAAAGGATAATTATGGAAAACAAAGGATTATACTCACCGGAATTTGAACACGACTCATGCGGTATCGGTTTTGTCGCAAATATTAAAAGTAATAAAAGCCATCGCATTGTGTCTGATGCGCTCACCATTTTAGAAAATATGGAGCATCGTGGCGCATGTGGCTGCGAAGCGAATACCGGCGATGGCGCTGGAATCCTAATCCAAACTCCGCATGAATTTTTCTTTGATGAGTGTTTGAAATTGGGAATTCATTTGCCTTCTTATGGAAAGTATGGCGTAGGCGTTTTGTTTTTTCCAAAAGAAATTCGTTTGAGAGAAGAATGCCGCGATATTTTTAATCGCTGTGCTGAAACGCTTGGAATGGAAATAATGGGCTACCGTAGAGTGCCGGTAAACACTGAAGACATTGGCCGCACTGCTTTATCTGTTGAACCAGAAATAGAGCAGGTGTTTATCGCCTGTCCGGATCATATCAATAATCCCGACGAGTTTGAAAGAAAATTATTTGTATTAAGAAATTATGCGAGCAAAACTATCAATAACACTGTAAAAAAAGACGCAATTGGTTTTTATGTAACATCGCTTTCTTATAAAACTACCATTTACAAAGGTCAGCTTACCAGCAAGCAACTTCGCGGATATTTTCCCGATTTGAGCAACAAAAAAATTGTTTCTGCTTTCGGTTTGATTCATTCGCGTTTTGCCACAAACACTTTTCCTTCCTGGAAACTGGCGCAACCATTCAGGTATATCGCCCATAATGGTGAAATCAACACGTTGCAGGGAAACCTGAACTGGCTACGCACCAGCGAAAAGAATTTCATTTCCCAGTTTTTTACAAAAGAAGAAATGGAAATGGTTTTGCCGATTGTTGATGGCGGTCAATCTGATTCCGCGTGCCTGGATAATGTGATTGAGTTGTTGCATTTATGCGGCCGTTCTTTGCCGCATGTAATGATGATGTTGATTCCCGAAGCGTGGGATGATAATGAACAAATGGATCCGGTAAAAAAAGCATTTTATGAATTTCATGCTTCCTTTATGGAGCCGTGGGATGGACCTGCGTCCATTTCATTTACTGATGGAAAAATTATCGGCGCTACATTGGATAGAAATGGCTTACGGCCCTCACGCTATTGTATTACAACAGACGATCGTGTAATTATGGCTTCCGAAACGGGTGTTCTTCCTGTTGATCCAAAATTGATCAAGGAAAAAGGAAGATTGCAACCAGGAAAAATGTTTGTGGTGGATTTGGAAGAAGGAAGAATTATCAGTGATGATGAAATAAAAGAGAAGATATGTTCGGAAAAACCATATGCCGAATGGCTCAATAAATATAAAATCCGGTTAGAAGAATTGCCTGCTCCAAGGGTAATGTTTACTCATTTGGAACACGACCAGATCTTCAAATATCAAAAAGCATTTGGTTATTCAACAGAAGATTTGGAGCTTTTAATTTCTCCAATGGCGCTGACAGGCAAAGAACCAATCGGTTCCATGGGAAGTGACGTGCCACTCGCTGTTCTCAGCGATGAGCCGCAACATTTAAGCAGTTATTTTAAACAACTATTTGCGCAGGTTACAAATCCGCCAATCGATCCCATCAGGGAAAAATTAGTAATGTCGCTGGCAACTTTTGTGGGCAACAATGGCAATCTTTTAGAAGAAGATCCTTTGTCATGCCACTGCGTCGCATTAAAGCATCCGGTACTTTCAAATACAGAATTAGAAAAAATCAGAAGTATTGATACAGGTATTTTCCAAGCCCATACTTTGCAAACTTATTTTCTTGCAGATGGAAAACCAGGGTCTCTACAGAAAGGAATCGAGCGTTTGTGCCGTCATGCCGCAGAAGCTGTGCAAGACGGTTTTGAAGTTTTGATCTTGTCGGACAGGGCAATTGATTCAGAACACGCTGCGATTCCTTCTTTACTTGCTTGTTCCGCTGTTCATCATCATTTGATTAAAAAGGGTTTGCGTAACCAGGTAGGTTTAATCATCGAGGCCGGTGATGTTTGGGAAGTGCATCATTTTGCATGCCTCATTGGTTTCGGGGCAACAGCCATCAATCCATACCTCGCACTTTCTACCATTCGCGATTTGAGAATCCAGGGAAAACTCGGAACTGAATTAGACTCAAATGCATTGAAGAAAAATTACAAAAAGGCAATAAATCTTGGTTTGCTGAAAGTGTTTTCAAAGATGGGAATTTCAACCTTCCAATCTTACCAGGGTGCACAAATTTTTGAAATACTCGGCATTAACCAATCAGTAATTGACAAATATTTTACCGGCGCTACTTCAAGAATTGAAGGTATGGGTCTGGATGAAATTGCAAAGGAAACTTTGGTAAAACATGCATTTTCTTTCAGCAAAAAAGATGTTCCTTTTGATCGCCTTACTGTTGGCGGTATTTATAAATGGCGTCGCAAAGGTGAATTCCATTTGTTCAACCCGACAACCATTCATTTGCTGCAACATGCAACGAGAATGAATGATTATAAAATATTTAAAAAATACACTAAAGCTGTAAACGACCAAAGTGAAAAAGCAGCCACATTAAGAAGTTTATTTCAGTTTAAAAAAATCCGGCCTACCATTCTGATAGATGAGGTGGAACCGGCAGAAAATATTTACAAAAGGTTTGCCACAGGCGCAATGTCGTTTGGTTCTATATCCTGGGAAGCACATACTACGCTTGCGATTGCCATGAACCGGCTTGGGGGGAAAAGTAATACGGGTGAAGGTGGAGAAGATGAAATCCGGTTTGAAAAAATGGCAAACGGCGATTCAATGCGAAGTGCAATTAAGCAAGTCGCTTCTGCAAGGTTTGGTGTAACCAGCTGGTATTTAACCGAAGCAGATGAACTGCAAATAAAAATGGCCCAAGGTGCAAAACCCGGTGAAGGCGGTCAATTGCCGGGATATAAAGTGGATGACTGGATAGGAAGAGTCCGTCATGCAACTCCGGGAGTGGGATTAATTTCTCCTCCCCCGCATCACGATATTTATTCTATCGAAGATTTGGCGCAATTAATTTTTGACCTGAAAAATGCGAATAGGAATGCGAGGATTAATGTAAAATTGGTTTCCAAGGCTGGTGTTGGAACGATCGCAGCGGGTGTTACGAAAGCAAAAGCTGACGTGGTATTGATTTCCGGCCACGATGGCGGCACTGGTGCTTCTCCTATGAGCTCGATAAAACATGCCGGATTACCTTGGGAACTTGGTCTTGCAGAAACGCACCAGACTTTGGTAAAAAATAAATTGCGCAGCCGGGTTGTTGTACAAACTGACGGACAATTGAAAACCGGGAGAGACATTGCGATTGCAACTTTACTGGGTGCCGAAGAATGGGGCGTGGCAACAGCCGCATTGATCGTGGAAGGTTGTATCATGATGCGCAAATGCCATCTGAATACTTGCCCGGTTGGCGTCGCAACTCAGGATCCGGAATTGAGAAAAAGATTTACAGGAGATGCAGATCATGTGGTAAATCTGTTCAAATTTTTAACCCAGGAATTACGCGAGATCATGGCTGATTTAGGTTTCAGAACCATTAATGAAATGGTTGGCCAGGCAGAATTTTTGGAGAAAAGAGAAAATATCAATCACTGGAAATTCAATAAGCTGGATCTGTCGCCGATTCTATATAAAGAACCTGCTGCTAAATCTGTCGGATTGTTTAATTCAGAAAAGCAGGATCATGGTTTGGATGAAATTCTTGATAATGAATTATTAAAAGTTGCTCAACCGGCTGTGGATAAACAAGAAAAAGTTAGCGCTTCATTTAATATTATCAATACGGACAGAACAACCGGTACGCTTTTATCAAATGAAATTTCCAAAAAGTACAAAAAATATGGCCTGCCCGATGATACGATTCATTTCAAGTTTACCGGAACGGCAGGGCAAAGTTTTGCGGCATTTAACGCAAAAGGTGTAACGATGGAACTGGAAGGTGATGCCAATGATTATTTTGGAAAAGGATTGAGTGGCGCAAAAATCATTGTATATCCTTCGAAAGATGCTGGTTTTATTCCTGAAGAAAATATCATTATCGGCAACGTAGCATTTTACGGAGCTACTTCAGGAGAGGCATTTGTAAGAGGAAAAGCCGGCGAACGTTTTTGTGTGCGTAATTCGGGTGCGAACGTAGTCGTAGAAGGGGTTGGCGATCATGGTTGTGAATATATGACCGGTGGCCGTGCCATTATTCTTGGAGAAACAGGAAGAAACTTTGCTGCCGGAATGAGCGGTGGAATTGCTTATGTGTACAATGTAAATCACAACTTTGATATTCTTTGCAATAGAGAAATGGTTGACCTTGATCCGGTGAATGAAAGTGATGAAAAATTTCTCCAGGAAATGATTCAAAAACAATTTGAATTTACCGGAAGTACAGTTGCAAAATTTATTCTAAATGATTTTGACAACCAGTTGAAGAATTTTGTAAAAGTATTTCCACAGGATTATAAAAAAGTATTGCAGGCTTCAGCAGTCAAAGAATCAGTGAAAGTAAATTGATTATTAAAAATTATTTGATTTTTAAATTATTGAGATGGGAAAAATAACCGGCTTTTTAGAATTTACAAGGGAACTTCCGCACAAACGTCCCGTGCAGGAAAGGATCAACGATTATAAAGAATTCGTTCAAAGATATACCGACGAAAAGCTGAACCAGCAATCGGCCAGGTGCATGGATTGCGGCACTCCTTTTTGCCATGAAGGTTGCCCGGTAGGAAACTTAATTCCTGAATTCAACGATGCAGTATATCGCAAAAGTTGGCAGGAAGCTTATGAAATACTTTCTTCTACTAATAATTTTCCTGAATTTACCGGTAGGATTTGTCCGGCACCCTGTGAATCCTCATGTGTTTTAGGCATCAACCAACCGGCAATTACGATCGAAGAAATTGAAAAGCATATCATCGAAATTGCTTTTGAAAGTGGCTTTGTACAGCCGAAAATTCCCAATGTAAGAACGGGGAAAAAGATTGCCATCATCGGTTCCGGACCGGCAGGATTAGCAGCGGCAACGCAATTAAATTCTGCAGGTCATTCTGTTACCATCTTTGAAAGAGATGATGAGCCAGGAGGATTATTGCGGTATGGAATCCCGGATTTTAAACTGGAAAAATGGGTAGTGGAAAGAAGAATTAATATTATGAAAGAAGAAGGCGTTGAAATAAAATGCAACGCGAATATTGGGGTAAATGTCAGCATCAATGACCTTTTGAGAGAAAATCACGCAATTATTTTAGCAGGCGGTTCTACGATTCCGAGAGATTTGAATATTCCGGGAAGAGAACTAAAAGGAATTCATTTTGCAATGGATTTTTTAAAACAACAAAACAAAAGAGTTTCTCAAAAAGAAGTAGAAAATGAAGCAATTCTCGCAACGGGAAAGAATGTGGTGGTGATTGGTGGAGGCGATACTGGCAGTGATTGCGTGGGTACTTCTAATAGGCAAAAAGCGGCCTCCGTTACACAATTCGAATTAATGCCGATGCCGCCAAAAAGCCGTACGCCTTTTATGCCATGGCCTACTTATCCAATGATTTTAAAAACAACGAGCTCCCATGAAGAAGGTGCAAACCGTCATTGGGCCATTGCTACAAAAGAATTTATCGGTGATGAAAACGGAAACCTGAAAGCATTAAAAATTGTTGACCTTCAATGGAAATTTACCGAAGAAAATAAGCCGGCTCAATTTGTAGAAGTCCCGGGAAGTGAATCTGAAATTCCTTGTGAACGCGCATTTCTAGCGATGGGATTTTTGCATCCGCAACATGAAGGTTTATTAAATCAACTAGACGTTGAACTGGATGAAAGAGGAAACGTAAAAGCGACCGAAAAAGAATTTCATACCAATATTGCGAAAATATTTTCTGCCGGTGATATGCGCCGCGGACAATCATTGGTTGTTTGGGCCATTTCAGAAGGAAGGGAATGCGCAAGAAAAGTAGACCAATACCTGATGGGATATTCTTTATTACCCACAAAAGATCAGAATATTTTACACCAGGTGGTATAAGAATTATACAAGAGAAAATTGGATTATTTGTTTCTTTGCTGAAATTAACACATATCTGTTTTTATTTTGGATCAGATTTCGCCAAAAATGCCTTGATTCTTGTTCCCACATTTTCCCTGATATTCTCATAAAAAAGATTGTAATCGGCGATGTGAAAGTTTTTCGTTTTTAAAAAAATACTTCCTAAAAATTTAGGCTTATTTACCCATAAAACATTTCCATGAATTTGCGCATTCACAAGCCCTGGGATGACTTTATTAAAATTACGAAGTACGCCGCCTTTGTTTAAAGATGCCGGTGCAAAACTGGTATCCATCGTCCAGGTTAAAGGATTTATTACATATGCTTTCAACGTTTCTTTTTGAATATAAGGAGCTATATAACCGCGCTGAAAAGTTCGCCAGCTTACAAAACAGCCGGTTGCAGTGGAATCAGCACAGGGCTTTAATTCTGTAAAATAATTTGCAAAAACAGGAAGCCCGATTATGTAAGCGCACACCAATTGTTTTTCCAACGGTTTTCCTTCAAAAAATTCTTTTAATAATCTTCCTGCATGCCACGTTCCCTGGCTGTGTGATGCAATGATAATTGGCCGCCCCTGGTTGTAATTTTTTAAATAATATTCAAACGCATTTTTTACGTCTTTATAAGCCAAATCCAGCGCTGCTTCACCGGAGTCTTTATATTTTGTATAAAAAGCATTGAGGTTTGCCTGACGATAACGGGGTGCAAACACCCGGCAATACCTGTTGAAAACACTTGCCTGGTAAAGCATAGAGCCGTTATCGGTTTTTTCATTTATGGTAGCATCATTTATATCTGCATTCCATCCGTCCGGCTTTTGCCTGTCGGTATAAGAAGTAGGATAAATAAAAAACACATCAGCAAGAGAGTCTTTTTGACGATCTTTTAGACCTCGCGGTACATTATCCGACGGGTCATATTTAAATGGAGATGCCGCCCAATAATCCAAATTGCTGTAATCAGGAATAGCGGATTTATTTTCAAATTGATAATTTATACCCTGCCCGGAAATTTTGTGGGAGCAGGAAATCATAAGCACAAAAGAAAAAAACAGGAGAATTAAAATAATCGCTTTGGATAAAAAATTTTGTTTGTAAATTGACATGTGCTAAGCTACATTCGCTATTTTAAAATTTAAAATCTTAAAGCAATGACCATACCAGTAGTTGACCTCTCTGATTTCACCGGTGGAGATCCAAAACTAAAAGAATCTTTTGTGCAGAAACTTGGAAAAGCATATGAAGAAGTAGGTTTTGTCGCTGTGAAAAATCATGGTATTCCTGATGAACTTATTGCCGATTTATATCAATATGTGCAGGAATTTTTTTCGCTTCCCTCTGATAAAAAAAGGGGTTATGAAATTCCGGAACTTGCCGGGCAGAGAGGCTACACTTCTTTTGGAAAAGAGCATGCAAAAGGGAGCGACGCACCCGATTTGAAAGAGTTTTTTCAATACGGGCAAACGGTTCCTGAAAACCATCCATTAAAACCGGAATATCCTGATAACGTAAGTGTAGCAGAGGTTGCTGGCTTTAATGAAACTCTTTTTAAAGCCTATCGTGCTTTTGAAAAATCAGGAAAATCACTGTTGCAGGCTATCGCGCTTTATCTTGGATTGGATAAGCATTATTTTGATAATGAGGTAGAAGAAGGCAATTCCATTTTGCGCGCTATTCATTATCCGCCAATAACTGTTGAGCCGAAAAGCGCCATTCGTGCCGAGCAACATGAGGACATTAATTTAATTACTTTGTTGGTTGGTGCTTCCGCCGGAGGACTTGAAATTCTTACCAAGCAAAATGAATGGATTCCGGTTACTTCTCTGCCGGAACAAATCGTAGTAAATGTAGGTGATATGCTACAACGTCTCACAAATAATAAACTAAAAAGCACGACTCATAGAGTTGTAAATCCATCCCGGGACTTATGGCATACTTCCCGGTTTTCGATTCCTTTTTTCCTTCATCCAAAATCGGCAATGGACTTGTCTGCCCTTGAAAATTGCATAGATGAAAAACATCCAAAAGTTTTTGAAGATATTACCGCTGGAGAATATCTGGATGAGCGTCTAAGAGAGATAGGATTGAAGAAGTAATTAATTAGCTGATTAGCTAATTAGCTGATTAGCTAATTAATAAAAGTATATTTTTTCATGGTACTGCACAGGCATATTCCTTTTTTAAAAGCTGTTTTTTATTATACCATTTCTGCTTTTGGCGGCCCTCAGGGACATCTGGGTATGATGATAAAAACCTTTGTAGAAAGAAGGAGAGATGTCACCAAAGAAGAATTAATGGAGTATGTGGCATTTTGCCAGCTATTGCCCGGCGCTTCTTCCACACAAACGATTACACTCATCGGTTACAAACGAGGCGGCGTGCCACTCGCAGTGCTCACTCTTCTTATCTGGATTTTTCCCGCGAGTATTTTAATGGGAATTTTTTCTTTTTTATTTTATTATGTCAAAACGTATCATGTAAATCTGAACCTGTTTACCTATATACAACCAATGGCCGTCGGATTTATTGCTTTCGCTGCTTTTAAAATGTACAAGGTTTCGATCAAGAATAATATCACATTTTTTGTGATGGTTGCTTCTGCAATCGGCACTTATCTTTTTTTCAAAACGCCGTGGGTTTTTCCGGTTCTGATTGTTCTTGGCGGCGTAGTTACCAATTTTAGCAACCGCCGTTATCCTGAAAAAGACAATATCAAACCGCGCCATATTAAATGGACAAATATCTGGTTGTTCATCCTGATTTTTGTAATCGTTGGTTTTTTGAGTGAAACGGCGCGCAAACAAAACTGGGAGCACAAAAGAGCGTACAATCTTACAGAAAATGTGTATCGTTACGGAAGTCTCGTTTTTGGCGGCGGCGATGTGTTGATGCCAATGATGTATGAACAATATGTAACCCGTGCAAAATCCAATTATCTTACAAAAGAAGAATACCTGACTGGTTGGGGAATTGTGCGTGCGATTCCGGGACCGGTTTTTTCTGTTACATCTTACGTTGGTGGAATGGTATTGCGGGATTATGGGCCTGGTTGGCAGGTTTTAGGTTGTCTTATCGGTTGCATCGGCATTTTTTTGCCAAGCGCTTTGTTGGTTTTATTCTTTTTTCCCGTGTGGCAGATTTTGAAAAAATACGTAGTCGTATATCGTTCTCTGGAAGGTATTAATGCCGTGGTTGTAGGCATTATGTGGGCCTCATTTCTTTATTTGGTAAAAGATATTTCAATCACAGAATTAGATACAGTGAGTTTTGTAAACATTTTTGTAATCATCGGCACTTTTTATTTACTCACTTTTACAAAAATTCCTGCACCATTTATTGTTTTAGGATGTTTGATTATTGGATTTATTTTTTAAGAGAGATAGTGAATTGTGGGGTCAAACAACGAACAAAGAAATAATCAGAATTCTTGTTTTCCTTTAACTCTCTTTTACAGTTGTTGTTTTATGGAGCTGATAATATCGGTGGGATCTGCATCCAATCCTTCTTTCTGAAAAACCAAAGCTCCTTTTTTATCCAAAACAGAAATAACATTGCTGTGAGAAAAATTTCCTTCGGCATCTTTTTCAAACTGTACATTTAATAAAACAGACAGCGTTCTCACTGTATTTTCATCTCCGTGCAGAAGTGTGAAGTTGTTATCTAATTGATTTGCATTGGCAAACTTTTGTAATTGGTCGGGCAAATCCCTTTGAGAATCGAAACTCACCAGCAAATAATTCACTTTGCCATTTGCTGATTTTAATTGTTCTTCAATATTTTTTATGTCGGCTGTTAATCTCGGACAAGCATAAGTACAATGCGTAAATATCATTCCCACAACCGTTGGCTTTCCTGCAAATGAAGCAAGCGTAACCTTTGTATCATTCTGCGTTTGAAATGTATCTGTAACCTGGTAAATACTTTCAGAAGAAATGGTACCAATAGGAGCGGTATTGTGTTTGGGCGCTTCGCCTGTAAATGCAGATTTGTTACTCACATCAGCACAACTAAAAAGCATTACAGTAAACAAACAATAAATGAAGATTTTCATTTTCTTTATTTTTAACTTTTTACGCAACGGAAACCAAGATTTGCAATACAAAAATTTCCTTTCAAACTACCGCGATAACTGAATCTTAAAAAAGCGGCATAATCCGATTTATCTGCCACGTTCAAAGCGCCGCCGGCACAAAAGTTTTTCAATTCATCTTCATCATTTCCGCGTGAATCTTTTGAGGCGATAAAACTATTAAAATTAAAAGTCCATTCCCAAATCAGTCCGTTCATGTCATACAATCCATATTCATTTTGGTACGTTGATTTTACATTTGGAAGCACTTTTGGATTTGGCTTTGTGTACCAGTCCAAAATAAAATCGGTAACAGATGTATATTTAAGATTCTTTGGAGCTGCTTTTGCCGCTAACTCCCACTGGGCAATAGTTGGCAGCTTTTTATTTTTCCATTTGCAATATGCCTCTGCAGCAAACCATGAAACATTTACAACCGGCGAATTGTAAATTTTTTTATTCGATTCGCCAATTGATAAATCACTTTGCCAATGTCTTAGATAATTTGTATCTGCAAAAAGCCGGTTCACTTTCGACCTTCTCCATTCAGGATTGGCTTTCACAAATTCCAAAAACTCGGCATTCGTAACGGCAGTTTCATCCATTTTAAAAGCCGGTACCGGAATGGGTTTGTTGTTTGGAGTAATAAAAAAAGGTTGATAATTTCCTGATGGCACGGTTACCATTTTATCACCCGAAAAAACCACTTTCTTTTGCGCGTTCCCTGCGCAAAAGAAAGTGGTTATCATAAGGATGGTCAGAAAATATTTCATTTTATAAAAAGGCAGAATTTAAGGTTTCAGTTTCTGATACACAGAAGGATTTTCAGCTCCGGTTACTTTTATTTGTGCAATAGCGCCTTTATTAAATGCACGGAAAATAGAGTGGTCAACTAAATTAATTACTTCAGGAACCTGCATTTTCATTTCTACGATAGCTGCGCCACCGGCGGGTATCAGTGTCGTTTGTACGTCATGATTTACTTCGGTACCACCTTCCATATACACTTTAGTAAAAATCTGTCCAATCGGGTGGAAAGAAGAAACCAGGTTCGGGCCACCATTTCCAACAAATAATCTCACGGTTTCTCCTACCTTGGCTTGAAGAGCATTTGGTCCGGTTGTAGAGCGAACTTTTCCGTTGAACAATACATAATCGGGATTTTCTGCAAGCGCTTTTGTTTCGTCAAAATCCTGTAATCCCGGAGCGTTGTATTTCCCCTTTGTATAAAAATCGCCTTGCATTAAATAGTATTCTCTGTCAACTTTTGGCAAGCCGCCTTGTGGCTCTACCAATATCAAACCATACATTCCATTAGCAATATGCAAAGGAACAGGACCTGTTGCGCAATGGTAAACAAAAAGGCCGGGATGCAAAGCGCGGAATTGAAAATGTGTTGATTGTCCCGGAGCAGTTGAAGTAGCATCAGCACCACCACCTGGTCCGATTACAGCATGAAGATCAATGCTGTGAGACATCTTACTATCAGGAGCGTTTTTCAGAGTAAAATCAACAAGGTCACCTTGTCTTACTCTGATAAAATTTCCTGGTACGTGTCCGCCAAATGTCCAGAAAGTATATTCAGAACTATCAGAAATAGGCATTACTTTTTCAATGGTTTCCAAGGTTACCATTACTTTTTTGGGTGAAGTATAAGTCAATGGTTTTGGAACATTTGGCGCAGTGGTTAACTCTGCGGTAACGGTTCCGGTAAGCACTGTGTCAATCTTACTTTCATCTGCATTATTTCCTGAATTCGTTTTGCAGGAAGACATAAAAAAAGTAAAAGACAGCAGAAGGAGCGCCGGAAGAATAGCCCTTTTTAGTCGCGGCTCTCTTTTTGAAATTTGTATCATGGTTTTAGGTTTATGTTTTTTATTTTATTGCTTCAGATATTCTCAAAATTGCTTGGCAAATTTCCGTTCGATTTGTTTCTTAAAATGTAATGCATCTCATCATAAAATATGACACTGCTCATATTTATAAAAAGGGTTAAAGTTTCACAGATTGCTACAACAATAATGCCTTTTGTTAAAAGAAATAAAAAAGACAAATTAGGGTTATTTGTACGTTTGCTGAGAAATTTTTTAAAGAACGGGTTTTTAATCAAAGGTTTCTATTTGGTTTTATAAATCAGAATATCGGGGTTAATATTTATTGAAAGCCAAATCCAGTTCTGTACTGCTTTCATACTTTGGTTTGGTAAAATATTTTTCACATACTTCATCGAACTATTGGCAAACATCTGTGAGTAGCCGCCTAAAAGATTTACGTGCTTCATCACACTGTATTTAAAAGATAAGTCCGCTTCATTTCCCAGAGACGAATTTGCTTTTTTGCCTGAATAATCAATAACAGTTGCTGCTGATTCAAAATGATGCAACGCGATTTGCATGTTTAAGTTGTTAGAAGCATTGACGTTCACATTCACATAAGAATCCCAAAGGCCCACATTATTATGGCCACTGGACACATAAAAATAATCCATCGTTCCATAAAATTTATGATGCGTTCCATAAAGCGGATTAAAGTAAGAAATATTTCGGGAAGTAGCATTCATATCGCGTCCGCTCAGAAAATCACTGCCAATACCGGCGTTGATTCTTTTTGTAAAATTATAATCGACTTTTGCAGATGCCATCCAAGCATTCGTTTTGATGGACGACGCATTTTTTTGTGGATTATTCCCCGCTTGATAATAATAGGTTCCGGTAAAATTTACTTTTTCTTTTTTGTAAAAAATATTTCCTCCAAACGTTTGCAAATGAGAAAGAGAGGAATCAATCCTGTTTTGGAATCCAAGATTCATTGCCAAAGCGGAAGCTGAAAAAGCATCAGAAAATTTATATTTCATCCATAAGAATTCCATCGATTTATATGGCTGGCTGATAGAATTATCAAAAAAATTACCGGTTATTTTTTCTGCATTTTGATTGTACGCAGCAGCGAGATTGCCGGTAAATTTATTTTTTTCAAACGCCAGTAAAGCCGCATCGTGCTTGCGCCCTGCATTGTTCCAATCCAGAGCACCAAGTATTCTTTCATCATCATAAGACAAAACCTGGCGGCCGATTTTTAGGCTCCATTCCGGATTAAAATAAAGTTGTGCCCATGCTTCATAAAGTGAAATGTCGTTTGCAGTAGCTTGCACCTGAGCGTCATTTCCCCATACCGTTACTACTTGTGTACTAAGTCCAATTTTCAACTTATTATTTTTTGCATAAGTGAAACCAATCCTGCTTCGTTGGGCTACAAAAGTTGCCGGTTTTTGTCCGTCTAATATCGGTGTAAATAATCCGTTTCTTATTTCGGCGCGGGGCCGCAGTTGAATATTTATTTTTAATTCCTCATTATCATTTTGAGCAAACAAACTTTGATTGCAAAAAATGATAACCGTTAAAAATAAAAAGCTCCTCACGAACTTTTGGTTGTTTGATTCAATTTTCATTTGATTCTGATTTTTAAAAATGCGCCACAAAATTCGGTTGCATTTTTTTTCGCGTTTGTAATGCGAATCAGAAAAAAATATGAGTTGCATCATGCCAGTTGAAGTCCATAACATTGAAATGTCATGGCAAATTCGCGTTAACACAGCGTTTCAACTACTTGTGTTTTAG
>Ga0134125_10003403_pt1 | contig 18413 bp, 19 predicted proteins | sample KB31751_FD_96464 | JGI IMG/M metagenome (GOLD analysis project Ga0134125, IMG submission 96464) | Terrestrial soil microbial communities with excess Nitrogen fertilizer from Kellogg Biological Station, Michigan, USA - KB3-175-1 | ecosystem: Environmental > Terrestrial > Soil > Unclassified ... | reverse complement strand
TGATTCCGAATTGTTTAGAATTTCCGCAGGATGTTTTCCCGCAAGATTCGCGTCGAATACCAAACTGATGGCGATCGCATACCCTGTCCGCTGAAATGGCTGGACAATTTCTCCATGCGCAATTTCACTAATGCCAGCATTTTCGACGATACCCTTCCTTCCGGCGACGGGCTCATGGAAATCGGCGAGCGCGTGCCGCTGGATAAATTGAAAGATGCAATGGAAGACTGGTTTCGGCGGAAAGGCTATTTGCCAAAAGGTGCGGGATTATTTTTCGAAACGCTCTAGGTCAGCTGGAAATTGTTTCCGGAAGTTTCTTGCTCGCAAACTGAAGTACCTTTCCAGTTATACGCGAGAACAAAAGATTTTCGCTAAGTTCAGCACCAGTGAGTCGTGCCCAAAGCAGTTCTCCGCAAGAGGCGACTCGAATTTCGGGCGCATTCAGGGTCGAAACGTAACTCGAAATGATTCGAGTTGTTTCCTCCGGATCGCAGGTCCGTTCAAACACTTTTTCTTCGTGTGACCCATGTTCTTCCATTCGGACCAGCGCAGCCTGAATCTCGCTGCGGGTGGTCAGGCACGCCTCAGTCTTGCAATCCATCATCTGTTCGATCACGAGGAGCGCGCGATATTCAATTTTGTCCGCGAATGCCATATGCAAAATGCGGCGCTTGTTTGAAAAGTGAACAGGCGCCATGCAGAAGGTTTTCAACAAGTGAAACGGAATCGTGCAAGTGCCCACTCCGACCGGAATATTTTTAAGGACTGGGCAGGACCATTGGCTGGCAAGTGCTGCGGCCACACTTACATCGCATGCGTGGCCGAGTTGTTGCAGCCATTCGCCGATTCGGCCAGTGCCATTTTTCTTTTGCAGCGCCAACGCCTCATGCAACTGTTCACTTGTGAGTTCCCCTCTTGAAATCATCAACAAACCCAATGGTACCCGGCACGAATTCAGCTGCTCTCGACGTGATGCGGTTGATGTATGTTGCAAACGCCGGAGCAGTTCCCGCTCCAGGCATTCAGGAAAACAAAATGCCGAGCCGTGTAACCGCACACTTGGAGTGAGCCGCCAAATAGTGGGATCGTGCCGGCACTCGGGGCTGGAACAGCTCCGTGATCGTTTGATCCGGGATTCGAATAACCATCGAAATTGTTTGCTGAGCATGGGCGTGAACATCTTCATGCTGTTTCCTGCACGGGCAGCACTTCTGTAATTCGGATACCGAAATTCCTTTCCACCACTACTACTTCTCCGCGCGCCACCAGTTTTCCATCCAGCAGCAGATCAGCCTCGTCCTGGATAGTGCGGTCCAGTTCCACCACCGATCCTGGCCCGAGATCCAAAATTTCTTTGAGCAGAATGTTCCGTCCTCCAAAACGCAAAACTACGTCGAGTTCCACATCCATGAGCAGTTCCAGCTTTTCCTGTCCCTTCGATCTCGGCGGCAGGGAGGTGGGTGCTGCGGGCGCGGCTGGTGAGGCGTCTGGCTCGCGCCATGCGGAAACCAAGGCTGTCGCAAGCGCCGAACTTAACTTCCATTCCACTTGCACCGGACGTGGCGCAGTTGCGCCACTGGAAATGCACCCACTTGCTGCTGGCGGCCAAGTTGGAGCTTCCCCGAGATTGACGGTGAGCTGTACTTCCAGGCCCTTTGGTTTTGCCGAAGTCACCACATGTCCGGCGATCTGGCGGAATAACTCTTCGAGCGCGGAACGGTCGTCGGCAGTCACTTCAGTCCGCGCGGCGTCGGTGTCGGAAATAAAAATCTTGGCCAAGTCGACCGCCGTAGCGGGCGGAAGGCGTAAGTTCATTTCCCCGCGAGCTGTGCCTGCCGCGGTCACCGTAAGCTGCACGTCCTCCGCAGCCGCCGGAGGCATAGTCTCAGCCGTGGCGGCCTGCATGGGAAACGATGCCGAGGCAACTTGCGACATTACCGCGGACATGGCTTCGGTCCACAGTTGCGCGAAGGCATTCACCGGACCAGCGGACGGCATAGTCGGGCTGCTCATACCGGCTTCCTTTCTGTCGGCGATTCAATGGCGGAAAGAATCTGTGCGGCGCGCATCTGTCCGACGCGCGCCACGTTCGCGCTGAAAATCGGGCGGCCCCGGGCAAACAATGTTCCTGGTGCGCTTGCAGTGCGATTGAGGGCGATGACTTTTCCGGGTTGGATCTCGGCCAGCTCCGACGACAACGCGCGCGCCGACAGCCCCAGATCCAAGCGGAATGGGCAATTGAGCAGCAGTTTCCGTAATTGATGTGGAAAATTTGCTGAGTCGGGGCGAGTGTAGAAGCGCGTGCGCACGGCTGATATTTTTCGCAACAGGGCACTCGATATGACAGTTGGGATCGCAATGGTCATGCCCCCGCGACGCTCTTTGAGCGCCACTTCGAATCCGAGGCACAGCATCCTTTCCTCAAGAGCCATAAGCTGTTGCGCTTCCCCCAGCTGTTTCCGTTGCTCGAAGTGAAACTCCACCGCTAACGCCTGCCATGTGACTTGCAGCTCGCGAAATATTATTTGCATGGCGGTTTCTGCCACTTCCTCTTCAATATCCGTGATGTCGCGAGTGGGTGGCGCGTCCACTCCTTCGCCGCCTAGAAGCATGTCAATCAAAGCGAAAGCGATGCCGAGATCCAACTGGATCAGCCCGGTGGCGTTAAACGGTGACAGTTTGCAGGAGGCGAGGTAATTTACATAAACATCGATAACGTTGGTTCCAGTGTCGAACGAGAGATTCCACACATGCTCGATGATCATCGTCCGCGACACCCGGCGCCCGGCATTCAGCATTAAGTATTCGAGTAGCCCGAATTCCTTGGATGTAAGCTCGATTCGCTTGCTGGCACGTTCCACCTTGCGTTCCACTCGGTCAAGTTTCAGGTCCGCGACTGTGAGTACCGACGCTGCGGGCAAATGGCTTCTGCGCAACAAGGCACGGATCCTGGCCGAGAGCTCAATAAAGGAGAAGGGTTTTCCCATGTAGTCATCTGCGCCGAGGTCAAGGCATTGCACCCGGTCTTCCACCCGGTTTCTGCTGGTCAAGACGAGAATTGGCATGCTGGGCTTCCGTGGCCGCAAATGCCGCAGAATCGAGATTCCATCCATGCGTGGCAGGTTCAGATCCAGCATGAACAAGTCATAGTCCAGTTCGGTCGCCATAGCCTTCGCCTGCTCGCCATCATGGGTCACGTCCACGGCATAATGTTCGGCTTCCAGGCCCTTTTGTACGAAAGTAGCAAGGGCGGGATCGTCTTCGGCAATCAATACGCGCATAGGAATAATTAAGTTCGATTCATTCTTAGAGCCGACAGGGTTGCGAAGCAAGGCACGAAGGACGGAGCATGCGACCTAACCGAGAAACTTTCCTCGGTAGGCGCTTCTGCGGAAAATCATCGACTCAGATTGCAAGCGGAACCTTGCCTGCCACTCGCCAGTTAGCACGCTTTCGCCAGAGGATAAGGATGCATCCATGGAGCCTTGGACTAAACGATTTTTGCAAGCAGTATTCCTTCCGGGCGGGGCGATTCTGCTTGGCGCATACCTGCTGCTCAATCCGGGATGGATTAATCCATCGGTGTATGGAGTCAAGTTTTTTTACTACGCAGTTTTTATAGCGGCATTGCTGTTGTCGTGGAGATTCCACACCACTCGCATTTTCCTCTCCGCGATTGTGCTGTTGCTGGCCCATCGCGCACTTGAGTTCTTCACGCAGGGTCACATTTCGGCCGCAGGACCTGGCCGAGTGGCGTTTGAGGCGATCGCTCTGCTGCTGCCGCTGAATTTTATTCTGCTGACTTTTTTCCCTGAGCGCGGATATCCCGGACGCAGTCTGTTCTGGTTTTTAGTCCTGCTGTTTTTTGAATCTGTTTTTGTTGCCGCGATAGCCCGTCCAGGCCAACCCGTCCCGGCAGTCCTGCATGCCTCGCCGATGGCTTCGATTCATTGGAAACTTCCGCAGCCTGCGCTGTTGTTGTTTGTGATCGCCTTGGGATATTTGCTGTATCGGCTGGTGCGTTTTCAAAAGCCAACCATTATTGGGATGTTCTGGTCGTTGATAGCAATCTGGCTTGCCCTGAACGCTGGAGGAATAGGGAAGCTCAGCAGCGCCTATTTCGGCGTAGCCGCGCTGATTCTCGCTAGCTCCATCGTGGAGAATTCCTATGCGCTGGCCTATCGTGACGAACTAACTGGGCTGCACTCCCGCCGCGCATTCAACGATGCGCTGGCGCGATTGAAACCACCCTATGCCGTTGCCGCCGTTGATATCGACCACTTCAAGAATATTAACGACACCTACGGGCATGACATCGGCGACCAGGTGCTTCGCATGGTGGCCTCGAAACTTGCTCGCGTAGGCGGAGGCGGCGACCCATTCCGCGTCGGCGGAGAAGAGTTCACGATTCTTTTTCCCGGCAGGACGGGTAAAGAGATCGTCGACATATTAGAGCTGCTGCGGCTTAATATCGAAAGTTCCACCTTCCGTGTCCGCAGCGGCGAGGAACGCCGTAAAGTTCAGCGCTCACCCGAGCGCAGGGCAGACAAGAAAAAGCGCGACGTTCCTCGCCTGACTGCCACCAGTTCATCGGTTTCGCTCTCCGTTACCGTCAGCATTGGAATCGGCGAGTCGCAACCGAAGTTAAGCTCCGACGAGATTATCAGCCAGGCAGACAAAGCCCTCTACCGGGCCAAACGTGGTGGCCGAAACCGGATTGAAACCGGCCTTCCAGAAAAGAAAGTGTTGGGGTTCCGCAGGAAAAAACCGAAAGAGAGTTAAATCGCGGCGCTGGCGCTACGGCGAGTTCTTTCTAACGCCATCTCCACGATCTCACCGATGAGTTGTGTATAAGATCGTCCAGATTTTTTCGCAGCCATGGCGAATTCGTGCTTGCTGGAGAGCCACGGGTTCGGGTTGGCTTCAATCACATAAACTTCGCCCTCGGAAGTGAGGCGCATGTCGATGCGCCCGTAGTCGCGCAGTTTTACCGCACGATATGCCGCCAGCGCGGTCTCGGACAATTTCTGCACCGTGGGCTCGTCGAGATCTTCCGCGATGGTCGATTTCGTCAGCTTGTAGGCTCTCGACTCAGTTTCGAATTTCACATCGCGGCTGGCGATCTTCGGCGTTCCGCGTGGCAATTTGGAAAGATCCAGTTCAACCAGGGGCAAGACTTCGGTCTTTTCATAGCTGCCGAGTACTGAGGCATAAATTTCGCGTCCCTCGATGTACTCCTCGATCAAAGCCGGCGAATCGAATTCGTTCTGCACGTACTCGACTCGCTCCATCAATTCTTTGACTCCGGTCACAACCGCCGCCGCATCGATTCCAATTGATCCATCTTCCGACTGCGGCTTCACAATTAGCGGAAATTTCACGTCATGCGCGTGATCGATGTTTCCTCGATACGCCGTCGCGAAAAATGGCGTGCGGATATCGTGGAAGGCAAACATTTTTTTTGCGGTGGCTTTATCCTGCGCTAAAAAATGCGCGTGAGGGCCCGCGCCGGTGTAGGGAAGTCCCAGCAGATCCATGTAAGCGGCCACGTTCATTTCTTTGGTATCGTCGCCGGCGTAGGATTCGGTCAGGTTGAATACGAGATCGGCGCCGCATTTCCCCAGTCCATAGAGCGACTGTGGCCGCCCGTCCAGCACGTAATAAGAAGGTTCATGACCCAGCTTGCCCAAGGCGTCGAAAATCTCTTCCCGGTCTTCTTTTACTTTGCGCTTGCGTCCAGCCTGGGTCGCCTCCGGTTCTGAAGTGTCTTCCTCGCCCCAGACGTCGTATAGCACCGCCACTTTTAACGGGTCGGCCATCCACTCGCTCCTAAGCTTGAAATGCCTTGCACCGCGCCAGGTGAGTCATCACCAGCGTGGTCGCGAAGACCGTAATTTCTGAAAGATATTCGGCTTCTTTTTTCTTGTCGACCATCAATCGCAATTCACCGCTGCGCTTCTCGATCGATTCCATTAACTTCTTCACCGCCGGCCTTTGCAGCGCAGTCCATCGCGTAATGTGGTCCACGATGGTCTTTCTATGCTCGCGCAAGAAAACATCCGCAGCCTGCGCGCTCTTGCTCTTTTTAGACGCATTAAACATTTCAGCGAGATCGCCATCTTGAGTTACATCCAGCAGCGGAATCTGATCGGTCGAGTTGCGATAAAAATCCCCCACCGTCATTTCCATTTCCGCGGCGGTGATGTCCGCTGTTCCGCGCTTCCGCAACGGATCAACATTCCCTAGCTCGCGCGCGATCCGGTTCATATATTGCAACTTCGCCAGTGCTCCCCATCCCCGATATTTCTTGCGCCAGTTCGAGCGCGGGGTCATCCACACCGCAAAAGTTTCCGCGAAATCTTCGTCGGGATGCTTCTGCGCATACCACCCTGGCAAATACCGCACGTAGTCTTTGGAGAACAGTACCGGGCGGTAGTTCTCGCGATACGGCCTGCGGTACGGTCCAAACAATTGCTTCCACTCCGACGTGCGATGCAGCTTGTATGCGTAGTTAAACGCATGGCCCGCCTCATGCCGCAGGTACATCATGATTTCTCTCGCGCTCTCCAGATCATTGTTTTCTTTTTCAACCTGCGCGACATCAGCCCGCGCCAGATAAAAGGGAATTCCAATCACCGGCTCGCCCGAAGGGCATCCCCACTCGTCGGTCAAATAACAACCGGGACGGAACTTAAATATTTTTTTCTGCTCCAGTTCTCGATAGAGCTGCTGAACGAATTTTTCAAGCGTCGATCCTTCGATCGTCAGGCCGAGATCACAAATACGGGTGCTCAACAGCGACTGCCCGCTCTCCGGCTCCGCGGCTGCGTTCGATTCGCTCAGCGCTGGCGTTTGCTCGAGAGCCGCCTGTTGATCCAAGTCGGTCACGTGTAATCAAGTGTATTGAAAGGCGGGCGTCCGCAATAGTAAGGAGGGAAGTGCGGCCTGCCCCATCATTAGAGTAATGAACTGCGGCGCCGAGCAGAAGATGACGTTAGTTACGCCGCACTTCACGTCATCTTCATTGCTCAAGCTTGCGAACGGGCTACTCGGTATCCAGCAGCACCCGTAGTTCGCTGGATCGCGAAGGATGCCGCAGCTTGCGCAGCGCTTTTGCTTCGATCTGTCGAATGCGCTCGCGCGTGACGGCGAAACAACGCCCGACTTCTTCCAGCGTGTGTTCGGAACCATCGTCCATGCCGAAACGCATTCTCAGCACGCGTTCTTCACGCGGGCTTAGGGTGCGCAGCACGCGTTCCGCGCGTTCCTTCAGATTTACTCCAATGACCGCTTCTGCAGGGGAAACCGCAGTCCGGTCTTCGATCAGGTCGCCAAGATGGGAATCACCCTCTTCACCGATTGGAGTTTCGAGCGAGACCGGTGCGCGCATAATCTTAAGTGCCTTACGCACCTTCCACTCCGGGATATCCATCTGCTTGGCAATTTCTGCCGATGACGGCTCTCGTCCGAGGGTTTGCGCCAGCCGCCGGGAGGTGCGGATCATCTTGTTGACGATTTCGGTCATGTGCACTGGCAACCGGATGGTTCGTCCCTGATCGGCAATCGCGCGGCTGATCGCCTGCCGGATCCACCACGTCGCGTAAGTCGAAAATTTGTAGCCGCGGCGGTATTCGAACTTGTCCACCGCTTTCATCAGGCCGACATTGCCTTCCTGGATCAAGTCCAAGAAGTGCAGGCCGCGGTTCGCATATTTTTTCGCAATCGACACCACCAATCGCAGGTTCGCCTCGATCATTTCGTGCTTTGCTGCATCGGCATTCATCTGTCCCTGAACAATGGCACGCTGCGCATTGCGGAGTTCAGCGAAAGTCATTCCGGCATCGCTTTCCAGCTTCTTGATGTCGGCACGAAGCTGCCGTTGCGCAGCAAGATTGTTCTTCTTAACGGCTTCGCTGGAGCTCTTGGTGACCTTCTTTTCCAGTTGCGCCAGTTGTCGTTCCAGCGAGCGCATGTTATCTGCGGTCCGGGTTACGCGCTCGATCAGACGTTTGTGTTCAGCGGCCGCGAGCCCGAGAGTGCGCACAATAAGCGAAATTCGCACGATCTCGCGGGCGAGTTGCAATTGACAACGGCGGTACTGCTTGGCTTTCTTCTTTGCGGGAATCGTACTCAGTTTTTCCGTCAACCTGAGAGCCGTGTTGTAATGCTTTCGCAGCTGATCGATGCGGCGCACGACATCATCAGTCCGCTTGCGCAATTTCTCCTCGGTGAGTTCTTCCTCTTCGAAAGTCACTATTTCCTGAATCGAGCGCCGTTCAGATTTCAGATCTTCGGCAATTGTCAAAATCTGCCGGATTGCGATCGGCGAACGTGAAAGCGCCTTCAACACGCGACGTTGCCCGTGCTCGATCCGCCTTGCGATCTCCACTTCGCCCTCGCGAGTCAGCAGCGGCGAAATGCTCATCTCGTGCAGATACAGCCGCACCGGGTCGCTGGAAGTATCGGGCGCGCCCGTACTCAGATCAAGTTCGACCTCTTCCTCATCTTCTTCGCTGGCGAGCTTTTGCTCCATGCTGAGCCAAGGCAGCGCCATATCTCCGGCGATAACATCCAGGCCCTGCTCGCGCACCGCGCTGAACAGGTCTTCGGTGTCTTGCTCGGATGACGCGTGGCTGGGGCCCAGTTCGTCCATCTCTTGTTCGGCGACATATTCTTTTCGTGCAGGCATATTTGGTTTCTTCCTTCGACAAAGCTGCGGAAGTCAAACAACCATAATCAGAACCGGGTTGGTTCCTCCGCGGAAACTAATTTTTAAGAGCGCACGCCTGGTTCAGTGTGCTCGCGACTACTCTTCACCGGAAACCAATACTGTGGCGAACTCCAACGCATCCGTCACGTCAAGTGCGGCGGATTCGCCATAGATTTGGTTGATAGTATGGCGCAAGGCAATGAGATTGCTGCGCGCGGACTCCGTCGCCCGGCTGGTAGGATCTTTCGCCAGTTCCAGTTCGTAGGTCCTCAACAGCAACCCACTCTGCTCCTCGAGGCGTTCCACGGTCTCCGGATTGAGCTGCGCTTCAGAGTGCATATCCTAGTGTACGCGATTCTCGCCGTTAGCGTTTGGTCGAGTGGTGGTTTTGATGTGCCATGAATCAGAGCTATCCTGCGGGATTCAATACGACTGTAAGTATGATAAAGTATAACATGATTCAAGAACACTTGGATCTCGGTCACTTGGTTGCGACAGCCTCTAGCCTAGTTCAATTATTTGAAGGTAGAATGACGTTTATCAATGGACTCATATTATGACTGATAATACAAAAGGTATGATTTTATGACGCGTCAGAAGAGTAGGCGGAAGCAGGCACGGACATTTTCTCTTTCTGAGGATGTGATCGCGGCAGTCGAGAATTATAAGAGTGAACGCCGGTCCAACTCCCTGACCGCGGCACTTGAGGAAATAATTCGCGATTGGAAGCGCGCCAGGTTTCAAGCCCAGTTCACTGCCTATTACGATTCGCTTTCGGATGATGAAGCTAATGAAGAAAAAGGTTGGGGTGAGTTTTCCGAATCGCAGATGTAACACGAGGAACTCAGTCGGTGGAATCCAACAGAGCGCCGCAACGAGGGGAAATCTGGTACGTGCATTTGCCTACCGACCCGTCGGATAAATCTGAACGCCCAGTCGTTGTCGTGTCTATTGAAGCTCGAAATGCTCATGAGCGGGCAAATACGGTGCTGGTGGTTCCGCTTTCAACCACTCCCGCAAAGCTTCCCTCGCATATTGCATTGAGTCCCGGAGAGACAGGACTGTCCGAGCCTTCAACTATCCAAGCGGAGTCGATCACCACCGTAAGGAAAACCAGCTTGCAGCTCCCCAGGCAGCGGCTACGCAGGCTTCCCGAACACGTGCTGGAAAAAGTTACGCGTGGTGTCTTGATATCCTTAGGCTTTCCCGATCGTTAAATCTGTTTCAGGATCTTGCGGGTCGTCGCCATGTCAAATAATTTTTCTCGTCGCCAATTTATTGGTACCGGAATCGCGGCGCTTGCCGCCGCTCGGAATATTTCGGGGGCAGGTTTCCCGAAGGTGTCGAAATCCGCAGCCCGTCTGGCAAACTCACCATTCAAAATCGCTGTCATAACTGACGAGATATCCCAGGATTTCGGTCGCGCTTGCGAAATCGCATCCCAACAATTCGGAATGAGCTGGGTGGAGATCCGGAGCGCATGGAAGAAGAACATCGCAAACTTTGATGCGCAGGAAATTCTCGAAATCCTAAGGGTGCTCAAGAAACATAATCTTCGCGTCACCGATATCGCGAGCCCGCTGTTTAAGACTGATTGGCCGGACGCCCCCAAGTCCAAGTTCGCTGAAAAAGATCAATTCAATGCCAACTTCACCTATTCGCAACAGGACGAAGTTCTCCATCGCTGCATTGAACTGGCAAAAAAGCTATCTACCGATCGCATACGTTGCTTCGATTTCTGGCGATTGGATGATCCCGCGCCGCATCGCAACGCAATCAACGAAGTATTGCAAAGAACCGCCGAGAAAACTGGGAAAGCGGGATTGGTGCTGCTTCTCGAAAACGAATTTGCCTGCAACACCGGCACTGGAGTCGAGGCGGCGAAGACACTGGCCGGCGTACCCTCACGAGATTTCATGCTCAACTGGGACCCCGGCAATGCGGCCAAACTCGGTGAACTCCCATACCCGGGCGCTTACAATCTTCTGCCCAAAGATCGCATTGGACATTGCCACGTAAAGGATGTGGTGCGAAGCAACGGCGGCTACCAATGGGCCGCGATGGGCAAGGGCATCATCGACTGGTCAGGACAGTTCGCCGCGCTCGAACGTGATGGTTATCACCACGCGGTCAGCCTCGAGACCCACTGGCGCGGTGCCGGAACTCCCGAAGCCTCATCCATTGAATGCTGGCAAGGAATGCGCGCCGCCTTAGAAAAAGCCGGCGCTCTCTGATCAATCTTCTTTACGTGGGGAGGGCCGCCCTCGGCTGTCCTGGGAGATCGAATGTCCCCTCACTCCCGGCAGCCGAGCAGGATTGCGCCGCACCACTTCCAGCTAAAGCAGCGATATCACCCTAGCGTCTGCACTTCGACGCTGAGTACCGCCGGCAGGTCCCGCACAATTGGGTTCCAGCTATCCCCCGCATCGGCGGAGCAGTACACCTGGCCGCCGCTGGTGCCGAAGTAAATCCCGCACTTGTCTAAAGTATCGACAGCCATGGCGTCGCGTAGGACGTTTACGTAGCAATCTTTCTGCGGCAGGCCTTTAGTCAAAGCCTCCCACTCATTGCCGCCGCTGCGACTGCGGAAGACGCGCAGTTTCCCGTCATGCACAAAGTGTTCCGAATCACTCTTGATGGGGACCACGTAAATGGTTTCTGGTTCGTGCGAGTGAATGTCAATGGCAAATCCAAAGTCCGTGGGCAGGTTACCGCTGACTTCTTTCCACTCGTCTCCGGCGTTGTCGCTGCGCATCACATCCCAGTGCTTCTGCATGAAGAGCACGCCCGGCCGCTTGGGGTTCATCGCGATGTGATGAACGCAATGTCCAACCTCGGCATTGGGATCAGGAATGTATTGCGAGCGCAGGCCTTTGTTGATGGGCTTCCAATTTTTGCCGCCATCGTCGGTGCGAAATGCGCCTGCTGCCGAAATAGCAATCCAGATGCGCTGCGGATTGCTGGGGTCGAGCACGATAGTGTGCAAACACATGCCCCCCGCGCCCGGTTGCCATTTAGGTCCGGTGCCGTGTCCACGCAAGCCGGAAAGTTCCTTCCAGTTTTCTCCGCCGTCGGTCGAGTGAAATAACGCCGCGTCCTCAACTCCCGCATAAACCGTGTTGGAATCGCTCAGCGACGGTTCGAGGTGCCACACTCGCTTGAACTCCCACGGATGCTGCGTTCCGTCATACCACTGGTGAGTGGTCAGCGGCTTGCCGGTTTCGGCGGATGTGTCGTACAGAAATTTATTGCTCGCCGCTTTTGGTGGCCCGGGTTCGGGCTTCTGTCCGGGAGGCGTACCCGGCTGATGCCACGTTTTCCCGCCGTCATCCGAGCGCTGAATGATTTGCCCAAACCAGCCGCTTGTTTGCGATGCGTAAATTCGATTCGGATCAACGGGCGATCCCTTCAGGTGATACATCTCCCAACCCGCAAAGTGCGGCCCACTGACCTCCCATTTTTCGCGCTTGCCGTCTGAACTAAGAATGAATGCGCCTTTGCGCGTACCGACCAGAACTCGTACCTTGCTCATCGCTAGCTCCTCATCATTGTGATATCAAAACTGACCACATTCAGGGCCAAACCCAATGCCCATTCACCTGCAGCGGTCGGGGGTCATTATTCTTCCAACGTGCCCGGACTTCATTCAGCAACGCCTCGCGATGCTGGGTCATCTTCGCAATCGCGGCACACGAGGCTTCGGTTTTTTCGTGCCGCGCTCCCCAAATCAGCAACTCAAGGAGCGCCGGCGCAAGATCGATACCCTTTTGCGTAAGTCGGTAATTTACCTTTCGCCCGTCGCTTGCGTCCACCCCGGTAGCGATAATTCCTGTGGATTTCAACTTGTGCAGCCGCTCCGACAAAATGTTAGTGGCAACGCCCTCGCCTGATTCCTCAAACTCCTTGAACGTCCGATAGCCGCGCACCATGAGGTCGCGCACGATCAGCAGTGACCAGCGGTCCCCGATCATTTCAAGCGAGACGCTTACCGGGCAGCCCGAGCGGCGCTTTGACTTCGGCTTCCGCAGCATAGCCCGAAACAGTAACAAATCTAACTTGCAAAACGCAAGTGATCTTATAGGGCAGACGTGCAGGCCTGGGGCTACACATGCGGCTACCCATAGGCGTGCAGATTAGGGATTATTTTGAGCTTGGCTTCGCGCGGGAAGCAGATATTCGCTGATCAGCGTTTCTACTTGCGACCACACGGCGGGATCGCATTCGATGGCAATGTGTCCCTTAAGAAAGTGACGTGCGAACCAGGGATAACTCGAGCAAGGCTCAGGCTGCTTCTTGTAATCAAAGCGAAAATCGCCGAGGATTTGGGTTCTCTGGGGGTCGGCGGGCACGATCTCAGGCAATCCATGCAGCATTCCACCGGCCTGATAGAAGTTCACCGCGCGGGCTACATTGGCGGGAATGAGCCGATCATCCTCTCCGGGTTTAGTGATGCTGTCCACCTGGACCGTGAGCAGCACGGGTATCTGTTGTTTCTGCAACTCGCGGGCCAGTTCAACCACCGCAGAAGCACCCCAACTGTGTCCATAGAGAATGATCCGGGCCTGACGCCTCTCAGAATCGGAAATCCCGCCATTGCCGTCCTTATCGAGCCACTTCATCACGGCGTTATAGGCATCGTCGCGATGGTGATTTTCGAAGATGCTCACATGCACGCGATCAGAGTACCCGGCCCGTATTTTCTCAGCCAACTGTACCTCCGCGTGGCGGGTGTCATTGCGATGAACGAAGCCTCCGACGAAGCCGATCACAATAGCAGAATTTGCGGCGGTTTCTGACGAGAAAGGCTTGTTGGCCGTGGCGGGAAACGCAGTTCCGCAGAAAACGGAAAGAGCCAGAGCAACGACGCCTAGGTAAGTCTTACCAAGGCGGTTGCTTACGAGGAGGCAGCGTTGGCGTATGTTGCCGTGCGGCTTGGTGCGCAACGAACGCATGTCCCCATTTAGTAAAGATGCAACCGCCGTGCCAAAAGACTTCACTATCAGGCGATCGCCCGAAGTGCTTGAGCCATATCGGAATGCGAGTTATGCCGTTTATGCATCAGCTATCTACCATGGACCTGCTGTGCGACTTTTTTCACCCGGCCTGAGCATTTCGTTTCTTGCGCAACGTCGATTGCAGACCAGCCCCTGATTTGGGATTCATAAGCTTGCAGGCAGCGGGTTAAGCTCCTATAATCAAACTGTACTGAATTAGTCCTATATCCAGAATAGAGCTTTGCATACAAGAGAATGATCAGACTAGGCAAATTAACCGATTACGGGCTGGTTCTGATGAGCTATGTGGCCAAGGGCGGGCAGCAGAGTCTGCACACCGCACGCGGATTAGCGTCGCAATCCAAGTTGCCTTTACCAACCGTCAGCAAACTTTTAAAGGTACTTTTGCAGAATGGCTTTTTGGTCTCTCACCGTGGCCACACTGGGGGTTACAGCCTAGCGCGCGCAGCCCAGGAAATCTCGGTCGCGGAAATTATCTCGTCGCTGGAGGGACCGATCGGTTTGACCGAATGCACAACCGACGTCTCTGGAATATGCGACCTGGAACCATCCTGCCCCATCAAAATGAATCAGAAGATGATCAGTCAAGTGGTGCGCGGCGCGCTCGAAAAACTAACCCTCGCTGACCTGATTCATCCACTGCAATTAATTGCCATCAGAGATGAACGAGGGAAACTTGTCCCCGGCATCAGCCGAATTTCTGGGAGCACTCAATGAGCACGAATCTTGACACAATCCGAGATCTAGCCCAGCAGGAATATAAGTGGGGCTTCATCACCGACATCGAAGAAGAGCGGATCCCTAAGGGCCTGAGCGAGGATGTCATTCGCCTTATCTCGACCAAGAAGCAGGAGCCGGAGTTCATGCTGGATTGGCGGCTGAAGGCGTACCGCCATTGGGCTGCGCTTGAAAAGGCTGAGGCCGAACCCAAGTGGGCGAACGTCCATTATCCGCCCATCGATTACCAGAACATCGTTTATTACTCCGCGCCGAAGCAGAAGGTGAAGCTTGAAAGTCTGGACCAGCTCGATCCGGAGATTCTGCGCACTTACGAAAAGCTGGGAATCCCGTTGCAGGAGCAGAAGATGCTCGCCGGAGTCGCAGTCGACGCGGTGTTTGACAGTGTGTCGGTCGCGACCACGTTCAAGGGCAAACTTGCTGAGCTGGGAATTATTTTCTGTTCGTTCTCAGAAGCCGTGCGCAATCATCCTGACCTGGTGAAAAGGTATTTGGGCTCAGTCGTTCCTTACACCGACAACTTCTTTGCCGCGCTGAATGCGGCCGTGTTCAGCGACGGATCGTTTGTGTACGTGCCCAAGGGTGTTCGCTGTCCCATGGAGCTATCGACTTATTTCCGCATCAATGCTGCGGAAACCGGACAGTTTGAGCGCACCCTGATCGTTGCCGACGAGGGTGCTTCTGTCAGCTACCTCGAAGGATGCACTGCGCCGATTCGCGACGAAAACCAGTTGCACGCGGCAGTGGTTGAGCTAGTTGCGCTCGACAACGCGCAGATCAAGTACTCGACGGTTCAGAACTGGTATCCCGGCGACAAGCAGGGCAAAGGCGGTATCTACAACTTTGTGACGAAGCGCGGAAAGTGCGCGGGTGTGAATTCCAAGATTTCTTGGACGCAGGTCGAAACCGGATCGGCGATCACCTGGAAATACCCCAGCTGCATTCTGCAGGGAGATAACTCGATTGGTGAATTCTACTCAGTTGCGCTGACCAACAATTATCAACAGGCCGACACCGGCACCAAGATGATTCACATCGGTAAGAACACGCGCAGCACGGTTGTTTCAAAAGGCATCTCCGCGGGGCACGGGCAGAACACCTATCGCGGACAGGTGAAGATTCTGAAAGGTGCGCAGGGCGCCCGCAACTACACTCAGTGCGATTCGCTTCTGATTGGGGACAAATGCGGCGCCCACACCTTTCCTTATATCGAGGTGCGGAACTCGAGCGCGCGCATGGAGCATGAAGCTTCAACCTCAAAGATCGGCGAAGACCAGATGTTTTATCTGCGCCAGCGCGGCCTGAAGGCGGAAGACGCCGTATCGATGATCGTGAATGGATTTTGCAAGCGTGTGTTTCGCGAGCTGCCGATGGAGTTCGCGGTGGAAGCGCAAAAGCTGCTGAGCGTAAGTTTGGAAGGCAGCGTCGGATAAGGACGTTTCTATTGGGGGCACGGGCGTCTCGCCCGCGCTGAATTCGACAGGCGAGACGCCCGTCTCCCCACATACAGGAACAGAGGAAACTGAATGAGCTTACTGGAAATCAAGAATCTTCACGTCAAGGTCGATAACCACGAGATCCTCAAAGGGATCAACCTGACCGTAAATGCCGGCGAAGTGCACTCCATCATGGGGCCAAACGGTTCCGGCAAGAGCACGCTGGCGCAAGTCCTGGCCCGCCGCGAAGCTTACGACGTCACCGAAGGCGAGATTATTTACAACGGCAAAGATCTCCTGGAGATGAAAGCCGAAGACGCGGCCTGTGAAGGCGTGTTTCTCGCGTTTCAGTACCCAGTCGAGATTCCCGGAATTGGCAACGCATACTTCATGCGCTCAGCCCTAAATGCGATCCGCAAATATCACGGACAGGATGAAATGGACGCGATGGATTTCCTTCCGCTTTTTCGAGAAAAATTAAAGTTGCTCGAAATGGACGAGAAGCTGCTCAATCGTTCGGTGAATGAAGGATTTTCCGGCGGCGAGAAAAAACGGAATGAGATCCTGCAAATGGCGCTGCTGGAGCCCAGACTCGCGGTGCTCGATGAGACAGACTCAGGGCTCGATATCGATGCGCTCAGAATCGTCGCCAAAGGCGTGAACACATTGCGCAGCCCAGAGCGGGCAATGATTGTCGTCACTCATTACCAGCGCTTGCTCAATTACATCGTCCCCGACTTCGTTCATGTGCTGGTGAATGGCCGCATTGTGCGGTCCGGCGGCCCTGAGTTGGCGATGGAATTGGAAGAGACCGGATACGCCGTCCCTGCATAAAAGGAATATACGTGATTGCTGCAACCGAACAACTCGGAACTTATCTGGAGAGCTTCACCGAATTTCAGAAGCGGGCTGCCGGACGCGATTTGCCCTGGCTGCAAAAATTGCGTGAGACTGCTTTCGCGCGTTTCTGCGAAGTCGGATTTCCCACGACTCACGACGAAGATTGGCGTTTCACAAATGTCTCACCCATTTCAAAGACTTCGTTTGAATTATCTCGCGACGCTAGGGTGACAAAGCAGGAAGTAGAGCAATTCGGAGTTGCCGGTCTTGGCTGCCAGCTGGTGTTTATTGACGGTCAGTTTTCTCGAGAGCTTTCAGCAATTGGGCAGCTGCCCGCGGGCGTAAGCGTCAACAGTTTGGCGGAAGAAATCAGCGCTAGCTCCAGTTCTGTCGAGTCGCATCTTGGCCGCTATCTGGATATTCAGCGCGATGCTTTTTCGGCATTGAACACCGCTTTTGCCGAAGATGGCGGATACGTGCACGTGCGGCGCGGCGTCGTGCTCACCGACCCCATTTATCTGCTCTTTATTTCGACAGCCAGCCATAAACCGCTGATGTCACATCCTCGAAATTTGATCGTCATCGAAAACGAAGCGCAGGCCACAGTTGTTGAAGATTATGTTTCGATCGGCGAGACAGCAGCTTTCAGCAATACCGCCACCGAACTCGTTGCTGGCGAGAACGCGGTCGTTTCCCATTACATGATTGAACGCGAGGACCGCCAGGCATTCAATATTTCGACGCTGCGGGTTCAGCAGGGCAGGAGCGCCAATGTTTCATCGCATTCTGTGCTTCTTGGAGGAGGCCTGGTGCGAAACAATGTGCATCCGGTCCTGGCGGGCGAAGGCGGAGAGTGCCTGATCAATGGCCTGTTCATCGGCAGCGGCCACCAGCATCTCGATAATTACATGCAGGTCGAGCACGCCAGCCCGCACTGCGCCAGCCGCCAGTTTTACAACGGGATCCTTGACGACCACGCGCATGGTGTATTCCACGGCCGCATCATCGTTCACAAAGACGCGCAGAAGACCGACGCCAAGCAGACCAACCGCAACCTGCTGCTCTCAGACGACTCTCGCATCGATACCAAGCCCCAACTCGAAATCTATGCTGACGACGTGAAGTGCACGCACGGTGCGACTATCGGCCAAATAGAAGAGAACGCGTTGTTTTATTTGCGCTCTCGCGGAATCGATGAGATATCCGCCCGGAAGCTGCTCCTTTTAGCTTTTGCGAACGAGTGTCTTGATCGCATGGCCTCAGGCGCGGCCCGCGATCACGTAGAAAAGTTGATTCACGCTCATCTTTTGCTGATTGCCAATTCGGTCAAGCTGCTTTCGACGGTTGCGCGGAATGAAGACCTTGGCAGGAACGTGGAGGAAATAGGGTGACCACTGCGGCAAAAATTCCATCCCCCGAATCCAGCAGCCAGAATCGATCGGGCGGCGTCGGCTTTGATGTCGAGAGAATTCGCCGTGACTTTCCGATCCTGGCGCGCGACGTTCGTGGAAAAAAATTGGTCTACCTTGATAACGCTGCTACATCGCAGAAGCCGCGAGCAGTCATCGATGTCATCACGCGCTATTACGAACAGGAAAATGCCAACATTCATCGCGGCGTTCACTTTCTTTCGGAGCTCGCGACGTCGAAGCATGATCGTGCCCGCCAGGCGGT
>Ga0134125_10003402_pt1 | contig 18417 bp, 17 predicted proteins | sample KB31751_FD_96464 | JGI IMG/M metagenome (GOLD analysis project Ga0134125, IMG submission 96464) | Terrestrial soil microbial communities with excess Nitrogen fertilizer from Kellogg Biological Station, Michigan, USA - KB3-175-1 | ecosystem: Environmental > Terrestrial > Soil > Unclassified ... | reverse complement strand
TTGATGCCTAATTTACGATAGCTTGTGTTGCCAGCCAAGTATTCTTTGGCCACCCGCAACTTTTGTTCAGACTTTTCCATGTTGACTTTCTTTTTTGTCAACCCAGGTTAGGACAAGTCACCAATCCGAACGCGAACACCTAAGTCAGCCTCACCTAAATCCCCGCCTGCAGCAGGCACAGTTGAGGAAATCATTGATCGTCGGCCGAATAATGTATGCCCGCTATTACTCTTATTCTGTCGAGTGTTTCCATCAGCAGCAGCGTATCGGCAAAAGTCATCACCGGGCTCTCGGTAAGGCCTTTCCGGAGGCAGTCGTTTACATGCCGCGCCTCATACTGGTAGCCAAAACCGGGTTCTTTTGGTACGGGGATAATTTCCTTGCTATCCGCACGCCCGCGGTAAAACTCGAAAGTTGACGAAGGTTCGTAAAATCGGGTGGTAAGCCTAATGCGGCCCCGTGTACCGCCGATATCGGCTTCCGTGGCCAGGTTTGATGAGAAGGTTGAGAACAGCTGGGCCATGGCCCCGTTGTTGTAGCGAAACAATACGGCACATTGCTCGTCGACGCCGGTTGCGGCAGGCGTCATGACTGCGTCGATATGGTCGGGTTTTCCGAGGACACTCAGCGTTATAAAAACATTGTAAATGCCGATGTCGAGCAGGGTACCACCGCCCAATGCAGGGTCAAAGAGCCTTGGCGGAATGGGCGCCTGGGGTATAAAACCAAAATTAACAAGCATTATGCGAATGTCGCCCAATAACCTTTGCCGCAGTAATTCCTGCAGCTTATTGTAATGCGGTTGAAATTTTGTCCATAAAGCCTCCATCAAAAATATCTTTCGCTGCCTTGCGGTATTGATCATTTCAACGGCCTGCCTGCTGTTCAGTGCAAACGCTTTCTCGCATAAGACCGCTTTATTATGTTTCAAACATAAAAGAACATGTTCGTGGTGGTGGCTGTGCGGCGTGGCCACGTAGATCACGTCAACCTCCGGGTTTTGGACGAGATCAAGATAGCTATCGTGACTATATTTCACCGGGAGCTCGTTATTAAACCTTTCGGCAGATTCACGGCTCGACGACCCCGTTGCGATCAATATGCAATCATCGGCAAGCTTTAAGTCGGCAGCGAATTTCCTGGCTATACGGCCCGTTCCTAAAATACCCCAGCGGATGATCTTCATAGAGTCAAAAACTTAAATCCAAACTTACGAAGTTTCTAAAACTTCGTAAGTTTAATTACCGCCTGCTTTTTGAAGGGCGAAATGATAAAACGAACGTGGTCCTGTTTCGGTTCGTTCTAAAATAAATCCCAGTTTTTCGAGGATATGCACCGAAGCATCATTGCCAACTTCAACTTCTGTTACGATCCGGTTCAGGCCCAATTCTTCAAAACCGAATTTTACAAATGCGGAAGCGGCTTCTGTAGCCACGCCCCTGCCCCAATAAGACGATGCAAGATAATACCCCAGGGAGCCTTCTCCCGGGATCGGTTTACCATTTTCAGCAAAATGCGGATAAACCCCGCATCTGCCGATATACTGATTTTCGGGCTTAAAAACTGTGGCCCACATACCCAGGCGGTCGTGGACAGACGTCATACCTCGTTCAAAAAACCTTTGTTCTGCTTGCTGGCGCGTGCGGGGATGCCCCCCAGTATACCGGCGCACCAGGGGATCCATTTCCATGGCGCACCACGCATCAAGATCAGCCAAAATATGCGGGCGGAATAATAATCTTTCTGTTTCAAGAATTATTTTATTCCCTGGTTCCATTGTTTAAATATAGCGGTTGAACCATTTAATTTAAAATGATTAGTGAGAAACGGTCGGAAACGGACAGTTAATTGAAACAAAATGATACAGCTGATTTAAATACTTTTCACGTAAGACACTGATAACGATCATGTTATATACACGGCACTTAGTTTGTGGTTCAATAATAACCAGTATATTGCCATGAAACATAATAAAAACCTCGAACAGCGGACTTTTTTACAGGACCGCTTCGACATTCTGATAAAAAAACAGAAAACAGGCCAGGCTACCTTCACCGAATTAACGGAGCTGGACGAAATCGTGAATAAATATGCGACTATTCGTGAAAAGATACTGGAAGAAATGCATGACCTTACCGCACCGCCTGACGGGCCGGCAGAAAATGAAAATTTCCTTTATACCCCGCAAAAGCAATCGACGAGTATGCTTAGTAAAATCCGATCTTTTTTTGAGCGAGTGTTTATGGTGAAAATATCCGATCCGTCATTTACATTTTAACCAAACCAGCAGATCATTGATCGTCTATAGCCGTAGGTTAATTTAATATAACCTGGTTGTTATTTTATCAGAGAAACAATTTGCAAGTTCGCGGGTTGCTTTATATATTTGTTTACCTATTTAATTCCACCCCGGGGTAAAACTTCCCGTATAAATTAATTTCCGATCTATGAATAACAATGATGAGTGGCAGCAATGCGAAACTAAAACCTTTTGGGGTGATGTGGCTGCAAATGAGCATGTTGTGCAAATCTATGATAATGACACCATGTTACTGAACACGCTTGCCGACTATGCAAGCAATGGATTTCATGCCGGTGATGCTGTGGTCATTATCGCGACCGGCAAACATGTTACCGCATTAAATACACGTTTAAAAGTGCGCGGGTTAGATTTGACACCGCTTATAGCGGCTGGCCAATATATCCCGCTGGATGCCGATGACACGCTGGCTAAATTTATGATAAACGGAACGCCCGATGCAACAAAATTCGTGGAATCCATGGAGGCTGTCATGTCAAGAGCCCGTAAAAACGGCCGGGAGGTTCGTGCATTTGGCGAGATGGTTGCGTTGCTTTGGGAACGCGGCAATGCAAAGGCCACTATGGAACTTGAGGAATTATGGAATAAATTTTGCGCAACCCAAAGATTTTCCCTGTTTTGCGCCTATCCTAAAAACGGTTTTGGCCATAATGCTGATAATTCGGTTATGCATATTTGCAGCGCCCATTCGAAGGTGATCCAGTCAAATGAAAAATTTCCTTTGCATATCCATTACAAAGAAACTCGATATAAAGCGGTTATTTAACCGTTTGTGAATCATATAAGCCTGCATTCCGGTAATTTTTTTTACCACTGCGTTTCGCGGTTACACAAAGAATAATTTGCTGAGCAGCATCAATGTCATAATAGTAAGGCGGATTTTTATTTAGTTTGTTATTTTTGACAAACCGAATTGCCAATCCATACCAATATTATGAAATCCTTTCTCCTATTCGTTCTGCCAACGCTAATTTCGATTAACGCAGCAACCGCCCAAAACAACCCGGAGGTAAAAACCACCAATGGCATACTGCAGGGTACTTTTAACAAAAGTACAGGCATCCGGAGCTTTAAAGGCATTCCTTTCGCTGCCCCGCCTATTGGTGATTTGCGCTGGAAAGAACCGCAGCCCGTTAAAAACTGGACCGGTGTACGCAAGGCTTATCACTTCAGCCATATGCCCATGCAGAAAAGAGTTTTCGCCGATATGGTATTCCGCGCGGATACGATGAGCGAGGACTGTCTTTACCTGAATGTATGGACGCCTGCTAAATCCCGGAATGAAAAACTGCCGGTGCTGGTATATTTTTACGGCGGCGGATTTGTGGGTGGCGACGGGTCGGAATCGCGATACGATGGCGAGAGCATGGCTAAAAAGGGAATTGTTACGCTAACGATAAGCTATCGCCTGGGTGTTTTCGGTTTCCTGTCACATCCCGAATTAACGCAGGAATCGCCGCACCATGCTTCGGGAAATTATGGGTTGATGGACCAGAGCGCAGCTTTGCGATGGGTGCAAAAAAATATCGCTGCCTTTGGCGGCGATCCGCATAGGGTAACCATTGCCGGGGAATCGGCAGGATCGATATCGGTTTTTGCGCAGATGGCCTCGCCCCTGTCTAAAAACCTAATCGCTGGCGCCATAGGTGAAAGCGGCGCGATGATCAAACCGACATTACCGGCGATCCTATTGGCGGAAGGGGAGAAAAACGGACTGGCATTCGCCGAAAAAGCAGGCGCAAAATCACTGGCCGACCTTCGTGCCATGCCGGCAGCCCAACTGCTCGATGCGGCAGCCAAACCGGGTGCGTTCAGGCTGGCGGCAACCATCGACGGTTATTTTTTACCGAAATCTCCGGCAGCAATCTTTGAAGCCGGCGAGCAGGCGCATGTGCCGCTGCTGGTGGGATGGAATTCGGCCGAAGTGCCTTACCAGGCATTTACCGGGCGCGATATGCCCACACCCGAAAATTATGCTAAGAAAGTACAACAGCAGTTCGGCACAGACGCCGATGAAGTGATGAAACTTTATCCGGGCAATACACAGGAAGAAGTGATCAAATCGGCCACCGCATTAGCGAGCGACAGGTTTATCGTTTACAGCACCTGGAAATGGGCCGACCTGCAGGCTAAAACCGGCAGTAAGGCCGTTTACCGTTACGAATTTTCGTGCCCGAGGCCACCGGCTATCGGCGAAAAGCCAAACCCGAATAATACCATGCCAAAACCGCTTACAGGTGCATCGCATGCGTCGGAGATCGAGTTTGCGATGGGTAATCTCGGTGGCAATAAAGTATATGTCTGGACGCCGGACGATTATAAGGTTTCGGCAACCATGGAGAACTATTTTGCCAATTTTATAAAAACAGGTAACCCCAACGGGCCGGGCCTGCCAAAATGGGCGCCGAATACCAATGGAAGCCGAGTGCATTTTATGGATATCGATGTGAACAGCAGGCTGGAAACTGAACACGATCGCGGAAGATATCTGTTTTTGGATAAATTTTATACAAAATAGAGTTAAACAAAAAACCCGGATAAAACCGGGTTTTTTTATTGTGCGGGAGAAGGGACTCGAACCCCCACGCCGTGAAGCGCCAGATCCTAAGTCTGGTGCGGCTACCAATTACGCCACTCCCGCATATTTGGATTTTTTAGAGGCAGCAAAGATAATTTTTTTGCGGTGATTTCACAGATTATTTTTATATAATGATTTCACCGATTGGATGGCAAATGATTTCACCGATGTGCGTTAGATTTCACCGATGTGCACTCGATTGTAAGTTTTTTGAAGTATGCAGGTGCATGCAATAAGCGGCTCCCGTACCACGAAAACAGCTCACCGTCAACCACTTTAATAACGGCTGACGGAAGGATATTTTTGAATTCGGCGATATGCTTTTCTTTAAAAGGATAAGGCTCAGACGACAGAAAAACTACGTCCGGATTGGCATCGGCTAAGGTTTCTTCGTCAATTTCGGGGTAGCGGCTTTGTTCAAAAACATTTACCAACCCGCATTTTTGCAGCATACTGTCGATAAACGTACCTTTCCCCGCCACCATATAAGGCTTACGCCAGATTAGGTAGGCAATGCGGAAATTTGATGGTTCAATTGCTGTATTGTTAAATTGTTGGCTGATCTGGCTTGCGAGTACCCTCACTTCATCGCCTTTGCCAACCAACGCTCCTACCCTTTCGATCATATCAAGGGCGCCGGGTAAGTCGCTGATGTCGCTTATCCAAACCGGGCAAAAAGTCATCAACTCTTCTATTTGGCTCCGTTCATTCTCTTCCTTATTCGCAATGATCAAATCGGGACTTAGCGACTTTATTTTTGCGATATCCAACTGTTTGGTCCCGCCAACCTTTTCCGTAACCTTAAACTGCTCGGCTGGATGAATGCAGAATTTGGTTATGCCAACAATCTGCTTGTTTAACCCGAGGTAAAACAACAATTCGGTTTGGGAGGGAACAACCGAGATTATTCGTTTCGGTGTCGAAGGCAAATTTACTGCCCGTTGCAGCTGATCGTAAAAAACCGGCATCGGTAACCTATTGGTTATAAATCTGGTAAATACCTGAGACACTCCGTTCGCCGGTCGAGCCCACCAATACGGTCGTGATCTTTTTCTCCATCATCAATTGCTCGGCGTGGTGAATAAATTCATCTTCGCCAATAAATACCGGCGAAGTGGTCATCATACCCAAAACATTTAATTTCGAAGTATCAGGGTTACGCAGCAAAGCACGCCGCAGATCGCCGTCGGTGATAATACCCTTCACATGCTGCGCGTTGCCTACGATAACCATTCCCAGCCTGCCTTCGGACATGCGAAGAAGCAGGTCGGTAAATGAGGCATTTTCGGTGATGAAAGGAATATTATCTTTCCGCATCAAATCTTTTACACGCACCAGCAGCTTGCGGCCCAGGCTACCACCTGGGTGAAAACGTGCAAAATCTTCGTGCTGAAACTGTCGGGATTCCATTAAAGCTACGGCGAGCGCGTCGCCCATTACCAATGCTGCCGTCGTTGAGGAAGTAGGCGCCAACGCCAGCGGGCAGGCCTCCTGCTTAATGTTTATATTGAGATGATAATGGCTATTTTTAGCAACGGTCGAATCCGGGTTGCCGGTAACACCGATAATCGTGTTCTTGTTCCATTGTAAAAAAGGAATAAGCTTAAGCACCTCATCCGTTTCACCGGAATAGGAGATCAGGATCACCATATCATTGGGGCCAACCATGCCCAGGTCACCGTGGAATGCTTCGCCCGGGTGCAGGAAAAAGCTCTGGGTTCCTGTACTTGCCAATGTGGCTGCGATCTTTTTCCCGATAATCCCCGATTTTCCGATGCCTATAACGATTAGCTTGCCGTTCGTGGCTAATATCGCCTCTACTACCCTGCTAAACTCGTCGCCGATACCATCGGCAACGTAGCGCAGCGATTCGATCTCGATAGCAAAAACCCTTTTGGCAATATCTTTCATACTATACTAATGTTGCCATTACGTTATCCAAATCATGCAGTTTTAACATATTTGGCCCGTCACTCAGCGCATTATCCGGGTCGGGATGCACTTCCATAAAATACCCGTCAGCGCCGAAAGTCTTTGCCGCGAGCGCCATCATTGGCACAAATGTTCGGTCGCCGCCTGTTTTACCGCCTGCTCCGCCGGGCCGCTGAACCGAATGTGTGCAATCCATACATACCGGGTAGCCAAACGATTTCAAATCAACTATATTCCTGAAATCAACCACCAGGTTATTGTATCCGTACATATTGCCGCGCTCGGTTAGTATTACCTGGTTATTGCCGGCCTCCACTACTTTTTGAGCCGGGTAGAACATATCCTGTCCCGAAAGGAACTGCGCTTTTTTTACATTCACAATTTTCCCGGTTTTTGCTGCTGCAACTAACAGATCGGTCTGGCGGCACAAAAAAGCGGGTATTTGCAAAACATTCACCACCTCGGCGGCGATAGCAGCCTGGTAAGGTTCGTGGATGTCGGTGGTCATGGGCAGATTAAAACGCTGTTTAACTTTAAGCAACATCTCCATGCCCTTCTCCAGGCCAGGCCCGCGATAAGAATGTATAGAAGTGCGGTTTGCTTTATCAAACGACGATTTAAACACTACCGGCACGTTGTACTTCTGCCCCGCCGCGGCTACTTTTTCGGCAACCGTGTAAAGCAGCTCCTGGTTTTCCATTACACATGGGCCCAGTATAAAAAACGGCTTTTGCCGCAGTTGGTCAAATAGCATGGATGATGATGATATGCGCGCAAAGATGAGAAATATTTTTGAGTGCCGAATTTCTTGTCATTTTCCTAACAGGGAAATAGCTTTTAAAAAATCGGCTGCTTTACCCTCTTTCCGCGCAGCGGAGAGAGGGTGATCAATCCGCCGGCTGGCGGAGATGATCGGGTAAGTGCTAACGAAGCGACATTACCGCCAATGCGCCACGGCCACTACTCACCCCGACTATCCCGTACATACGGGACTGGTCGTCCCTCTCTCCGCTGTGCGGAAAGAGGGCTAAAAAAGGTTAAAAGCGATTTCCCTGGTTACCCCAAAAGCCCATGAATATATTCCGCGCTGTCTTTATAATTTTCAAAATTCATTTCTACGAAGAAATTTTTAATGCCCCCTTTTTTCGCCGCAGTAAAAAACTCCTTCCAGTCGATAACACCTTTACCAACGGGTACCTGTTTTTTATCGGCTGTCCAATCCGACAGGTGAGCGGAAATGAACCGGCCGGGATATTTTTCAAAATAAGTTGACGCTTTGTATCCCAGGGTGATCACCTCTGTTTGGAACTGCATTTTTACCAGGCTGCCATCCAATTCGCTCATGATAGCATCGTAAATAAGCTCTCCGTCCAGCATGGCAAATTCCTTTTGGTGATTGTGGTAACCCGTGGCCATGCCCGCGCTTTTTATCTTTTCGGCTGTTTTGTTAAATTTGTCGGCCGCTTTTTTATAACCGGCGATGGTATTTTCGGGCACATCGAAACCTGGTGTTATCATTTGCGTCATACCCAGCGCATGGGCAAATTCAATACATTGATCCAGGTTATTGGTAAGGTCGCCGATACCAAAATGACAGCTGGGGCAGTACAGGCCCGCGTCACTGATCATTTTACGCAGATCAGCGGGTTTAACGTTTACAAGCGGCCCAAAACCGGCGTCCGCATATCCTTTCGGATAACACATTTCGGTGTACTGGTACCCCATGCCGGCCATCGTCTTCATGGCGCCCGCAAAATCTTTTGAAACCATATCCCTTATCGGGAACGTCTGGAACCCAACCGGGTGTTTATATTTTATTGTTTCGCCTGCAGCGAGGAAACCGGGAAGCGCCAGCACTGCTGCGGCTCCCAGGGTGCTTTGACCAACAAATTTTCTCCTGTTCATTGTATTTATTTAAAATTCACGATACATTTTAATTGACCTGTAATTTTTTTTAAATGGTTTTCGGATCCCAGCCGGTTTTATATTCACGCGACAAATATTTGTTTGCATTCGGGATATTGGTGATCTGCCTGCTTGCCGCATCATATTTCAATAAGTGCCCCGACCGTAAAGCAATAGCATATAAATTGATGGCCTCTGTCAGCGCCTCAGCTTCGATGAAGCTGCCGGGATATTGCTTGCCGCTTTTGCAGGAATCGGCAAACAATTGTAATGACGAAACCATCCTGTTATGTTCATACGATTGCTCCGGCGGCGTGTTTGTCTTTACTTCCTTTTTTTTGTGGAAAAGGCGTGGATTCTGTACGTTAAACCCGGCCAGGATCTTACCCTTCTCGCCAACAAACATCATCCCTTCGGCGGGTAATTCTTCATTGATCGCAATCAATTCGTCAGGCAGGGCGGGGCGCATGCCGCCATCATACCAGCACAGGTCAACCGGCGGCCTGCCGCCGTTAGCCGGATATTTAAACCTTACCGAACAAGCCATCGGGAACGAGAAGTCATTTCGCACCTGGAAAGGAACAACGCCTTTGATGTCAATAAAATGGCTCAGGTTTGGTTCGATCACTTCGGGTGAAGTTAGTTGCAGGGCATTAAAGACTGTCCACAGGCTATAGTGCCCCATATCGGCCATCGAACCACCGCCGAAATCATACCATCCCCTGAAAAACATATTGGTATATTCCGGAGAATAGGCGCGGTCAGCTTCCGGCCCCAGCCACAGGTTCCAGTCAAGCCCTTCCGGAACCGGCACCGTATCTGTCGGAAGTGTGGAAAATTGCGGCCAAACCGGGCGGTTGGTCCAATTATGCACTTCTTTCAGTTTCCCTATCTTATGTGAATTGATCCACTCCATCACCTGGGTCATCGAACCATTGGAATCCCAGGGCACCAGGTGGGTGACGGTACCGCTTTGGCGGGCGGCCTCTATAACCGCTTTTCCTTCCAGCAAACGATTAGAAAGAGGCTTATGCATCAGCACATGCTTTTTCCTTTTTAGCGCAGCTATCGCAAACAGCCCATGCAGGTGGTCGGGCGTCATTATTTTAACGGCGTCCAGGTCTTTTTCCCTGTCAAGCAGCTCGCGATAATCTGCATAGGGCGTACAGCCCTTAAAGCTATCGCCCGCCCGCTTGTTGCTGTAATAAGTATCCACAATATTCTTCCCGTTTTCCCGCCCGCCGGGAATGGTGTTATCGCCGCCCGATGTCCAGTCAGGCTTGCCAATGGCAGCCCGGATCTGGTTCCTTAGTCCATTTTTATCCCAGTCCCTATACCCCGAAGCGTATTGATTTGGATCGCATACGGCAATTACCTGGATGCCGGGGACCGCCAGCATCGGCAGCATTTCCCTGATCCCCTGCGTTCCGCAGCCCACATAAGCGAGGGTAAGTTTATCACTGGGGGCGATAAAGCCGCTGCCGCCAAGCACATGCCTTGGTAAAATGCTGAAAGCCAAAGCGCCGGTAGCGGCCACTTTTACAAATTTCCGGCGATCGATCTGCGAACCACCTGCGGGGGTAGCTGAGGATTGCATTGCGGCGGCAGGCTTGCCAGCCATGGGGATTTCTTTTTTCATACTGTCAGGTTTATATTTTAGAAAAGTATGTATAAACCTATACAAAATTTCATCACGGTTAAAATTTAAAAAAAAATACACGTCTGTTATGCCGGTCGCTTAAACCTGGGGCTAATAAGTTTTAGTCCTGAGAGTTATGGGGACACGAATGTTTTTTGATGTACTTTCAACTTTCCGGCTTAACTTTGCCCAATGAATTATTTCGAGTTTTACGGGATAAAGGAATCCTTCTCGCCCGACGTTGAAAAACTGAAAAAAAAGTTTTACGAACTCAGCAAGCAGTATCACCCCGATTTTTACGCCAACGAGGATGAGGCCAAACAGCAGGAAATACTGGAATTATCCACCATCAATAACAAGGCCTGGCAAACGCTTTCCGACCCATACAAACGGCTCGAATACATCCTGAAAACCCACGACCTTTTGCAGGAAGGCGCCAAGCCCCAGCTGCCCGCAGATTTTTTAATGGAGATGATGGATATTAACGAGCGGCTGATGGAAGTTGACGATGCCGCCCAACTGGCTGATCTTACCGGCGAGGTGCTGGCCGTTGAAGACGACATCAAACAAAAGATAGCGCTTGCAACCGAAGGCTATGATAAATTAGACGACACCGCCAAAGAAAGCCGCCTTAATGATGTTGCCGCGTGCTATTACCGCCAAAAATACCTGTTGCGTATTAAAGAGAGTTTAAATACATTTGCAGCCCGGTTCAGTTAAACGAACACAATGCCCAGATGGCGGAATCGGTAGACGCGTTGGTCTCAAACACCAATAACTTCACGGTTGTGCCGGTTCGACCCCGGCTCTGGGTACTTTTTTGAAGTCAAAAGTCTCAAGTCGTAAGTCTTGAGACTTTTGCTTTTTACCAACAACGTTTTGGACCTCCAATTTAAACCGACACTGAAAACGATATCAAAGTTGTTTTGCCTAAACTCTATTTTGAAAGGACAAACTAAATAATTACAGTTATGCTAAACATAACTAATACTATCTTATCAGCTATTCTGTAATCTTTGAGAAATTAGTTTGACCTTCGACTCTACCAAGCTCCAGCTAAGATATCGGGGCTTGGTTGCTTAAGGGAAGTTCGAGTCCGTTCTTCTGCACAGATGAACAATGGCGCGGTGATAACCAGCAGAACCCCGAAACCTACCCGTTTGTTATAAGGATAACGCCGATCCAAATATCATATTGCGTTAAAAAAAATATAGTTAAAAACATGTTTTTTCATGTTTTACAACCTATATTTTTGACTGTAATATCGATAAAAAACAACACATGACTAAATCAACCGAAGCCAACAATAACCCAAACACACAGCAATTCTTCCACGGCACTAAGGCGCAGTTAAAACAAGGAGACCTGATCGCACCCGGCTTTAACTCGAACTATGGCAAGCGGAAAGAGGCGTTATATGTCTATCTCACTGCTACGATGGATGCTGCGATCTGGGGAGCCGAGCTTGCATTGGGCGATGGGCCTGGCAGGATTTATATCGTGCATCCTACCGGCCCTATCGGGGACGACCCCAATTTGACAGATAAGAAATTCCCCGGAAATCCAACCAGGTCCTATCGTACCCGTGACCCGCTCCTGGTTATTGGTGAAGTTACAGATTGGCAGGGGCACCCGCCGGAGCGGCTCAAAGAAATGAAGGACAACGTCGAGCGGGCAAGAGCGCTTGGTATCGAGGCCATTGAGGACTAAATACGCCGAAACACCATCGCCCTAATAAGAATGTTATTTTAGAGATTATATAATAATAGATTGAGTATCAAAATACCTGATTTTTCGCTAAAACAATCGCAGTTAGATTATTTTAACAATAAGTAGTTTTTTTAGAATCTCAAATTCATCATACTCTTGTCCAATATTATACCCTACCGGTCAAAGCTTAGCTTCGAAAAGCTCAAAACTATATGAATTATCACTTCCTAAATGGCGATGCTTCCCTTCGATATGTTTTGACAAACTCCGCGTAACTTTTCCGGATATAGATGACCAGATCATAACGCGTCATTTTTTTAATCTGTTGGATGGTGGGCCGGTACATCGCCATAAAGTCCTGCAGCGAATCCCCTTTCATCGCCGTAATTTCCATCACCTTTTGTTTGGAAAAGATATGGTCGACATACGTCGCCCCTTCATCCCGGATCAATATCTTTTGCAGTTCGGATTCAGGCGCTTTATTTTTCGCTGACAAGCCTATCACGGCCAATAAGTTCACGCTGACCAGCCGGGTTGCATTATTCGGCGACGTATTATAGGTGTTAGGTGTGTAGGCGGTATTCGCGCGATTGATAAATAGATCTTTCAAGCCGGGCGCCTGGTAGTTAAAAACTTTCGCGTATTCCCTGCGGTTGCGAATCGAATCGGCGCGATAATCGCGCAACGCGCTGACCGATACCTGGTCCAAAACAATCGATATCGGCTCGAGCCGGACAATCAGTCGATTCTGTATGCCCACCGCCAGCTGAAACCGTTTGTAGCCGATACAAGTGACGCTGATCGTATCGCCCAATCGTATACCCGAAAGGGTAAACAGCCCGTCCGCCCCGGTAAAGGCCAGCACCGTACCCGACGCCAGCGTGGCCAGAGCAATGGGCAGCCCCGTTTCCTGGTCGACAACTTTACCGGCGATATACTGTGCATGAAGCCGGCCAAACGCCGCCAGGAATAACAACAAGATCGTCGATCGTTTACCCACGAATAAATTTCTATTTAATCATAAAGGTAACGTCAGCTAAAACATCCGTTAATAGTTTAACAAGCTTTAACATTCGCGACAATCTTATCTGCATCTTCACCAATATCCCTATCTTCGTGTGAACGAACGATATGAAAATCGCTGTAGCCTCCCCTCCTTATCCCGCATCCCTGGCTGATGGTTTATATTGGGTCGAAAAGCTCGTCCGCGAAGCGGCCACCGGCCAGGCAGAGATCGTATGCTTCCCGGAGTCTTATCTGCCCGGTTACCCGGCATTGGAATATAAACCTGAAAAAGCTTCGGATAAACAGTTGCGATCTTCATTGAACCAGGTTTGCAGGATAGCCGCCGAAAATGCAGTGGCGGTTATAATTCCTATGGATTGGTATCACGGGGATAAGCTATTTAATGTCGCCCACGTAATATCAAATACCGGCAAGCCGCTGGGCTACCAGACAAAAAACCAATTAGACCCCACCGAAGATAATATATGGACACCCGGAACAGATCGCCATATTTTTGAAGTGAATGGCCTCAAATTCGGCATCACCATTTGCCACGAAGGATTTCGTTATCCCGAATCAGTCAGGTACTCAGCTATGCACGGCGCTCAAATCGTATTTCATCCCCATCTTGCCGGGAGCAACATAGAAGGCTTCCTGCCGACAGAATGGGGCCACAAAGACAATCCCTATTACGAAAAAGCGCAGATGATGCGCGCTTTAGAAAACACCATCTATTTTGCCACTTCTAATTATGCGCTTGAATACCCCGAATCGGCCAGCGCGGTGATCGCGCCTGATGGGAACTGCATTGATTATCAGCCCTACGGCAAGCCGGGCGTTATGGTGGTTGAGATCGACCCGGCAAAGGCAACCGGCTTGTTAGCTAAAAGATTTAAACCGGCGCTTTATAAATAAGATAGGATTTACCTGCAATGCTGCGTCGGCATCAATGACTTAGGCGATTATACTTCCCGATTAAGCGGCAAGGTGAACCAAAATGCACAGCCTTTACCCGGTGTGCTGTCGACGCCTATTTCGCCGTTATGCTTTTTAATGATCTCCGATGAAATATAAAGCCCTAAACCTAAACCGGAACCTTGAATTCCATTTTCTTCCACCCGGTAATAACGGTCAAACAGATGGGCCACCTTATCGGGTGTAACACCGGGGCCCTTGTCGGTAACGGCTACTTTAACCATGTCGTTTACCTTTTCGATATGTACCGTAATGATCTTTGAATCCGGGGCATATTTAATAGCGTTGTTTACAAAGTTTATGATTACCTGGTTAATCCGGTCGGGATCTGCGTAAACCGTAAGGCCCCGGTCGCCCTTCGTCACAATTTTATAAACGCCCTCAAGACGCACATGGTGGCAGCAGTCATCAATTACTTCAGCAACATTGAACGATTTTAAGTTCAGCTTAAGCTTCCCTTCATTTACCATCGTCGTATTTAGCAGGTCACCGATGAGTACGGTGACTTTATCCAGGCTTTTATTCGCCTGCCCGATAAGCTTTGGAAACAACACGTGCGAAGGATTATCCTTAATTTTATTCAGGAACTGCAGCGTAGCCTTAAGTGTAGTGATAGGCGTTTTGAGCTCGTGACTGGCAATGCTGATGAAATCATCCTTCTGCTGCTGCAATAACCTCAACTCGTGGATATCCGTTGCCGTTCCCACCCAAAGCTGTACTTTGTTTTCATTCCTTATAGACGTCAGCCGGATCAGGTGCCACCGGTATCCACCGTCCGAACGTGCTAACCGGATCTGAAGTTCGCCACCGTCGCTGGTTTTTAAAATAGCGCGTAATTCATTTAATGTAACGTCCAGGTCATCTGGGTGCACAATATTTTGCCAGCCCGGCAGGCTGGTTTTCCTGCGTTTCAGCCCCGTATAGTCATACCAGCGTTTGTTATAGAAGGTCACCTCACCATCAACCGTGTTTGTCCAGGCTATCTGCGGGATCGTTTCCATCATATTACGAAACCTGGTTTCGCTTTCCGCTAATTCTTTGGTGCGGTTAACTACACGCTTTTCAAGTTCCTGGTTTAACAGCAATAAATCCCGGTTTATTATTTTAACCCTTTCATCCTGTTTGATCAGCAGCTGGGTTTTATCATGAAGCTTGACGTTAGCGTACCTTAATTTTTTCTGCTGCGCTTGTAATGCATCAGATAAACTGGTCAGATCGATCGTTCGTTTTTCCTTCTCTTCGTTTTGAACGATCAGTTCTTTGTTGGCCATATGCAGCTCGGCAGCCCGGTTTTCTTTTTCGTCGCTCTGAAAAGCAAGCTCTATGTTAGCAATGAGTAATTCGGCAGCCCGGCTTTCTTTTTCACCGTTTTGAAAAGCAAGCTCAATATTGGCAATATGCAACTCAGCGGCCCTGTTCTCTTTTTCTCCATTCTGAAAAATGAGCTCATTGTTTGCAATAACTAACTCCGATGCACGGGTTTCTTTTTCGCCATTTTGAAAAATAAGCTTGTTGTTTGCGATCACTAATTCTGCCGTTTGCCTTTTTAATTTTTCGTCGGTGATTATTTTTTCTTTCCGATCTTCAGACTCCTTAAGCGCCCGGGTTATTTTAGGGACCAACGCGAATAATTTGTCTTTTGGCGCATAATCGGTAACCCCGGTTTTTATAAGTTCAACAGCATTTTCTTCGCCTATAATACCGGAAACGATAATAAAAGGAATGTGCGGAAATTTATCCTGTTTGATATGGAACGCTGTGACGGCATCAAACGCCGGAAGTGAATAGTCGGATAATATGATATCTGGATTAAAATTTACAAGTGCCTTCTCATACGTTTCGCGCGCCTGGACAACTTTAGAGGTAAAGCTCAGGCCGGATCTCCGTAATTCCCGTTTCAGCAAATCGGCATCGGTTTCATTATCCTCCAGGATAAGTATTTTAAGGTTTGTTCTCATCGGTCCGGCTATTAAATAGTATGGGTCGGATAAATTTATAATATGGCTCTAGTTATGCGGCGACTGGCTCAATATCATCCAGTACATCCCTATCTTTTCTATTGCATGGAAAAAATTATTGCTGTCAACAGGTTTTACAATATAGCTGTTGGCGCCAAGCGCGTAGCATTTCTCTATATCAGGGTCTTCCTGGGATGATGTCAGAATGACAACCGGGATGGTTTTCAGGTCGGGGTCGGCTTTGATTTTTTCGAGCACCTGCATTCCCGACATTCTTGGCATCTTCAGGTCCAACAATATCAGTTTAGGATTTTCCTTTCTGTTCCGCAAAGCATACATCCCGGTACAATATAAAAAATCAAGCGCCTCCGCCCCATCTTTAACGTGAAGGAGCTTATTGGTAAACCCGCTTTTTGTTAAGGCGCGAATGGTAAGGACGGCGTCGTCCATACTGTCCTCGGCAAATAAAATTTCAACATCATCGTAATTCATATTTTTCTTTTTTAAGTATTTATACCGGAAGGCTAAAGTAAAAGCATGCGCCTTCATTTAATTTTGATTCTGCCCACACCGTGCCGTTATGCCGCTGCACTATTTTTTGCACGATAGCCAGGCCAATGCCAGTCCCTTCAAACTCTTCCTGCGAATGCAGCCGCTGGAAAACCCCAAAAAGCTTGTCGTAGTACTGCATATCAAACCCGGAGCCCTCATCCTTTATATAATAGATCACAAGGTCGTCGCTTACACGGGCGCCGATTTTTATGGTGGTTTTTGATTTATACTTTGAATATTTTACTGCATTGGAAATCAAATTGATCCATACTTGCTTTATCAGCGATTGGTCGCCTTTTGCAGGTGGCAACAGGCTTATATCGAATTTCGGGATGCTTTCACCAGCCTCAAATATTAATTCTTCCCTCACCGAATTGACGAGATCGGTCATGTTAATTTTAGAAACCGTTACCTGTTTTCTGCCTAATTTTGAAAATGCAAGCAGGTCATCGATCAGCTGCCCCATTTTTTTTGAATTATGCATAATGGAATGAAGGACTTTTATGCCATCAACATCCAATTTTCCGGCATAATCCTCCATCAAAATATGGGTATACCCATTGATGCCCCTGATCGGCGCGCGCAGATCATGTGAAACGGAATAAGAAAATGCCTCCAGTTCCTTGTTGGCTGCCTCCAATTGGGCTGTACGCTCAATCACTTTCTGCTCCAGCTCATCATTAAGCTTGCGGATATTGTCTTCTGCCTGTTTAAGTTCCCTGTTTGCGATAATCAGTTCTTCGGCCCGTTTTTCTTTTTCCTTATTTTGAAAAGCGAGTTCTTTATTGGCAATAACCAATTCTGCCGCACGTTTCTCTTTCTCTTTGTTCTGAAAGGCAAGCTCTTTATTGGCAATCACCAATTCTGCCGCACGTTTTTCCTTCTCCGTGTTTTGAAAAGCCAGCTCTCTATTAGCAATAACTAAATCTGCCGCGCGGTTTTCTTTTTCATCATTTTGAAATTCCAGTTCTTTGTTGGCGATCACCAGATCAGCTGCCCGTTTTTCTTTCTCGTCATTTTGAAAAACCAGTTCTTTATTAGCGATCACTAAATCAGCTGCCCGTCTTTCTTTCTCGTCGTTTTGAAAAGCCAGCTCTTTATTAGCGATAACCAAATCGGCCGCCCGGCTTTTTTTCTCTTTGTTTTGAAAATCGAGTTCTTTGTTAGCTATGACCAATTCGGCTGCACGGTTTTTCTTCTCTTTGTTTTGAAAGGCGAGCTCTTTGTTTGCAATGACCAATTCTGCCGCACGGTTTTTCTTTTCCCTGTTTTGAAAAGCAAGTTCTTTGTTAGCAATAACCAGTTCTGCTGCGCGGTTTTTCTTACCTTCATTTTGCACGGCAAGTTCTTTGTTGGCGATCACCAATTCTGCTGCGCGGTTTTTTTTCTCCTTATTTTGAAATGCAAGTTCTTTTTTAGCGATAACTAATTCTGCCGCCCGGTTTTTTTTCTCCCTGTTTTGAAAAGCAAGTTCTTTATTGGCAACAAGTAATTCTGCCGCACGTTTTCCCTTCTCTGCTTTTTGAAAGGCAAGTTCCTGGTTGGCAATAAGCAATTCGTCGGAATTATTTTTGGTCATATCCTTTCTTAAAAAGTTATTATAGTAAACTAGCGGAAAAGAAAAAGGTATGACTATCGGGATCGAAGAGATGTTTTCCCGCAGGTCGTACGTAAAGGTAACACAATATTCCGGACTTCCGGCATAATCGACCCGTTAATCCAGGGCAAACGCATCTAAAATATGTTGAAAAGTTAAAAAATAATTTTATATAAAAGTTTGGATAGGATTTAATTCGGTAAAAAAACCGATGAGCAATCCAATAGAACATTTTTCATCGCTAAC
>Ga0134125_10003401_pt1 | contig 18417 bp, 18 predicted proteins | sample KB31751_FD_96464 | JGI IMG/M metagenome (GOLD analysis project Ga0134125, IMG submission 96464) | Terrestrial soil microbial communities with excess Nitrogen fertilizer from Kellogg Biological Station, Michigan, USA - KB3-175-1 | ecosystem: Environmental > Terrestrial > Soil > Unclassified ... | reverse complement strand
CTCGTCCTGGCTGTCGTCGGGCCGGTACTTGCCCACCAGAATGCCGTTGGTGACGAGCTGGACTGCGGTGCCAATGGTCTGCGCATTCGCGCCGAACCGGCTGGCCACCTCGCGGTTGATGTCCAGATCCCACTCGATGCCGGGCAGCGGCCGGGTATCTTCCACGTCGCGAAGCTCGGGCAGCTTGTCCATATAGGCGCGGATCGCCGCCGTCACCTGTGCCAGCTGCGCATAATCATCCGAGTTGACGTCGATCATTACGTCTTTGCCGGTCGGCGGGCCTTCCTGGGGGGGACGCACCTCGACATGCACGCCTGGCACGTTCGCCGTTTTCTGGCGGATCTGTTCTTCGATCCATTTGGCTGGATGCCGCTCGCGATAGTTCTTGAGCTCGATGCTCAACCGCCCGATGTTGTCGACCGGCAGACCACCCTGGCTGTTGAGGCTGTTGGACTGGCCACCCGAACCTGCGTTGATCGCGCGGATGCCCGGGATGGTCTGCACGATGTTGGCAATGCTCATCACGATGTCGCGCTTTTCGTCGGCCGACAGGTTGCCGCGCGCCGAGATCAGCACCTGGGTGAAGTCCGGATCCTCGTCGGCGAAAAAGATGACGCCGTGATTGAAGACTGTGAACAGTGTGAAGACGGCGAACACGATGCCGGCGGCGCCCGCAATAACGCGGCCGGGATGACGGGTCAGCCGTTCGGACCAGTGCGCGTACCAGCCCGTTATACCGGGAATATCGCGCCAGTCGCCGGTCTCCGACGCTTCGATTGCGCGCTCATGCTCTTCGTCATGCACCGGCTGCTTTCCGAAGATGCCGCCCAGCACGGGCATGAAGATCAACGCGACCACCACTGACCCGCCTAGGATGACGATCAAGGTGATGGGGAAGTAACTCATGAATTTGCCAGCGACGCCTGGCCACAGCAGCATCGGCAGGAAGGCGCCGATCATTGTCGCGGCCGAACTGAGCACAGGCCAGAACATGCGAAGCGCCGCTTCGGCGAAGGCCTGCTTCGGCTTGTGCCCCTCTGTCATTTTGCGATCGGCGTATTCGACTACGATGATCGCACCGTCGACCAGGATGCCGACCGCGAGCAGCAGTCCGAACATGATCATCATGTTGAGCGTGTAGCCGATACCGTTCAAAACCATGAACGCCATCAGGAACGAGGTTGGGATCGAAACGCCGACCAGCAGGCCTGACCTGAGGCCAAGCGCCGCGACCACGATGATCATCACCAGCACGATGGCGAGGATGATGGAGTCGGTCAGCGAACTCAGCTGGTCGCGGATGTCCGTCGACTCGTCGAACAGATAGGTAACATGCACGCCGGCCGGCCAGCTCTTGGCGGCCTTGTCGACGATCGCACGCACCTGCGCGTTGTTGGCTATGATGTTGGAGCCGATGCGCTTGGAGACGTTCAGCGACAGCGTCGGCTTTCCGTTCAGGCGGGAGTAGGTCACCGGATCGGCGAAGGTGCGTCGCACCGACGCGACGTCGGCCAGCGTCACGGTGGCGGTGGAATTGGCGCGGATCGGCAAGCTCAAGAGGTCGGACGCGTTCTCGATGACGCCTGGCACCTTCACCGCAAAGCTGCCATGGCCGGTGTCGATCAGGCCGGCGGCAACCAGGCGGTTGTTGTTCGATACCGCCGCATACAGTTCCTGCTGCGTGATGCCATAGGCTTCAAGCTTCGCCGGATTGATCTCGATCTCGAGCATCTCGTTGCGTTCGCCGCCGATGTCGACGTCCAGCACGCTCGGGATCAGCTTGATGTCATCTTTCAGGTCGCGCGCAAGATGGAGCAGTGTACGCTCGGGCACGTCGCCCCACAGTGCGACCGAGATCACCGGTTGTAGCGCGACATTCACTTCCTGCACGATCGGCGGGTCGGCTTCTTGCGGCAGCCGCGACCGAGCCTCGTCGACCTGGGCGCGGACGTCTTCCAGCGCCTTCTGCTTGTTGAAGTTGACGTCGAACTCCAGAATGATCACGGCAAAGCCCGAATAGGCGCGCGCCGTCATTGTCTTGATGCCTTCGACATTGCGCAGCGCCGTTTCGAGCGGCTTGACCAGCAATCGTTCGCTGTCCTCCGGGCTGATGCCGGGATAGGCCACCTGCACCGTCAGCACAGGGATTGGGATGTCCGGCTGCGCTTCCTTTGGGATTTTGATGAACGCGGCCATGCCCGCGATGACCACCACCGCCATCATGGCGATGACAACGCGGGTGTTATGGACGGCCCACTCGACAATCCTGGTCATGAAGATTTTCCGCTTCTGTCGAACACTGGTTCGACGCGCTGCCCATCATTCACGAACTCCTGGCCGACAGTGATGAAGGTGACGGTGTCGGGAAGGCCCGTGATCCAGGCGCCTGTGGGGTCCTCGCTCAACACGCGCACGGGCATGAACGCGACTATGCCGTTCTGAACCACGCGAACGCCCACGGCGCCCTTGTCGCTCAGCACCATGATGCCGGGCGAGATGTGGTGCGCCTTGACCTTCCTGACCGCGATGTTGATTTCGGCGCTGACCCCGTCACGCAGCTTGGCGTCCGGATTGGGGAGTTCGACTTCGATGCGGAACGCGCGGGTCATCTGATCGGCGCGGTCGGCGACGAAGCTGACCTTGCCGGTCACATTTTCACCCGTCACCAACTTGACGGTTGCCAGATCGCCGAGGCTGATGCCTCCGACGTCCTGCTCCGACACCGTGCCCGTGGCCAGGAAGGGTTCGGGCGCAATCACCATCTCGCACTTGTCGCCTGGGCGCATGTAGTCGCCGGCGTTGACATAGCGGTCGTCAACAATGCCGTCGAACGGCGCCTTGATGCGCGTGTTGGCGAGGGCAACGTTCATGGTGGCAAGACCGGCTTGTGCCTGGGCGTACGCTGCTTCCGATTGCGCCAATTGTGTCTTGGAGCGGAAGCCCTGCTTGTAGAGATCCTGCGCGACTTGAAGTTCTTTCTGGGTCTGCGCAACAAGAGCTGCAGCCTGGGCGACTTTGGCGCCGCGGTCGTTCAGTCGAATCTCGCAGAGGGTGTCGCCTTTCTTGACGCGGTCGCCCTTGTCAAAGTGTATGGCCTGCACCACGCCTTCGACCTCGGCACGGACATCCACTTCATTCTTGGCCTGTGTGCGCCCGCGAATAATGACTGTCGCGTCGCGCTCGGATGCCACCGACTGGCTCACGCGCACCCGCGGAGTGGTGGGCTTGTCGACGATGTCGGAGGCGGGAGCCTGGGCAGCCTGGCTGTTGAACATGCCAGTCGCAACCCAGAGACCGACCAAAATGGCGATGCCGCCCGCCCACTGATAGCGTGGCTTCAGGCGCAGCCAGAATCCCGGCATGTACCGGTCGTACAGGCGGCTGAGCATCGATGTGAACTGCCTGAACATCAAACACGAACTCCGTTATTCCGCGGCCTCTGCCGCTTGTTCCTGTTCAATCTCCGCGCGGTGGGTGCGCAGAAAATCGAGGATTGCCACATAGACGGCTTGACCGAACCCCGTAACGAACTTTTCCCCGCTGGACTGAGATGCAGCGTGCTGGTGATTCAGATGCGCGAATTTCTCTTCAACCTGGCTGATATAGGTATCGAGCATGGCGCTGACACGGCTGGGCGGTAACAAATCCGCAAAAAGCATCGCGAAAACGAACGGCGAGCGGTGGCGGTCTTCGGGAAGGGGTTTCAGCAGCGAGGCAATGAAGGCAGTGCGACCGGCCGGTGTGATCGAATAGACCTTCCGGTCCGGGCGTTTTTCCTGGCTCTCCTCGCGGACCGAGACATAGCCTTCATCGGTCAGCCGATTGAGCGCGGGATAGATCGAGCCAAAGCTGGCCTCGACGAAGTGCTGATAGCCGTCGTCGTCGAACAGCTTTTTGATCTCATACCCGGTGGCGTCGCCGCGGGTGAGAATCCCCAGGCAAATTGTGCGAACGTCCATGCCCCTGTCCTGCTATCTATATAGGTTCGATATAGATCGACGCTATATATGTTCGCAGGTGCAAACTTCAAGTTACCAAAATGAAGAAAACATGCGGCACGGGGTTGCAGACGAAACAATCGTCCGCACTAGCAGAAAACTAAATTGCTACAATGCGTTAAATGATCTCGACCCGGTCCACTTCGACGCCCTTTTGGCCCTGACGGGTCGAATAGCGGATACGTTGTTCGGGCTCGAGCGCCTGGATTCCGGAACGGCGTAAGGCACTCGCATGGATGTAAACGTCGCCGGTGCCGCTGTCGGGCATGACGAATCCAAAGCCCTTCTGGTCGTTGAAGAACTTGACCTTGCCCTCGACCATCGGGCCGCTCGGGCCGGCATCGCGGGCGCTGGAAAAACGGTCGCCGCCTCCAAATCTGTCGCCGCCGAAACGGTCGCCGCCGCCGAAGCGATCGCCGCCGCCGAAACGGTCGCCACCGCCGAAGCGTCCGCCGCCCCGCCGTCCACCCTCGCCGAAGTCGCGGCGCGGTCCGCGCGGTGCGCTCATGTCGGCCGTGCTTGTGTCGACGCTGTGAACCGCGACCACCTGCAGGCCGCGCGGCGAATCCTGCAGATCACAAACGATCGTCGCGCCCTGCGGCAGATCCGTGTGTCCCGCCGCCTGCAGTGCAGATGCATGACAGAATGCGTCGCTGCCGCTTTCGAGCGTGATGAAGCCATATCCCTTGGTCGAGTTGAACCACTTGACCGTGCCCTTTACCGATGCCTGCGAAATTGAACGCGAGCCACCATTATCGAAGTTTGCCATGTGCGCCGAATGCCGTTACCCAGCCGGATTCGCCCAGACACGCGCCCAAACCTCCGGCATGGTCCGGTACGCCCCCAATATCATGCGCAAAACTGGCGCGAATCCGCAACGGGGAGGATGCGAGAAGATCGATGGATTTTGAGGCGCCGTCGCAAGCGGATTGCTTTGCAAGCAAAGCTCCAATGCGTCTGTACTCATAGATTTGCGGAACTAACTTTATTGCGCCACGATCAAATTCCGCTGCATGTTGAGAGGCTTGAAGCCTCTGCATGCTGCGCAAATCTCTTTATACGGACGAAAGATCTCAGGGCTTCAGCGCATCAAGCAGGATGGTGTTGACGTGTTCGGGTTCGTCATGCGCAACCCAATGCGTCGCTTTTGGCAGGAAGGTGAGCGTCGCTCTGGAGCACAAGGCCTTGCTCGCCTCGGCCAGTGCGGGACGCGCGTAGATATCTTCGGCGCCCCAGATGATGTGCACGGGAATCCGGATGCTTCCGTGCGCGATAGGCGAAAATCTTCGCCGCAGGATCGCCCGATACCAGTTGATCATGGCGGTCAAGGCGCCAGGCTGTGCCCAGGCCTTTCGATACTCTTCCACGTCCGCGTCGGACACGTGCCTTTTGGAGCCGCGGATGGCGCCGACCAGCGCGTGGAAGTTCCGCCGGCGCATCATCCACTCCGGCAGCCAGGGCAGGGCGAAGACGCGCACATACCAGCTGGCTCTGCGCTGTTCGGGATCATTCGTCATGGCGTCGCGCCAGACCGCAGGATGCGGACAATTCAGAACGCAAAGCGTGCGAAGCTTTTCGGGGTGGCGCGTCGCCGTCCACCAGGCAGCGACCGCGCCCCAATCATGTCCGACCAGGCGGAATGGCAGCTTCGTATAGTGAGCCGCGAGGGCCACAACATCGGCCGAGAGTTTGTCGACGTCGTAGTTTCTGATGCCGAGCGGCTTTTCGCTCAGATTATAGCCGCGCTGGTCGGGCATCACGACGTGAAAGCCGGCGGCCACCAGCGGCGCAATCTGATGGCGCCAGCCGAACCAGAACTCGGGAAAGCCGTGCAGCAATATGACGAGCGGTCCTGTCTCTGGACCTGCTTCGGCGACATGCAGCGTCACGCCGTTGCACAGGCGCGACGTGAAACGAATGTCGGGATGCTTGTTCATTTCAGCGACATACGATGTCTGACTGCCTGACTTTGCAAACTTTCCAGGCCTCGAGTCGAGGGCGCCGACTTGACTTCTTGTTAAGCTCCCGCCTATAGGCTCGGCCATCACCTCGCGGTCGCACGCGGCGCGCCGGTCATTCGGACGTTCCCACCGCAGGTCTCATCGAAACTCCCGTTAGCTCCAGATGTGCGTGGAAAACGGCAACAAGCCGTTACGCGCGTGCCGAAAGCACGCGCTGGCTAAGGATTATTTTTTGTGACGAATACAACCTTCGCATCTCTCGGACTCTGCGAGCCGCTATTACGTGCGCTCGCCTCCGAGAAGTACACGACGCCGACGCCCATCCAGGCGCGCGCCATTCCGACGTTGCTCGCCGGTAAAGATCTTTTGGGCATCGCCCAGACCGGAACGGGCAAAACAGCCGCCTTCGGCCTGCCGTCGCTTCAGCGTTTGGCCGAGGAGAAGACGCGCGCCGATCATCGCAGCGCACGCGCCCTGATTCTCGCGCCCACGCGCGAACTGGCGCTCCAAATCGACGTCAGCCTGAAGACTTATGGCCGCCATCTCGGCCTAAGGCATGCCGTCATCCTGGGCGGCGTCAACCAGAACCCGCAAATCGCCGCGATGAAGCCGGGCGTCGATGTTCTTGTCGCCACGCCTGGTCGCCTGCTCGACCTCGTCCAGCAGCGCCACGTGCGGCTCGACGGCGTGACAACGCTCGTCGTCGACGAAGCCGACCGCATGCTCGACATGGGCTTCATCAAGGATGTGCGCCGCATCGTTTCTATGCTGCCGAAGAAGCGGCAATCGATGCTGTTCTCCGCGACGATGCCGGACGATGTCGCCAAGCTTGCCGGCGATATGCTTCACCATCCCGAGCGCGTGGAAGTCTCGCCGCCGACCAAAACGGCCGACAAGATCGATCAACGCGTGATACACATTGAGCAGAAAGACAAGAGAGCGCTCCTGTCGCATTTGCTCCGTGCGGACGACATGAAGCGCGTCATTGTTTTCACGCGCACGAAACATATCGCAAATCGGGTGTCGGATCATTTGTCCAGAGCGGGCTATGCCGCCGATGCGATTCACGGCAACAAGTCTCAGAATGCCCGCCAGCGTGCGCTTGCCGGCTTCAAATCAGGCGCGGTGCGCGTGCTGGTCGCCACCGACATTGCCGCGCGCGGAGTCGATGTTGACGACATCACCCACGTGGTCAATTTCGAGCTGCCGAACGAGCCGGAAAGCTACATCCACCGCATTGGCCGCACGGCGCGGGCCGGTTCGGCGGGTATCGCGATTTCGTTCTGCGATCCGTCCGAGCGGTCTTGTCTGCGCGATATCGAGCGTTTGGTGAAACGGCAGATCGCGGTGGTGACCCACGATCTTCCAGCCTCCGGACTGGCGCCAGCCAATGTGGGCGAGGAACGACGCAGGCCGCAGGAGCGTAACTACAAAAACCCCAAACGTCGCTGGCGCCCGCGCAGCAATCGTCGCGCAGCCTGAGCCTCAGGTGTTGCGCACGACCTTGTCGAGGTTTTCGTAGGAGTATTTTGCGATCGGTTCGAGCAAGCGAACGACATTCTTCAACTGCTCGGAACTTTCCAGAATCGTGTCGAACGCGCCGACGCGATTGGTTCGTAAACGCTCGAGCCGCTCTTCCAGTTCGGCGCGGTCGTCGAGAGTCATGCCTGGCGACCTCAAAAGACTTTGAGCTTGCGTGATCTCGTTCGTCATGTCGAAAACGCCATCCGCAGGCATGACGATCCGAAGAACGAGCGTGTGGATCTTGGCCCTGAGTTCTGCATCGCGCAGGTCGAACAGCGTCTCGCGGTTGCGGTTGTAGATATCCACTTCCTTGACCGCGGAGCGCAGCAAGCGCAGCGTAATCGGACCATACGGATCGCCGACTTCGCGCGATTCACCTGCGATTGTCAGGATGATATTCATCGTCGTGAGCAATTCGCCGAAGAAAATCGCCGCGTTACGCTCCCGCCGCTTTCGCTCGAGGATCCACTCCGCCTGCGTCGCGCCGAATCCTCCGATGGTCGCGAGAATCGCGCCTAGGAATACGGCCCAGAACGTGTTGAAGTTGGAAATGAAGTCCAGATCTTCCGGATTGAGCGCCACAATTCCCTCCCGCGTGGCTGCACATTACATCAAGCGAATGATCGCGTTGAGGAAAATTCGTGCTTGAGATTTTTGTCGATGGCGATGCCTGTCCGGTGAAGAACGAGGTTGAACGCGTCGCCGGCCGCCACGGCCTTACTGTGCATATCGTCAGTAACGGCGGGCTCAGACCAAGCCGCAATCCATTGATGAAACACGTTACGGTGGGCGAGGGCGCCGATGCTGCAGACGACTGGATCGCCGACCGGACAGGGGGCGGGTGACATTGTCGTCACCGCGGACATTCCGCTGGCTTCGCGCTGTCTGAAAACGGGTGCGCGGGTGCTGGGTCCGTCAGGCAGGGTTTTCACCGAAGAAGGAATCGGCATGGCGCTCGGCTTGCGCGAGCTTCAGCGTCATTTGCGCGAAGTCACGGGCGGCGAAACCCATCACGCGAATTTCACGGCCAAAGATCGTTCGCGCTTTTTGGGCGCATTGGAAAATGAAATTCAGGCCATTCGCCGCGCCTTTGCGCGCCCGACTTCTGGCCAATAGCGTGCATCGAGATGAGGGTACCATGAGGCTCTATCAAACGTATCTGTCTCCCTTTCCCACCCGCGTCCGGCTCTTGCTCTACGCCAAGGGCCTCGACATTCCGTTCGAGGAGCCGCCCGGCATCCATGACGGAAGCGGCAAGGGCGGTTACCTGAAGATCAACCCGCTCGGCCGCGTGCCGACGCTCGAACTCGACGATGGCCGCACGCTGCCGGAATCCGAGGTGATCTGTGAATATCTGGAAGATGCTTATCCCTCACCGACGTTGCGTCCCGCCGATCCATGGGCCCGCGCGCAAGTGCGTCTGATCTCGCGCTTGTGCGACTTCTATTTGGTCATGGCCATGGTTCCGCTTTTCACGGCGTCCGGCATGCCGCGCAAGACTTGGAACATCGCGAAGATCGAAGCGGCGCTCGCCGAAGTGAAAAAATCACTCGAATACATCGAGCACTATATCGGCAGCGATGGCTACGCAGTCGGCACATCGCTCACGCAGGCAGACGGCGCTCTCGCGCCGCAGCTCATGCTGGCATTCGAATGGGCGCCGAAGCTCTTCGACCGTCCGAGTCCGCTAGGTGAACTTCCCAAGCTCTCCGCCTATTGGTCGGCGATCAAAAGGGATCCCATCGCCAAGCGCGTTATCGACGAAACGCACGCCGCAATCGTGGCGGCACAGGCGGGTGTCAAAAAAGAGAGGCAAATCTAGCGACTGTATCCTGTTGATTTTTGCCGCACGTGTTCATATCGACTGGCCCGTCACAGATACCTATAATCGGTGCGCCGCGACGCACTGACGATTCCGAAGACCGCTCGAATGCATCTGGACCAAGCAATGTTAGCCAGTTGGGCCCAACCGGAACGCTGGGAATGGTTTGCCGGTGGCGATCCCCAGGTTGCGCCACGGGTCCTGCCTGCGCGTCGCAGCAGCAATTCAGCACATCGGATCATGTTCGAAATCGGTCTGATCTTTCTTGTGCCGCTTGCATTGGCGGCGGTCATCGGCGTCGCGTTCGGCGCCTGAGACGGTGCGACCGACTCCCGCCTGTTCGAATTCTGCGTCATCGTCAGTATAAGAGGTGGAACGAGGCCGCAGGAGGATCATGACTGATCCCATCACTCCGCAATGCGCGTGGGCCCTTGGGGCTCAACTTGGAGAGGGGCCGATCTGGTCGGCCGCCGAGGACGCCGTCTGGTTCGTCGACATCAAAAAAGACCGTATTCACCGCTTCGAACCTCTGACACGGCGCAAGCGCAGTTACGAGACACCGCCCAGCCCGAGTTTCATCGTCGCGGCCCAGGGCGGTGAGTTTGTCGTCGGGCTGAAATCGGGTCTGCACCGATTCGACCCGCGCACGGGCGACTTTGCCTTGCTGTTCGAAGTCGAACCCGAGTTGCCTGGCAATCGGTTGAATGACGGTGCGCTGGATCCGAGCGGCCGACTATGGTTCGGCACGATGGACGACGACGAGAAGGAAAAGACCGGCTCGCTCTACCGTCTCGATGCCAACGGTCCGGTCCGCGTCGACAGCGGCTATGCGATCACCAATGGTCCCTGCTTCAGTCCCGACGGGCGCATCCTCTATCACACCGATACGCGCGCCGGCACGATCTACGCATTCGATCTTGCAAGCGACGGGAGCGCGGCCAACAAACGCGTCTTTATCCAGATCGAGGATGGCGCTGGCCATCCTGACGGGTCGGTAACCGACTCCGAAGGCTGCGTGTGGGTCTGCCTGTTTCATGGCGCCGCGGCGCGACGCTACTCGCCCGCGGGCGAGCTGATATCGACCGTGCGCTTTCCTTGTTCCAACATCACCAAGCTCGCATTTGGCGGCCGCGACTTTCGCACGGCGTTCGCGATGTCGGCTCGCCATCATCTGAGCGAGGAGCAACTCGCCGAGCAACCGCTTGCCGGCGGCTTGTTCCGCTTCGAGCTCGATGTTCCCGGCCTCGCACCTGGAGTCCTGAATGTCTGATCGAAAACCTGCACGGCGGTTTCGCTCACGCGACTGGTTCGACGCACCAGGCCGTGAAGACATGGCCGCGCTCTATCTCGAGCGGTTGATGAACTACGGCATGACGCCGGACGAACTGCGCTCCGGGCGGCCGATTATCGGCATCGCCCAGTCGGGCAGCGACCTCTCACCCTGCAATCGCATTCATCTCGAATTGGCGCAACGCGTGCGCGAAGGTATTCGCGATGCAGGCGGCGTCGCGCTGGAATTCCCGACTCATCCGATCCAGGAAACCTGCCGTCGCCCTACGGCGGCGATCGATCGCAATCTCTCGTTCATGACATTGGTCGAGATTTTGCACGGCTATCCCATCGACGCGGTCGTGCTGACGACGGGCTGCGACAAGACGACTCCTGCCGCGCTGATGGCGGCGTCGGCCGTCGACATTCCTGCGATCGTCCTTTCCAGCGGTCCCATGCTCGATGGCTGGCACGATGGCGCGTTAGCCGGATCGGGCACCGTGATCTGGCGCGCGCGGCGGAAGCTCGCCGCCGGCGAGATCACAAAGGACGAATTCATGGAATTGGCCTGCGCCTCGGCGCCATCGGCCGGGCACTGCAACACCATGGGCACGGCTTCGACGATGAACGCAGTCGCGGAGGCGCTCGGCATGTCGCTCCCTGGCTGTTCGGCGATTCCGGCGCCTTATCGCGAGCGCGCGCAGATCGCCTATGAAACCGGACGACGCATCGTCGATATGGCTTATGAGGATCTCACGCCGTCGATGATTCTCACCCGCGCCTCCTTTCTCAATGCGATTGCGACAGTCGTGGCGATCGGCGGATCGACCAATGCGCAGCCGCACATCGATGCCATGGCCCGACATGCGAATGTCTCCTTGACGGGTGCTGACTGGAGCGCCGCCCACGACATTCCTCTGCTCGTGAATATGCAACCGGCGGGAAAGTATCTCGGAGAGCGTTTCCATCGCGCCGGCGGCGTGCCGGCTGTCTTGTGCGAATTGCTGGCAGCGGGACGCGTTGACGGCAAGGCAATGACCGTGACCGGTCGCACGCTTGCGGCGAATATCCAGGGCCGCGACACGCAAGATCGCGAAATGATCGCCAGCTACGACAAGCCGCTCAGCGAACGTGCCGGCTTCCTCGTGCTCAAGGGAAACCTGTTCGACTTCGCCATCATGAAGACGAGCGTAATCTCCGAGGAGTTTCGCAAGCGCTACCTGTCCCGACCGGGTCACGAAAATGCTTTCGAAGGCCGTGCTGTGGTGTTCGACGGTTCGGACGACTACCACAATCGCATCAACGATCCGGCACTTGCCGTCGATGCGAACTCGATCCTGGTCATTCGCGGTTCGGGGCCTGTGGGCTGGCCGGGCTCGGCCGAAGTCGTGAACATGCAGCCGCCCGATGCGCTTCTGAAACAGGGAATCACGAGCCTCCCGACGATTGGCGACGGTCGGCAGTCGGGCACCGCGGACAGTCCCTCCATCCTCAACGCCGCGCCGGAAAGCGCGGTCGGCGGCGGCCTCGCCTGGCTGAGGACCGGCGATGTCATCCGAGTCGACTTGAACAAAGGCCGTTGCGACATGCTCGTGCCGGAAGAGGAAATCGCGCGGCGCAGGAAGGATGGTTTGCCGCCGGTCCCCGAGACTGCGACTGTCTGGCAGGAAATCTTCCGCGCGACCGTCGGACAGATGGACAAGGGCGCGGTGATGGAGCCTGCTCTCAAATACCGCCAAGTCGCAAAGAAGACGCCGCGGCACAACCACTGAAGCCGTTCGACGTGGCGGGAAAAACGCCTGAATCGCCGGGAACGTCGGGGAATGCGGCGATCCGCATGGGTGCATCGATCCGCAATGTCATATTACACTGCGCCCAGCCGCACTGGGAGTGGACATGGCTGTTGAACATTTCGACGTGGTAATCGTCGGCGCGGGACTTTCCGGCATCGGCGCGGGCGTCCACCTGCACAAGAATTGCCCCTCGAAGTCGTATTTGATCCTCGAAGGCCGGCCGGCGATGGGCGGCACGTGGGATCTCTTCCGCTATCCGGGCATTCGTTCCGACAGCGACATGCACACGCTTGGTTATCGCTTCAAGCCGTGGCGCGCCGCGAAGGCCATCGCTGACGGTCCGGCGATCTTGGACTATGTGCATGAGACAGCGGCGGAGTATGGGGTCGATGGCCATATTCGATACAACCATCTGGCGACGAAAGCGTCGTGGTCGACAGAGGACGCGTTGTGGACGCTCGAAGCCCTACGCAAAGATACGGGCGAACGCGTCCGCTTCACTTGCAACTTCCTTTTCATGAACGCGGGCTACTACAGCTATCGCGAGGGCTACACGCCCGAATTCAAAGGCATTGGGAATTTCCACGGTCAGATCGTTCACCCGCAAAAGTGGCCGGAGGATCTGGACTTCAAGAACAAGAACGTCGTGGTGATCGGCTCGGGCGCGACCGCGATGACGCTCGTCCCCGCGATGGCGAAGGACGTCGCTCACATCGTCATGCTGCAGCGCTCGCCAACCTACGTCGTCTCTGCGCCGGACAAAGATGCGATTGCCAACGCGCTGCGCAAGGTGTTGCCGGCCAGCTGGGCGTATGCGTTGACGCGCTGGAAGAACGTTGCCTTTGGCCAGTTCATGTACCGACAGACCCGCACCAAGCCGGCAAAGGTGAAGAAGAAACTCATCGACATGGTGAGGAAGGAGCTCGGTCCCGACTATGACGTCGAGACCCACTTCACGCCGAAATACAATCCGTGGGACCAGCGCCTGTGCCTGGTGCCGAACAGCGACCTGTTCCAGGCGATCCGCTCCGGCAAGGCATCCGTCGTCACCGATCAAATCGATACGTTCACCGAGACCGGCATCAAGCTGCAATCGGGCAAACACCTCGATGCCGACATCATCGTCACGGCGACGGGGCTCAATCTTGTGGTGTTGGGCGAGATGGAATTCGCAGCTGATGGTGCGCCGATCGATTTCAGCAAGACCTGGTCGTACAAGGGCATGATGTATTCCGGAGTGCCGAACCTGGTCTCGACCTTCGGGTACATCAATGCGTCCTGGACGCTCAGGGCCGATCTCACGTGTGAGTATGTCTGTCGGCTGATCAACCACATGGATGAGAAAGGCGCACGCCAGGTGACGCCGCGATTGCGCGATCAGGATCTGCACATGACATCGCGGCCATGGATCGACGATTTTTCGTCAGGCTACATGGCGCGCGTGATGCATCGCTTCCCGCGGCAGGGCGACCACGAGCCCTGGATCAATCCGCAGAACTATACCCGCGACAAGCAGATGATCCGCCACGGCGCGCTGGAAGACGGCGCGCTGATCTTCGACAATCCAGCGAAGGCATCCGGCGCCGGCACTTTGCTGAAGGCGGCCGAATAGACGGAGGTGCATGTGAGCCTGCGAACCAAGCGCGTCGTCGTGATCGGTGGAACGTCGGGGATCGGTTTTGCGGTCGCCGAGTTGGCACTGAACGAACACGCCAAGGTAACAGTTGCTTCAAGCAATCCGGCGAACGTCGAAGGTGCAGTCAAGCGGCTGGCGGAGGGCGCCTCCGGCGTGACGATGGATGTGACGAGCGAAGACTCCATCGCCGCCGCATTCGAGCAGCTCGGTCACATCGATCATCTGGTGTTCACGGCCGGCGATTGGAAAGCGCGTCGCGGGCCCGTCGTCGATATGGATCTCGAGAGCGCCAGGGCCAATTTCACCGTGCGCTTCTGGGGCGCGCTCGCAGTCGTCAAACGCGGGCACAGTTCCATTGCGCCGGGCGGCTCGATTACCCTGACGGACGGCATGATCGCGCACCGCCCGAGCAAGGGTTCGGCTTTGAGCACGGCGATGGCAGGCGCAGTCGAGCATCTGACGCGCGGTCTCGCCGTCGAGCTGGCGCCGATCCGCGTGAATGCGGTTTGTCCCGGGTTGATCCGCACGGGCGTCTGGGACAGCATTCCCGAAGACCGCCGCAACGAGCAATTCGAACGCATGACGAAACGCCAGCCGTTGCCGCGCGTCGGCGAACCGAACGAAGCGGCGGAGGCATATCTGTATTTGATGCGCGCCGGCTACACGACGGGCCAGGTCTTGCACGTCGACGGCGGCGGCTCCGTCGTCTGAGGCGCGATGTCGGGCCACGACCATCATCATCACCATGACGGCGAGGGGCAGGATCCGCCTTCGGACATGACGCTGCGCGTAAAGGCGCTGGAGTCGCTTCTGGTGGAAAAGGGAATCGTCGATCCGGCCGCGCTCGATGCGATCATCGACACGTATGAACACAAGATCGGGCCACGCAACGGTGCGCGCGTCGTGGCACGCGCATGGCGTGATCCGGCGTACAAGGCCCGCCTTCTCGAAGACGCCACCGCGGCTATCGCGGAACTCGGCTATGGCGGGCGGCAAGGCGAGCACATGATTGTGGTCGAGAACACGCCCAAGGTTCACAACCTCGTCGTTTGCACGCTGTGTTCCTGCTATCCCTGGCCTGTGCTCGGACTGCCGCCCGTCTGGTACAAGTCCGCTCCCTATCGCTCGCGCGCCGTCATCGATCCGAAAGGCGTACTCGCCGAATTCGGTCTTGCTCTGCCGGACGACGTTGAAATCCGCGTCTGGGATTCGACCGCCGAGATCCGCTATCTCGTTTTGCCCGAGCGGCCGCCCGGGACGGAAGCGCTCAACGAGGATGCCCTGGCTGAACTTGTCACGCGCGACAGCATGATCGGCGTGGCTCGCGTATCGCCCACAAGAGCGCCGTCATGAACGGCGTTCATGACATGGGAGGGATGCAGGGCTTCGGTCCTGTCGTAGCAGAAGCGAACGAACCGGTGTTTCACGAGCGCTGGGAAGCGCGAGCCTTGGCTCTGACTCTGGCTGTCGGCGCATGGGGACGTTGGACGCTCGATGCGTCGCGCTATGCGCGCGAGCGCATTCCGGCCGCGGATTACTTGCGCATGAGCTATTACGAAAAGTGGTTCGCCGGTCTCGCGACACTGCTGGTCGAGTCTCGACTCGTCACGGGTGACGAGCTTGCGAACGGTCGCGCGGCGCCTGGTACGGCGAAATCGACGCCTCCACTTCGGGCTGATCGCGTGGCTGCGGCTCTCGCCAATGGCGGCCCGACAGAGCGCGCCGTGGTGGACGCGCCGCGATTTATGGTCGGCATGACGGTGCGCGCGCGCACGATGAATCCGTTGGGTCACACGCGGTTGCCGCGTTACGTGCGTGGCAGGCTTGGCACCATCTCGCGGCATCATGGCGCGCACGTCTTTCCGGATTCGAACGCGCATGGTCTGGGCGAGCAGCCGCAGCATCTCTACCAGGTGCGTTTCGAGGCGCGCGAGCTCTGGGGCGAAACAGGCAGCGGCGCTATCTATATCGATCTCTGGGAGCCCTATCTTGAACCCGGTTGAGCGCGAGCCCGCGCCGCGCTTTGAGTCGCTTCTGCGCGATGAGAAGGGCGAAGCGACTTTCGCGGAGCCGTGGCAGGCGCAAGCCTTTGCACTCGTCGTGCATCTTCACAGCAAGGGCGCCTTCACCTGGCAGGAATGGGCAAGTGCCTTGTCGGATGAGATCAAGCGAGCCGCGGCCCTCGGAGAGCAGGACGACGGGACACACTATTTCGATCACTGGCTCGCCGCGCTTGAACAACTCGTGCGGCAACGCGGTTTGGCTGAGGGTTCGGCACTCGCCGCGCGTAAAGATGCGTGGGCCGAAGCCTATCGCCGCACGCCGCACGGCAAACCCGTCGAGCTTTAGTGTGCCGGAACGAAGGCGCGCACGATCGAGCGTCCCTGCTCGTTGAGTTCGGCTTCCACTCTGCCGCCCAACGGCTCGGCTGAGATCATCATTTGGGCAACCGTTGCGTCTTCAGGGTCGCTCATGGCGACGAAGCGTGCGCCGCTCGCGTCCAGCTTGCCCAGGATGATGGCTCGCGGCCGCTGGCCGCTGTAATCGATCGTATAGGTCTCGATCGTTCCAGCTCCTTGGCCAGGCTCGACACGAGGGGCCGGCCAGCGATCCACTTCGGCCTGGAGCGCCATACTGTCGAAGCCCGTCCAATTCGCGCGCCGCGCCGAATAGATGCCGACGGAATATTTCGACAGAAATCCGCCATTCGCCGCGACGAGGCCGAAGTCGTTCGGCCTTTGGCGAAGCAGCCGTGTCATGCTCGCAATGGCGTGCATCGAATAGTTGTTGCCGGCGCCGCCGAAATAGGGAAGGCCGCCCGTCACAGTCAGCGGCCGCGGATCGGTAGGCAGCATTCCCAATCCGTCGCGCACGTTGAACACCGCAATCGGGAAGCAGCTATAGAAATCGAAGAGCGCGACATCTTCGAGCGTACGACCGGCCGTTGCGAGCGCGTGTTTGATCGCGAGTACCGAGGCCGGTCCGCGGGAGAGATCCTGGCGCTCGATGGGCGTGCGCTCCTTCACATCCGCGCCGCCATGCAGGTACACGAAACGGCTTTCCGGAATGCCCAACTCACGCGCGCGCGCGACCGACGTCAGAAGCACGGCGGCGCCCTGATTGGCTTGGTCGCGCGCCACCATGCGCCGCGGATAGGGATCGCTGGTCAGTCGATTGGACGGCGTGACCGTCGCAAGTTCTTCGACGTCGTAGATGGATTGCGACATGGCATGCGGGTTGTCCGCGGCGACGCGCGTGAACGGCGCGAACAGCTTTGCCATCTCGATCGTGTAGTCGGCACGGCCGAGACGAAGCCGGGATCGCCGGGCATTCTCGAACAGCGCATAGACATTGATCGGCGTTCGCGCGCCGTGGCGCGCAAGCTCGGCCGTGAGAAGCGGCTCGCCGAAACCGCGATCGTCGAGCTCTCCGCCGACGGCCTCGCTCCAGTCGCGCTTTTCGCCCCGGGCCGTCAGGTGGCGGACGGTCGAAATCGCCTCCGCACCGCAAATGAGGGCCAGTGAAGTCTCGCCGCGCGCAATGCGGTGCGCCAATTCATTGACCAGATGCTGCGGGCCTTGTCCACCGACAGGTTCCAAAATCGCACACGCAGGATCGGCGCCGATGCGCCTTGCCACTGCGCGCGGAAAATTGTCGGCCCTGCCGAACGGAGGAACAGCGTTCGGTCCGGAGATTTCGAACTGCCGGATGGCGGCCATGACGTCGATGGCGCGAGCCAGCCGATCGGTCGACAGCGCGTCGTCGCACGCTGCCCTGGCGGCGCGGCCCGCCAACTCGGCCGGCGATTGCGCGTGATAGTCTTTCGCATCGATGCGCTCCGATGCTTCGCCGACACCGACGATGACGGGGGTCAGGTCGCGCAAATTTTGCTCCGGAAAGTGTTCGCGCGAGATTGCCAATCGTGTCGCGGCGAGTCGAGACTGACGGTGGGGAATGTAGCCAGGAAGGACGAGGGGGCGCCATGATGGAAGCGCTGCGAGCCGCGTACGCGAAAACGTCCGCGAGCAGACTGGTCGCCATCGCGTGGATCGGCGGACTTCTCGGCGTGCTCATTCATTCCGTGCTGCTTGGCGGCTTCATCGTCGACAACCACGGCCAGCCGATGCCGGGCGAATTTCTCGCGCTATGGTCGGCGGGCCAGATGGCGGCGGCAGGACACGGCGTCGATGCCTATGACACGCGCCTCCTTCACCAACTGCAGATCGCGGACACGCAAACGCCTTTCGGCGGTTATTTCATGTGGCTTTTTCCGCCGCCTTTTCTGCTCGTGGCGGCGGTGCTGGCCGAGCTACCCTTTGTCATCGCGTATGTCGGTTGGGCGCTCGTCACGCTCGTCGGCTACGCGTTTTGCACCGCCAGACTTTTTCGAAACCGTGCCGCCGCGATCGCCTAT
>Ga0134125_10003400_pt1 | contig 18420 bp, 16 predicted proteins | sample KB31751_FD_96464 | JGI IMG/M metagenome (GOLD analysis project Ga0134125, IMG submission 96464) | Terrestrial soil microbial communities with excess Nitrogen fertilizer from Kellogg Biological Station, Michigan, USA - KB3-175-1 | ecosystem: Environmental > Terrestrial > Soil > Unclassified ... | reverse complement strand
TGCTTTAATCGGTCGTCGGCGCGCACGGCTTGAACGAGTTGCAAGCCGCTCATTCGCGGCATGTCCACATCCGTCACCACGAGATCGAATTTGCCGGCGCGGACCTGGTTCCAGCCGTCCATGCCGTCCACGGCCACGGCCACGTCGTAGCCCTGATGCAGAAGGAGTTGCCGCTCGACTTCGCGCACGGTGATGGAATCGTCCACGACGAGTACGCGCTTTTTGCGAACGGCGCCGATGTCGCGGACCTCGCAGCGGCGCAGCGCCCCGGTTTGAATGAACGTGTCCATGGAGCGAACGAGGTCTTCGACATCGAGAATGAGCACCGGTTCGCCGTCGTCCAGGACGGCGGCGGCGCTCAAGTTCGGCACCTTGCCGAGGCGGGGGTCGAGCGGCCGCACCACCAGGTCTTGTTCGCCGCGGAAGGCATCGACGACCAGGCCGTACATGCCGGAAGCGTCGCTGAGCAGGACGACGGGCATTTCGTCCAAGCGCGGCGGGTCGGCGGGCACGTCGAGCAATTGACCGGCCAACACTAGTCCCACGTTTTGGCCATCCACCGCGACGAATTGCCGATGTTCGAGCGAATGGACTTCGGCGCGCGGCACGCGGAGCAACCGATCGATCCGCGTGTGCGGGAAGGCGTATGGCTCGCCTCCGACCTCCACGACCACGGCGCGAATCACCGACAAGGTAATCGGCAACTGCAAGTGGAACGTGGTTCCTTCACCGAGCTTGGTGGCAACGCGGACGCTGCCGCCGATGCGGCGCACGGTGTCCTGGACCACGTCGAGGCCGACGCCGCGGCCGGAGTATTCCGTCACGCTCGCGGCCGTGCTGAACCCCGGCAAGAACAGGAATTCCAGTAGTTCCGCCTCGCTCATCTGGCGGACGAGTTCGAGGGAACTGTGGCCGCGTTCCACGATGGTGCGGCGGAGCTCGTCGAGATCGATGCCGCGGCCGTCGTCGGCAATGGCGACGGAGAGCATGCCGGCGCGGTGCCAGGCCTCGACCCGGATCGTGCCGACCGGCGGCTTGCCCGCGGCAGCCCGCTTCGCCGGAGTGTCGATACCGTGATCGACCGCGTTGCGAACCAGATGCGCGAGCGGCGCTTCCAGTTTCTCCAGCACGTCGCGATCGACTTCGGTCGCTTCGCCGATCACTTCGAGGCGGGCCTGCTTGCCAAGAGAACGGGCCATATCGCGAACGGTGCGGGCCAGACCGTGCAGGCCATCCGAGAAAGGCCGCATTCGGCTGGCGATGATTTCCCGGTAAAGTCGCGAGTTCAAATCTTCGGCCCGGGCGGCGTGGTCGTCGAACTCCAGGCCGCTCTCGGCGAGTTGCTCGCGGCACCGCGATGCCTGCTGCCGCGTCTCGGCCACGAGGGCCGCAATCTGATCCGACGAAAGGCCCGTCGCGGCCGCCTGCAGTGAAGAATCGAGCATCTCGGCCAGGTGCTCGTGCTGCTTTTTCAATTTGCCGAAGGCCGTGGAAAAGACGTTCAGCCAGCGGGCCTGCACGAGCGATTCACCGGCGAGCCCCATGAGGCGATTGAGGCTCTGAGCCGTGACGCGAACCACGCCATCCTGAGTTGCGATCGGAGAAGGCGCGATCGAGGGTAAGGGAACGGGTTCGGCAACGGGCTTGATCGGTTCCGGAGTGACCGGTTCCGGCATGGGCCGAGTGCGTTCGAGCGCCGCGATGAGTTGACCCAAGGCGGGAGCGGCCGAATCGAGCCAGGGCGCGAAAGAATCGGCATCGGTGGCGATCGCGCCGGCCAGCACTTCCACCGCTTGGCGCAAGGAATCCGCCGCGGCCGGTACACCGAGCCGGTCGCGCATCGCGGCCGAGAGTGCTTCAATCGGAGCGCACTTCACAATCCGCGCCGAGCCGCGCAATTGTCGCAGTGCCTCGCGAGCATCGTCGAATGGGCCCGTTTCAATCGCCGCGGCAACGATCAGTAAGTTCGCCCGCAGTTCCTCGCGGAACAGGTCGAGCATCACATGATCGGGGCCGAGAACGATAGGTTCGGAGGAAATGCCAAGGGCTGCCTGTATCGGCGGCGCGATGGCGACAGGCACCGGTTGTTCGATGATTGAAACTAGCGCGGCAACTCGACCCGCAGCCAACGACTGGAAGACAGGTTCCAATCGGCTCGCGACCTCCCGGTGCTCGGTTTGCCAGGAAGCAATCGCATCGCCGGAAGCCATTGCCCCAAGGCTGGCGAGTACATCGGCGGCTTGCAGCAAGGCATCGATATCCGTCGCCGCGAAGCGAACGCGCCCGGCCTGGGCGGCCACCAGAACGTCTTCAACGCCGTGAGCCAGCCGCACGGCGCTATCGATGCCGACGATCCGCGCCGCGCCTTTAATCGAATGGGCCGCCCGCATCAGCGGTTCGATTCGCGCCAGGTCCGCCGCGTCGGTCTCGAGTTCCAGGAGCCCCGCGGAAAGCGCGGCAGCGTGGGCCCGCACCTCGTCGCGGAACAGTTCGAACAGCGCCGGTTCGATGGCGTTCATCGCACCCGCTCCCGCAGCGTGTGGAAGAGCCGCTCGTCGTCGAGGAGGCCGATGGCCCGGTTATCGCGATTGAAGACGCCGCGCGTCAGTCGCGCCGAAGCGCGCGACAATGTTGGCGGCGCGGCCACCAGTTCCCGCCCCGGCAAGCGGTGGACGCGATCCACTTCATCGGCCGGGAAGCCCCAGCATTCGTCGCCGCGGCGCATGGCGATGATCCGCGGTTGGTCCGCGTTGGCCATCGCCGCTTCGATTCCCAGCAAGAGATCCAGACGAACGCAGAGTTGCAGTTCGCCGCGCATGTTCACGATTCCCGCGAGCAGGCCGCCGCGGTGCGGAACGCGGTGGGTTGGCCGCGGATGCGTGACCTCGACGAGTACGGCGACGGGTAGCGCGAACCACTCGTCGCCGAGGCGAAAGGCCAGGACGCTGATAAGGTCTCCGGCGGCGGCATCCTCGGTCTCGGCGAGCTGCTCGGCCCATTCCGAAGAGTATCCCGGTGGCGGCGGGGCATCGAGAAAGCGCCGGCCGGCCGCCGCGAACACCGGGCAGTTGTGGCAGTGCGTCGCCAGCACGAGCTCCGGACAGGAGCGATCGCCCCAGACGCCGATCCGCTGCCAGCAGGGCGTTTCGAGCAAGGCCGGAGGTTGCGGTTCAAGGCGCGGCATCACTACGACTCAGACTCGGTGGCACCGGCATTCCAGCCTGTGCTGCTACAAGGCACAGGCATGCCTGCGCCACCAAAACTTCCACTACCATCCGATTCGGTCGAGGCGGCGGCGGAATCCCGCGGCCTGGTCGCCATCGCCGCGCTGATCGCACAACACGGCCATGTGCGTCAAGGTCTCGGCATGGTCCGGAGCCAGGTAGAGCGCCTTGCGAAACGCGTCGGCGGCCTCCTCGGAACGGCCGACGGCCAGGTCGATGACGCCGAGCAGGTACAGTAAGTCGGCGGTCGGCTCGCTGTTGGAGAGCGCGGTTTCGCACACGATTCGCGCCGCGGCGATGTCGCCGGCATCGGCGAGCCGGCGAGCGCGATCGAGAGCGCCTTCCTGCGCTTCCTTGGGAATGCTTTCAACGGGAGGCGGCAGCGGCACATGATCGTAATTGGGACGAACGGTCGCGCTGACAGTACTCACTCCAGAAGGGGATGCTGGAACGCGATGCACGCCGCTTCCCGGCTTGGCCGCGGCAATGCGAATGATCCCCGAGCGCGGCTCGGCGGAACGCTTGAAGATCGCCAGCGGAACCGGGCCTTCGGACGCGAAGTGGGCGAGCGGCAAGCGATCCGCTTCTGCCGGCGTCAACACGAGCCAACCGTCCGGCGCGAGCAGCCGTTCCAGATTCGCCAGTGCTCGATCTCGACCGTCGTCGGTCAAGTAAATGAACAAATTCCGGCACAGGATGAGGTCGTACTGCGGTTCGCCAAGAAGGAAGGTCGGATCGACGAGGTTGCCGGCCTGGAAGCGAATGCGATTGCGCTGTTCGGGCGCGAGTTCCCACTTGCCGTCTTCGACTTCCTGGAAGTGCGCGGGCCGCGGATCGATGCCGCTTTCGCGGAAGGAGAATGACGTGTAGCGGCCGGCGACGGCGCGCTGCAAGTGCTCGGGGGCAAGGTCGACGGCGTCGATGCGGCAGCGGGCGGCCGGCACGCCTTCGCGTTCCAACGCCAGTGCCAGGGAATAGGGCTCCTCGCCGGTGCAGCAGGGAACACTCAGCGTGCGCAAGACGCGGTGCGGCATCTCCTGGAACCGGCTCCGCAACCAGCGCGCCAGGTGTTCGAACAGTTCCCGGCCCCCTCGGAAGAACCACGATTCGGGAACCACCAGTTCGCCCACCAGGGCGGACCACTCGGCGGCCTCGCTTGCGGCGACTCCGGCGTATGCCTCGGCTGTAGCGATGCCGCGGGCCGCCATGCGGGTCGATGCGGCGCGCGGCAACGCTGCACCGCCCAAACAGGATGCGTCCAGACCGACGCGATCGCGAATGAGTTTGTCCAGAACGGCGAGGTTCATGCCTCGGCTCCGGGGCGAATCGACAACACGGTTTCGAGAGCGAGCGAATCGAGCAACTGGTTGGCGTCGAGTAGGCGAATCACGGCGGCGCCGTCGGGCAGCGGCGGGCCCAGCCCTTGAGCGGTCGTTCGGTAGGGTGCGTCCGGCGTTGAAAGTTCGCGGATGTCCGCCACCTGGGAAGCCAGCAACCCGACCAGCCCGTCCGTTCCCCGCGGATATGGGACGAGGATGATCCGGCTGCTTAACTGCGTGGGACAAGTTCCGGCGCCAGCGAGTCGGAATAAGTCTACCACGGGCACGACTTGTCCGCGATAGACAAAAACCCCAGCGAGCGCTGGAACTTCGGCCGGCGCGGCCGACAGTCGCACCAGCGGCACGACGCGGCGCACCTGGCGCACGTCGATCGCCACCCGATCCGCGCCAACCTGGAACGTGAGTGCCAGCATGGGTGTTGTTTAGCCGCGACCCAGTGGGAGCGCGCGCTCCCCGTTGGGTCGCGGCTAAACCTCAAATCTTGAACTGCGAGATTTCCTGGTTCAGCCCCTCCACCGATCCGCGGAGGTGGCCCGTGGCGCGTTCGAATTCCTTCACCGATTGCTCGCTCCGCTTCGCGCTCTCGGCGATCTGCGCCATTGCATCATTGATCTGCTGCGCGCCGAGCGCCTGATTCTTCATCCCCTCCGTCACCAGTTCGAAGCGCTCGCTCAAGCCGTGCACCTCATTGATGATCTCGTACGTCATCTGGTTGATGGTGGTGACCTGGCCGACGCCGGAGCGCACTTCATCGGCGAACTTGTCCATCTGCATCACGCCGGCGGAAACGGCGTCTTGCATCTGCCGCACCATGGTTTCGATGTCCAGCGTGGCGACGGCGGTTTGATCGGCGAGGCGGCGAATCTCCCGGGCCACCACGAGGAAGCCACGGCCGTATTCGCCGGCTTTTTCCGCCTCGATTGCCGCGTTAATCGAGAGAAGGTTGGTCTGGTCGGCGACCTTGGTGATCGTCGTGACCACGGCGTTGATGCGGTCGGCCTTCTCGCGTATCATCCCGAGCTTCGCCGACACCGAAGCGGTCGATTCGACGAGTTGCTTCATCTCGTTGGCCATGCGGGTCGTGTTGTCGCGGCCGCGGGTGGCCAGGTCGGCGGCGTGCGTGGACGACGCGTTGACCTCGTGCATGGTGCCGGCCAGATCCTGGCTCGTCGCGGAAATCTCGCGAACCGACGCGGCCACCTGTGTGGTCGAAGCACTGAGATCGTGGACGGTTTGCTCCTGGCCGCGGGCCGTCGCGGCGATTTCCGAAGCGACCGAGAGCAATTGCAAGCTCGACTCGCGGACCTTGCCCACGATGGCCTGAATCTTGGCGATGACGGCGTTGAACCCGCCGGCCAGTTGGGCCATCTCGTCGGCGCCGTCAACGCTGAGGCGGGCCGTCAAGTCGCCGGCGCCGCCGGCCATCTGCGCCACCCGCACGTTAATCTCCCGCGCCGACCGCACGATGCCCGTCGCCACCCAGAACCCGGCCACACCCATAACCACGACGAGTAAGCCGCTCACCCAAGCCATGGTTCGCGCCCAGAAGTTCGTCTCCTCGAGCGCCAGCTTTTCGTCCGCCGCCATCTTCTCGTTGACGATCTTCACCAGTTCCTGCGTGGCCGCGCGGTGTTCGATGAAGAGCGGCCGCAACTTCTTCAGCAGGATTTCGTTCGACTGCTTGCGAGCGTCGGCCCCCTTGCTTATCAGCGGAATGTATTCGTCGTTGGCAATGCGAATGAGTTCGTTGCCGGGAATGTGCGAATCGACTTCGATGATGCGGCGAATTGGGCCGTCCGGGAGCCGGGCCAGCCAGAACGCGCGGCGATCGTTGTAGCGCTTCTCGAACTTGCGGTATTTACCGATCGTTTCGCGGATTTCATTTGGGTCGGTGAACGAATCGAGTTCCTGCAGCATGAGGTAGGCGGCGCCGAGGTTGAGCGCCGGCGGGTCGGTTTCGTTCAGCAGTCGATAATCGTCGGCGAGTTTCTCGTACACCGGGCCATGCACGCGGTAGGTGCGCAGGACGTAACCGGAAAGAATCAGGACGGCGGCCACGAGAACCGTGTAGCCGAGAACGAGGGCGAAGAGTTTGGTGCGCAGCGAAATATCGTGGAGGCGAATCATGGTGCGGCCTGTGCGAGCCTTGGTGGCACAGGCATTCCTGCCCGTGCGAGCGTTCGGTACAGGCAAGAAATGCCTGTGCCACTTAACGGATGCGAATTGATGATAATCGACCGGACGGATGCGTGCAGCCGGGTTTACCCAGGCACCGCAATTTGCGATTCAGGCGCGACCGCTACGACCGCTACGACCCGAAGGAGCGTTGCAGATTCACTTCGATTTGGTCCGGATCGCTGGCTTTTTAACGTGCGGGAAGCGCGCTTCGAGCATGGAGAAATCGTCGCTGAGCACCTGGCCGCCGCGTAGACCGCGGGCAAACCCCAGGTGATTGTCGATCAAGCCGTCGCGGCCCAGCGACTCGACGATCCGTTCGATAAAGTCCTGGAATTGCCACATCGCGCCATCCGGTTTCTCGATCTCGAACACGCCGTCGCTGTAAATCAATAAGCGCGCATCGTCGGGCACATCGACAGTGCGCGTGTCGAAGGGCATCTCGGGAATCATGCCGACGCCGGGGCCGTCCGCTTCGAGTTGCGTGATTATCCCGCCATGCCAGAGTAAGCCGGGCGGGTGGCCGGCATTGCAGTAGGCAAGTTTCCGCTCCGTCGCCGAATAGACGCCGTACCAGATCGTGAAATACTTCCCATCCTGGCGATCCATCTGGAAGATGTCGTTGAGCCCGGTAATGACTTTGCCGGGGTCGCGCGGGTCGACATTGGGGACGGCCTGCGCGGCGAGGAGATTGGCGGCGGATACCGCGAGCAGCGCCGAGCCGACGCCATGACCGCTGACATCGAGTAGATAAATGGCCAGGTGTTCGGCATCGAGCCAGACGTAGCCGAACATGTCGCCGGCCAGTTGCGTGGAGGGCACGAATCGCCAGTCGATGGGAACGGGGCCGCTCGGGAGTTTCGCGGGTAAAAGCGACTGCACGTACCGCGAAGCTTGGCGAATCTCCGCCGCCAGTTCTTTCTGGCTTTCGGCCAGTTCGCGATAGGCCTCGTTGCGTTCGAGCAGGTGAATGTAGCCGCGCGAATGGTAGCGGACGCGAGCGAGTACCTCGAGTTTATCCGGCAACTTGACGAGATAATCGTTGGCCCCAAGCGCGAACGCCCGCGCCTTGATCACCGGCTCTTCTTTGCTCGAAAGCACGACCAGGGGCGTCTGCCGCGTCGCCGGGTTCGCCCGGTAATACTTCACGAGAAGCAAGCCATCGACATCCGGCATCACCAGGTCTTGCAGGATCACGGTAGGATGGAATTCGTTGGCCGCGTCGATGGCCGCCGCGGGATCGGGGCAGAAGCGAAACTCGATGTCCGCTTCGCCCTCGAACATCTGGCGAATGGACTGCCCGATGATCGGCTGATCGTCGACGAGCAAAACGCGGATCGGCCGCCCCTCGGGCGCTATGAAGTGGGCGATGCCGTTGGAAGCGCTCATGGTGGCCTCCATTTCACCCGGATTCGGGGCGAATGGGAAGAGCCCGCCTTGGCGCAAAAGGAATCGGAGATGCCGAAGGAAGCGGTTGCGCCGGTGATGCCGTCAGGCGGCGCGGCGCGATGAGGTGAGGCTTTCGAGCAAAAACGCGGCGGCGCGATTGCACGCCCCGGTACGGCCGACGGCATCGCGGACCGCTCGCAATTCCCGAACGCACTCCGCTCGCGCAGCCGGATCGTTCAACCATTTCAAGACGTGTCCCGCGAGTTCCACCGAGCGATCCCGGCAGGTCGGATACTCCGGATAGATTTCCTTCCCACCCAGCAAGTTCACGAGCGTGATGTAGCGAGCCATTTTGAGGACGTATCGCCCGGCGAGCCAGTGCACCGTGCCGACCCTGTATAGAATCGCCGCCGGCTTGAGCCGGTACATCATCTCCAGACTCACCGAGCCGGAGACGGAGAGACAACACTCGGCGAGTTCGATGATCTCCGGCGTGCGGCCGACGTGGAAGGCCATCGGCACGCCGGCTTCTTTGGCCATAGCGCGCGCCGCTTCGGCTTGATGTTCGTTGAAGGAAGCGACGAGGAACCTCACATCCGGGCGGGCAGCGCGGATTCGCCGGGCCGCTGCCAGCATGTCGGCGAAGTTCCGCGCGACTTCCTGGTTCCGCGAGCCAGGAAGGATTGCCACGATGGGTGCGCCGTGCAAGCGCTCCTCGCTTAAGAATGCCGCGTCCAACTTTTGAACCGCGAGTTCATCGTAATAAGGATGACCCACGTAATGGGTGGCGACGCCGCGCTCGCGATACCATTCCTCTTCGAATGGCAGGGCCGTCAGTACGCCGGTGAACCATTTGCGTACCTTGCGGACCCGCCAACCGGCCCACCCCCACAATTGCGGCGGCACGAAGAAGTAAACGGGAATCCCGAGTGCATGGGCCCGCTTGGCCAGGGCGAAGTTGAAGCCGGGATAGTCGATCAAGACGACCAGATCGGGGCGGTCGGTTTGCAAGTGCCGCTCGGCTTGTTTGGCGAGGCCGATGAAGGTGCGGATGCTGGCGAGGACTTTGCCGAACCACATCACGGCAAGGGATGTGAGTTTGAAAAGCAGTTCGGCCCCGGCGGCTTCCATCTTGTCGCCGCCGAAACCGGTGATGCGAATGCCGGGATGTTGTTCTCGCAAGGCGCGAATGAGGTTGGCGCCATGGAGGTCGCCGCTAGGTTCCCCGGCGCTGATGAAGAGGTGCATCGGCATCCATGCCTCGAACATTTTTCTCAACGATTGCGGTAGCATCGAGAGTCGCAAGGCCGCTTGCGGGTTTGCAACCTACAGTTCGCTGGCGACCGGGACCGGCACGGTGCCCGAGCCCTTGCCCGGCAGCGCGGTCGGTTCCGCCACGCGGCGATAGCCCAGCGACCGCATCACTTCGAGAACCTCGCTCCAGGTCGGGAACGGCCGGCGATTCTCGCGCTTGTACCGGTCCATGGCCTTCATGAACTCGGTCTCTTCGTCGTTGTAATCGCGCTCGCAGGTGGTCGGGTCGATCAGCCGGCGGCGTTCGCTGGTGCGCCGCTTCTCGGCCGCGTTGCTGGCCCGGCGATCCTTGGCGACCGGAATGTTCCGCTTGCGCCGGTCGTTCGGGAACCCGAGGGTTCCCGAGCCGGTTTCGCGGTCGACCGTCGCAGTCGATATTTCCGGCGTGGCCGCGCCCAGCGGCTTGGCATCGGTGTTCGTCATGTCTTTGCTGTGCCTCTCAGCCGGTTTTGGGGGGATGGCTGGGGGCCAGGCGGTTTAAGATCGTCGCGTTTCAACGATCCCGAGGGATGAACGGGTCATGTTCAGGGTACCCGACGTGCCAGATGTGTCAACCAGAATTCGCGCGCTGTTCGCATTCCGCCAAAAAAAGCTAATGAACTTTAACGCCGGGCCAGAAGAGTGAACCTGGGCAATATGTAAGGGCGAATGATTACTCAGAGACTGGATACAGTAACGATTCTCGCTAGCCACCCCTGGGTCGCCTCGCAGCGGCGCTCCTCCGAGAGCAACGTGGCTCGTTCTGTTGTATCCCGGAGTTCCACACCGGAACTCATTCTTGGAACGCCGAAGGCGTTCCACTTCGAAGCCCAGGGTCGCCGCAGAGCGGCGCACCCTGGGGCCACGTGGCTCATTCTTGGAACTCCGAAGGAGTTCCACTCGACGCGCGGTGCCGCTTGGAAAGGCTCCGTGATCAATCCCAAGCATACCGTTCGTCGAGCAAAGATGATGTGCACGTAGATTTGTGCGAGCGATTGGGACATGGTTTGCTATGGAGTTGGAGTGGAACTCCTTCGGAGTTCCAAACATACCTGTCCCGTTCCCAGGATGCGCCGCTGCGCGGCGACCCTGGGCTGTGGAGTGAAACTCATACCGCCCCACCCTCGTTTTCTGCTTCTGCGTACGCCGCGGACCCGATCTGTGGAGTGCAACTCCGTCGGAGGACCATCAAATTAGCCCGTGGTGGCCGAGGTAGCGTTCGGCGTCGAGGGCGGCCATGCAACCGGTGCCGGCCGCGCTGATCGCTTGCTTGTAATAGTCGTCGGCCACGTCGCCCGCCGCGAACACGCCGTCCACGCTCGTGTACGTGCGGGCCGGCGTCGTCCAGCGGATGAACCCCATCGGCGTCAGTTCCACCTGGCCGCTCAAGAAGCCGACATTCGGCGTGTGGCCGATCGCCAGGAATAACCCGCTTGCCGGAAGTTCCTCCTTGGCCTTCGTCTTGTTGTTCTTCACGCGAACAGCCGTCACGCCGAGTTTGTCCTCGCCGAGCACTTCGTCCACTTCGTTATGCCAGCGGATGGCGATCTTCGGGTTCGCATGGGCGCGTTCGGCCATGATCTTGGAGGCCCGCAACGCGTCGCGGCGAACGAGCAGATGCACCTCGCTGGCGAATTTGGTGAGGTAGCTGGCTTCCTCGACGGCCGAGTCGCCGCCGCCGACGACCACGATCGGCTTGTTGCGAAAGCGGGGCAAGAATCCGTCGCACACGGCACACGCCGATACGCCCTTGTTCTTGAAGCGATCCTCGCTCGGCAATCCGAGATAGTTGGCGCGGGCGCCAGTTGCCACGATGAGCGTCAAGGTTTCCACGGTCTGGCCGTCGTGCGCCTCGACGGTGAACGGCCGCTTCTTCAAATCCACCTTGACGATGTCCTTGGATTCAATGCGGGTGCCAAACTGCCGGGCTTGCTGGCGCATGAGCGCGACCAGTTCCGGACCGTTGATGCCATGCGTCGGCTGCTCTTTGTTGTCGGCGACCCAGTAGGGAAAGTCGGGATCGTCTTCCTTGAGGGCGGTTTTCAAATACTGCCGGGTGTCGCCGGCGGGCCACGATGGGAAGTTCTCGACTTCCGTTGTCAGGGCGAGTTGCCCAAGCGGCAGTGTGCCGTTCACGCGGTTGCGATCGTCGAACGGGTTGCCCTGGAAAACGAGCGGTTCGAGGGTGGCCCGGGCCGCATAGATTGCCGCGGTCCATGCCGCTGGCCCCGAACCGATGATGACAACTTTCTCCGCCATGGCGATCTCTGGAGGGAATGACTTTGCTTTCCGCTATTCTACGCAAGGCAGCGGCGAAGAGCGGCGGTCAGGCCATCGATCTCCGCGCGGGTGCGCTTCTCCGTGACGGCCACCGTCAAGCCGTCGGCGATGTTCGCATACCAGCGGCCGAGCGGCAGGCCGGCGTGGAAACCGCGCTCGCGTAGCCTCGACAGGTGATCGTCGACGGAACCGGGCATGGAGAGCGTGAATTCCTTGAAAAAGGGCCGGTTGAACTTCAGCGAGACGCCGGGGATCGCCGTCAGTTGCTCGGCGGCGTAATGGGCTTTGCGCAGGCAGAGTTCCGCGGTTTCGCGCAAGCCCTGCGGCCCGAGAGCGGCCAGGTGTACCGCCGCCCGCAACGCCAACAGCCCCTGATTGGTGCAGATGTTGCTCGTCGCCTTTTCGCGGCGAATGTGCTGTTCGCGGGTCTGCAACGTGAGCACCCAGCAGCGCTGGCCGCGGCGGTCGGTGGTCTGGCCGACGAGCCGGCCGGGAATCTTGCGCAGGTATTCCTTCTCGCCGCGACACGCCAGGATGCCGAGATATGGCCCGCCGAAACCGAGAGGCGTGCCCAGCCCTTGCCCTTCGGCCACTGCAATGTCCGCGCCGTAATCGCCCGGCCGCTGCAGCAATCCCACGCCGACCGGATCGAAGCTAGCCACGAATACCGCTCCGACCTTTCGGGCTGCCTCCCCGATCGCCCGCATCTCCTCCAGGTGGCCGAAGAAGTTCGGCGACTGAGCGATGACGCATACGGTCCGATCGTTGACCACAGCCTTCACATCATCGGGGCTCAAGAACCCGTCCGGCGTGGGAAGTTCGCGAATGCGGCAATCGAGGTTCGCGGCATACGTCGTCAGCGTTTGCCGATATTCGGGATGCACGCTCTGGGCGACGACGACTTCGCCGTTGCGGCCGGTGATGCCGAGCGCCATGAGCATCGCTTCGGCCACTGCCGACCCGCCCTCGTAAAGCGAGGCGTTGGCGACATCGAGACCCGTGAGTTGGCACATCAGCGTTTGGAATTCGAAGACCGCTTGCAGCGTGCCCTGGCTGGCCTCGGCCTGGTAGGGTGTGTACGCGGTGTAGAACTCGCCGCGGCCGGCCACGGCATCCACGACGCTGGGAATAAAGTGATCGTAGGCGCCGCCGCCGAGAAAGCAGACGGCTTCGCCGGCCGGTTGATTTTTCGCCGCCAGGGCCTGCATGTGCGCAGTGAGTTCCATCTCGGCCAGGCCGGACGGAACGTCAAGCGGCCGATCGAGGCGAAGTTCAGCGGGGATCGGCGCGAAGAGGTCGTCGATGGACGCCGCGCCAATCCGGGCGAGCATGGCGTCGCGATCCGCCGGCGTATTTAACAAGTAGGGCATTGGGAATAATCCGGAAGTGAAGATGCGTCAATCTGAGCCGCGACCGTCAGGGAGCGACGAAACGCGTGCCCGCTCCCTAACGGTCGCGGCTCCGAAAGACGCGTTCAACCCTGGCGCACGGGCAGTTTCTGCGCGCTGTTGGCCGTCGCGTCGTATTTGCCCTTGGCGTCTTCATCGCTGACCAGTTCCAGGTAGTCGTTGGCCGCGGGAAGGTCGTACCAAGCCCCGTCGGCGAAATCGACGATGGCCTTGCCGCCGTAGTTGACCGTCACCACGCGGCCGACCTTCCCTTCGAAGCGCTGGTATTGCGGGAACCCCGGCTTCACGCGGACGTACTTGTCCGTCCAGGCGGCCTTCAGTTGCTCGGCTTCATCGAACGATGGAAAACGCATGGGAATTCCCTTAACTCGCGCTCCCCTTCGGGTCGCGGCTAATCATCAACGGCCCCGCGTGGGCGGCTCGAAATCGAGCGATCGGACGAACCGGCACGCATCGGCTGCCCCATACTCGCGATCCATGCCGGGGTCGTGCCAATCGACGGCCAGCGCCCCGTCGTAGCCGATCTCGTTCAGCGCCCGGATCACCGCCGACCAGTCAATGCCGCCGTGGCCCGGCGATCGGAATTGCCAGCCGGCCCGCGGGTCGCCGCTCGGCCAATAGCCCGCCAGCACCCCGGCCCGGCCGTTGAGCGTCAACTGAGCATCCTTGATATGGACATGATAGATGCGGTCCGGGAAACGCCGCAAGAATTCCACCGGATCGACGCCTTGCCAGTGCAAATGGCTGGGGTCGAAGGTGAAGCCAAACTCCTCGCGGCCACCGAGGGCGTCCACAACGATTTCCGCGGAATGGAGGTCGAAGGCCAGTTGGCCGGGATGGACTTCGCAGGCAAAGCGAACGCCGCAGTCGCGGGCGGAGTCGAGGATCGGGTTCCACTGCTTGGCGAATTGCTTGAGGGCGTCGGCGATGATTTCGGGCCGCGGTGCCGGATAACCCGCAACGTAGCTCCAAATCGGCGAGCCGGTGAAGCCGCTGACGACGGTGGCGCCCAACTGCTCGGCGAGACGAAAGGTCGCCGTCATTTCTTCGGCGGCCCGCTGCTGGACGCCGTCGGGCGAACCGTCGCCCCACACGTAATCAGGCACGAGGCTTCGATGGCGTCGATCGATGACATCGCACACGGCCTGGCCGACTTTATGATTCGCGATGACGGGGACGTGCAAGTCGTGGCGAGCGAGCAGATCGAGGCGGGCCGGCGCGTAGCCATCATCGCTGAGGCCGTGCTGCACTTCGAGGTGGTCGCCCCAGCAGCAGAGTTCGAAGCCGTGATACCCCCAGGCGGCGGCCTTGGCGGCCAGCGCTTCGAGCGGCACGTCGGCCCACGGGCCGCTGAACAACAACACCGAGCGGGGCATCGTGCACCAAATCCATTACGGGGTGGCTGGTTGGATTTCGAAATAGGAGTGCCGTCGGCACAAGTATACGTCGAAGTGAAACAGAAAATCGACTTGACCTAACAACACGGGAGAGTGATTCGACTTCACCCAGGCAAAAAAGATCGGGATTGGCGGGAAGGGTGGGACGGTTGCCTTGACATTGATCATCTTCGCCGGGGATCTTCCATAGGCGCCGCCCAGCGAGAGTGGGCTCGGAAGATTACTCCACGATACACCGAACCGCAAACCGACGTCGTAAGGAAGTACCGAGAAGGATGCCCCCGAATCGATGATCCCTATCAGATCCAGTGAGACGTTTCCATGAGCGATTTTGAGCGGCAGGAACGGCAGTTGATCGAGGGGGCCGTTTCCTCCTGGACGAGGAAGGAAGGGAAATCGGGCGGCGCCACTCATCCCGGCTCTCCGATGCCAGTGACTTCAAGAATCACCTTCCACCCTTCTGCGTCGGTGGTTATCTGTGACCCCGGATAAATCACTGCTCCCGGCAAGAAGAACTCCGGCGGGATTCCCTCCGGCATCGCATCATCGGCCTCGAGGATGTTCATCAACTGCTGCTTCTCCTCCGGCGGCAGAGCCTGTGCAGCGATAACCAGTTCGTTGAACGACATCGCATCCGCTCCTTTCCGGCCATTATAGCTCGATCATTCCGTCTTTTCACCGTTGGGGTTCGGGGTGTTCGGGAACGGCACAGTCGCCGGCGCGTGCGGCGCATTATCCGCCAGGGGAATCGGCGGCGGCGGCGGCACGGGCGGCGGAGGAGCGACCGGCGGCGAGATCACCGGCAGCGAAGTCATCGCACTCGGCGGCGGCGGCGCAACCGGAGTCGTGCCGGTCGCCAGTTTCGGCGGGGCCAGCGGCGCCTCCGGTTCCTCTTCCTCCAGGTAGACTTCATCCGGCTCGGCCTCGTCGATCTTCTTGCGCAACCGATAATAGATGACGGTCGCGGCGCACCAGAAGAAGCTGTAACTGAAGCCGAGCATCATAAGGAAGATGAGCCCGAGCCAGATCGCCACCATTCGGGCGCCGAGCGTGTTGTAAGCCCAGAAATCGTTGCGATTCTGGGCATCCAACTCCGGCTTGGCCGGGGCGTAGACATCGACGCGGCGGCCGGCGCCGTTCATCTCGGGAATGCGCTGCAACTCATACGGGCTATCCTTGAGCAGCAGCTCCTTCCATCCGAACGATTCCGGTGCATAGATAAACAGGTACTCGGGTTTGCGGCTCTCGAGGTCGAACGCGCCGCCCGGCAGGCCGACCGCCCACTTGCCCACGTACACCATGAGCGATGTGAAGAAGAGCACGAAGAAGGTGACTGCCGCGCCGTAAAAGACCGTCACGATCCAGAGCCAGAGGTACTGCCACGGGGCCTGATACACGTAATTGAGGGAACGGCTGAAGGTATCAAAGGCGTCGGTGCTATCCCCTTCGACGCTGAGCGCGGGGTACATGAGCGGGTAGCCGAGGAGGCCGACGAGTAAGAAGGCCATGGCGGCGCCGCCGAGAATCACGAGCGGCAGGCCGAGCCCGTAAAGGAAGACGTCGCCGAGAAACGGAATGAGCGCGAAGCACCCGAAAATGAACAAGCCGACGACGAATGCGGCGATCATTGCCAACGGCAGCACCGGCGTCAGGAAGAAATTCAGATACCGATTGGCGACGAAGCGAACCGCCTGGCGCAGCGAGATCGGCCCTTTATCCGCCAGTTGCACGGCCGCCAGTCGCGTGATGACGCCGCCGCAGAAGCCCCAGACCGCGAGGCTCCAAAGGATAATCAGGAACAGGTAGAAGCGCGTCCAACCGCTGACGCCCGGCGAAACGATCTTGGCGATCGGCAACAGGAACTTGGCCAGCGGCTCCATGAGCACCGGGGCCACCGTGCTGAAGTAGCCCTTTCCCATGTCCCACCACAATGCGGCGGGAGCATTGAGCAGATCGACGATGAAGAGAAAGGGATTGGGCCCACGATATTCGTCCCAAGGCATGGCGCGGAAGCGGCCGGCCGGCGTGGGGAGCTTGCCTGGGGAATTCGCGGTGGCCGGTTGACCGGCCGAGGAGGGGGCGGCTAGGTCGGCCATCACTTGCCACTCGGCCAGATCGGCGGCATAAAGCAGCGGCCCGCTCTCCGAGTTGCTGTATTTGGAACTCGTGAGTTCCGGCGGCTTGAAGTAGAAGATCGCCGAGAGGAAATACCAGCCGACGGACATGGCCACGATGCCGACCGCGGCGACCAGCAGCTTCTTCGGGTCCATCGCGGTCCAGAACAAGCGGAAGATCGCCATCCACGGAAACGCGGTCCGATAGCTGAACGATGCGGATGCGCGGTCACGCCCATCGGACATGCTGACTCCTCGGTCGGTGTGCGCGCGGGACTCCGGCCGGCGCGGGAACGGGCAAATTATACCCGGACCGTCCCGTGCGGCAACTGAGCGGTTTTTTAGCGGAAAAGGAGCAGTCTCGGCCGGGAATCGCGGAAACTTGAGACAAAATCGCCGCTGAGCTCGTTTTTTCCTTGACGGATTCACCTGAATTCGACAACCTATCCCCGTTCCAGCTCACTCGTCACGACGACGATCCATTCACCACAGCCAGGGAGGGTTGCTCCGATGCTCATCCAGACGGAATCCAAGGCTCAAGGTTGGCGGGCGGTCGCGGTGTTCGACGATCGCGGCGACGCGCTCATCTTCGTCGGCCGCTCCTCGACCCAGGTGCGCCAGGAATACGCCGAGTCGTTCCTCGAATACCTCGACGACGAGGAACGCGAACACGTCACGACGATCCAGTTGCAGCAGTGGAGCGGCGCCCCGGATGCGGGTCGCTGGATTCAGAAGGCGAACCTGAAGTTGCCGGGCGCCGTGAAGGCCCGCGTCGCCGCTGCGGCGTGATGGTTATGGCGAAACCAGGCTTTAAATCTTGGTGGGCACAGGCATTCTTGCCTGTGCAAGTTTCGGCACAGGCAGGAATGCCGGCAAGAATGCCTGTGCCACCAGAAACCTGCGAAGAATGCGTTGCTACTTCCTGCGCAATCGCTCGGCCGTTTCCTTTTGCTGGGCAATCTCCATCCGCAAGTCGTCGAGCATCGCGGCGCGGTCGACTCCCTGATAACGCCGCGGATCGATCGGTTTGCCGATGGCCACGCCGATGGTGCTCGGGCCGGGCGCGAGAATCGGCGGCGACCAGCGCGGCCACTTCATGAACCGGTTCCAGGCCGCGAAGCAACCCGCGATCCCCACCGGCACGATCGGGCACATCACCCGCTTGATCAAGAGCGACACGCCCGGTTTCAACGGCTGCACCTCGCCAGTGTGCGTCCGTTCACCTTCGGGGAACATGAGTACGGCCTGGCCGAGGGAAAGCCGCTCCAGCACGGACTGGATGCCGTCCTTGCCCATGTTGCGATCGATGGGAATGGCATTCAAACTGTGAATCAGTGGGCCAATCACCGGCACGGAAAAGAGCGTGCTGCGGGCGAGGAACGTAAGGTAGCGGTTGGTGCAGGCACCGATCAGCACGGGGTCGAGCATCGACTGGTGGTTGGAGACGAGCAGCACGGGGCCGCGGCGCGGCACGTTGGCCCGGCCGCTGTAGCGATAGCTGAACCCGAAGAAGTAGAACGGGAACGCCACGAGATTGGCGAAATCGTACCAGCGGCGGCCGATCAGGCCCGGGCGGTCGGACATCGGCGGGCCACCTCTTCGATGAGCCGCGCCAACACGGCATCGGCGCTCAAGTGCGTGGTATCGAGAATCACGGCATCAGTCGCGGGGTGCATGGGGGCCAGGTCGCGCGACGCATCGCGGAGGTCGCGTTCGGCCTGCGCGTGCAGCACGTCCTCCAGTGAAACGACTTCCCCCTTGGCAAGCAGCTCGTGGTGCCGCCGTTCCGCCCGCGCCCG
>Ga0134125_10003399_pt1 | contig 18422 bp, 8 predicted proteins | sample KB31751_FD_96464 | JGI IMG/M metagenome (GOLD analysis project Ga0134125, IMG submission 96464) | Terrestrial soil microbial communities with excess Nitrogen fertilizer from Kellogg Biological Station, Michigan, USA - KB3-175-1 | ecosystem: Environmental > Terrestrial > Soil > Unclassified ... | reverse complement strand
TTGCCGCCAACCGCAACAACTCGAGTCGCCATCGTGGGCGCATCGTCCATTGCCGGCAAAGAGCTGAACGACGCGCTCGCGGAGTCGCCGCTCGCAGCCAGCGACATTGCGCTGCTGGATGAAGAGGGTATGGCCGGGCAGCTAACGGCTGCAGCAGAGGGCGTTTCCGTTGTTCAGAAGCTCGATGCCGATTCGTTCGATGGGATCGATTTCGCGTTCTTCGCCGGCACGGCACAGGATACCCTCCGCTTCTGGCGTCCCGCGCAAAAGGCCGGCGCGGCAATCGTGGACCTCACGGGCGCCCTTGAATCCGAACCCGGTGTCCTTGTGCGCGCGCCATGGATCTTCGCTTCCGGAGCGACGGCTTCGCTTCGTTCCGCCTCACCGCAACTCGACCTGAACACGCCCGCAGTGGTTGCCGCGCATTCGGCAACATTGATGCTTCTGGCCGTCGCAAACCAGCTGAGCACAAACCTCCCCGTTCGCTCGATCGCCGCAACGGTTTTTGAACCGGCCTCCGAGCACGGCCAGGCCGCAATGGACGAACTGCATCAGCAGACCGTCGCTCTGCTCTCCTTCCAGTCCATCCCGCGCCTGCAGTTCGACGCGCAGACTGCCTTTAATCTCCTGCCGGTTATGGGAGACGCTGCCCGGATCGATCTTGCTGCCATCCGCTCGCGCATCGCCTATGAATACGCTATCCTCGCCGGCAGCGCTGCTCCGGCGCTCGCGCTCCAGGTGGTGCAAGCCCCGGTATTTCACTCGATCACCATGTCAGTATTCCTCGAGCTGAGCGCGCCTGTCACTGTCGCTCAGGCCGAAACGGCGCTGCGCGGGGGCGCCATCGATGTCCAGGGCGCCGGCAGTGATCCGCCAACGAACGTCAGCGCTGCGGCCCACGCGCGAATTCTCGCGCGCGTGAGCGCCGGCTTGCCTGCCGCCCAAACGGCTTCCGCCGAAATAGTGGCTGGTGGCGCCTCATCGCCTGTAGCAGCTCCCGCCACGCGCTTCTGGGTGTGGATGGCCGCCGATAACCTGAAGCTCTCGGCGTTGAACGCCATCGCGTGCGCCGGGGAACTGGCACGATTGCGGCCGCAGGGCAAAGTGCAGTAGCTGCCGCGGACGTGTGGAATCTTTGCTATTCGATTGACGCTGCTAGAATTCTAAGACGAGCCGGGATGGCGGAACTGGCAGACGCAGCGGACTCAAAATCCGCCGGGCCTCGGCCCGTGGGGGTTCGACCCCCCCTCCCGGCACCACCTTAGAATCATTACGTTACAAGAAATCAGCCCACCTCGTCGGTGGACTGATTTTTGCCTGGTGCCTGTTTCGGTGCATGTGGGTTAAGCAGCTCTGGATGGCTCCTTTGGGACCGGCTTCCGCGCGATTTGCGTCGAATAGGTCTAAATTCGAGGGGGTCAGAAGACATAGTCAACCGATTGCTGAATGCATTCAGGGGCAAACTGACAGATCGAAGTGGAACCTGGATGCGGCTACTTATAGGCAGTCGAAGAGACGAAATAAGTTTGCGGAGCGAGCACTACATTCAGGTCCGGGTTGTAGTAGTCCTCAAGCCTTGCTGGCGCGGCCTTCGCCTTGATTGCGTATCGAGGTGTGAAGCGGAACGTGAAGTGCAGGCCTTCCGCGCGCCAGGGCCACAGGTAGAACACGATGCGATCCGGCTCAAGCTCATAGCGGGAGATTGTGCCTGTATCAATCAGTTTCGATAAGGAAGCGCGATCGACATCTGCTCCGGGCGGAAGACCTGCGGTGGCCAGCAACATACCGTAACTCTGCGACCCGAAACGGCGCGCATCCACAGTGCATTCAATCGGCGAGCCCGCCGCAGCACCAGAGGATTCGCAGGCGTACCCGAAGTCCAGCCCGGCACCCGTCGAGGTCTGCGTAGCCTTTTCGTGCGAGCGGTTTCCCCAGGGTACATAAACGTCGGCGGCGGTACTCACACTGGCAATGCTCAACTCGTCCGATCCGGTAAACAGAAGCTCATTGTGGCCGGGATGCAACTTCGCCGATAAATCCAGCAAGCGTGGCGCGGCAACGATCTTCGGATCGAACTTCAGCGCCGCGGCATCAGTTCCAATGAGGGGCTGCCCGTTGATAGAAAGCTTGATCTGCTGTGCTGAGGCAATGCCCTTCATCTGTGCCATTGCGAGCGGCAGCAACGCCTTTAGCACACGCACGGTTGCCTGACCGCTCATCCAGACGCCATAGTGATCCTGGCTGCCAAGCAGATAGAGCAGCGCATCGTCTTCGAGCTTGTCGCCTCGTGTGCCCGTCTTCTGAAGTCCTTGGAGCACCATGGCGGTGGTTTCAATGTCGCCGGCGCGACCCCATCCGTAGAACGGCGAGTAGCTCGTTTCCGACCAGTGCAATCCATATCGATCGTGGACTTCACTGGCCGCGAGATTAGCCCGCAACTCTTCTGGGTTTCTGGCGTCGAGCAGCAGTCGCAACGCGTTGGCATACGGATCGTGCGGGGCGGACGCGGAGGAGGCGGCCCAGGCCTTGGCGCGGGCGATGGACTCGGTAGCCCGCTTGCGCAGGTCCTGGGGTACATCCTTGCTCTCCAATGCTGTGGACAATGCCACAGCGATGTATAGGTTCTCTTCGGCACCGGTTTGGCCGTAACGCGGCCGCCAACTTCCGTCCGGCTGCTGGCTGCGCAAAAGCCAGTTCATCGCGTCATGAATCTGCTGACGGTCCACATCGATGTATGAAGTGGCCTCCGTCAAAAACTCGATGCCATAGGCCGTCAGCGCAGCATCGGGCGAGTGATCATTGCCGCCCCAGTAGGTCAGGCCACCGCTCGCATCGAAGTAGTCCTTCAGCCGTGTGTAGCCGAGTTGCAGATAGTCCCTGGCCTGGGCCTCCACATCGGCGTCCAGTCTGCCTCCTCCGTCCTTGGCCGCGGCAGCAAGCTGGAGATACAAAAGGCTGGGATAGGTGGAAGACAGCGTCTGTTCGCCGCATCCATAGGGTCGCTCCAGCGCGGCCTTCATCGCTTGCACCAGCTGCGAGCCGAGGTTGGGATAGAGCAGCAGCCTCACATGCGCCGATCCGGGGATGGTGTCCGCCGGAAGGTCCAACGCCAGCCTGGTTTCCTTGCCGCGCAGGAGACTGCTGGTGGCGATGCTTCGCGGCTCGCCGTCCGGATGAACGCGAATGGTCTTCTCCACTGCATCGCCCTCGCGCGCGGCAACGGCGGTAATACGAAGCGGGGAGGCCGCAGTGGATGAAGCAGCTCTGAGTCCGAAGACAGGCGAGGCCGAGCCGTTCGCTGCAACATGTTCCCGCGTGGTCGCAGATGTGGTCAGTTGAAGCGCGTCCGACGCTTCTGCCTTTACGGGAAGATCCAGATCGTGGGCTGTGTAGTTGCGGAGGGTAGCCGGGAGCGTGAGTTCATCGCCGACGGTCATCACCTGGGGCGCGTCAAGGTCCACAAAGAATGGCTGGAAGGTGCGGAAGGTCTGGTCGATGCTCTCCACGCGGCCGTCCACCGTTGAAGCGAGCGCATGCAGCTTCCAGGTCGTGAGACTGTCTGGCAGATGAAACTGAATGCCGGCCCGCCCATTGGGGGCAGTCTCAATCGACGGCGCCCAGTACGCCGTCTCTTCAAAGACGTGCCGCAGCCGCGGCGTGAACTGCTGATCAGGATTGCTTATGTGCGCCTGCGCACGCGTGCTCTGGGCTGGCTTGGAGGATGCTACTTCGGCGCTCTGGGTTTGGAGAGTCTGTGCAGTAGAAGCGACCGTGACGGTCTCGTTTGCAGCGCCTACATTCAGCTTCATGTCGACGGTGGTCAACGCATAGGTATGGACAGCGACTTCATTCACAATCGCCGACTGGAATCCTGGAGATGAAAACTGGACGGTGTATGTGCCGCTCGCCAGGCTTTTTGCAAGAAACATTCCATTGGCCATCGTTTGCACAGTCTCAACCGTGGCGGAGCCGTCGGCGCTCTTGATGGTGACGGTGGCGTGTGCAACCACAGCGCCGGATGGATCTGTTACGGTTCCGCCAATCGCCCCGGTGTTGCCATTGAACATGCCATCATCGACTGCGACAGGCGTGAGGTCGCTGCCCGATTGCTCCGTCATTGCATGCAGGAACTGCGCGACGGGCGTTGCCGGTCGGTCTGCCGCGTCCGCGGGCTGGACGACTTGGATCGCACGCAGCAGGCGAGTCACCGGCTTGGCGGAGGCCGAGCTAACGTCCGCAGCGTCCGCGGTGACGTGCTCAGACTGCGTGTACATCATCAGTTGGGTTACGACGAACTGCAACTTGTTGCCGAGCGGATCATTTAGTCGATCCACGTCGATTCCTGCGGACGCAAACGCCGCCTTTGCTTCTGCCTCAGTGTTTGGGTAGGTGTGCCCGGTGGCGGTCCATGCGTCCAGAGCGCCTTGCATGCGTTGTTCTGTGGGCCGGAAGTAGTCGAGCGCGGGACTCGTCCAGAGCGGCCACGTGCTTGTTGCGTCTGCGTTCGGCGTATCTTGGCGGAAGACCTGGACGGTGTACAGGCGGCCACGGACTGAGAGACTGTAGCGATATTGCTTACCGGCCGGATCGAGCACGGCATCGAGATTCAGCCCGCCGCCACGCGCCGCAGCCTTCAAATCATCGACGTCTGCAGGCAGCGGCCTGTCCGCCTGAATGGTGCTGTTCAGAATCTCCGTCAGCCTCAGCCCCGGAAGCGCGAACAGGTTGCGTTGTGCCACATCCACATCGAAGTCATCATCCGTACCGAACTTCTTGTCCGGCCCGGCACTGGTGAATGTGAGCGATTCATCAGTCTCTTCCAATGTGTCTCGCCCGCGATATGGCGTGTCCCATGGATCCAACAATGAGTTATCTGCGAGCCCCGCAGCATGCGTGATGTTGTGAATCACGCCGGCATCTTCCGGCAGCCTCACGGGGTGAGCACTCAGGATCGCGGTGCCCACCGGCGCAAGCGCCTTCTTCATCATCTGGTCGAAGCTGCTGCGCTCCTCGTCATAGTCCTCTGCCTCGATCTTGCCTCGCGCATTGCCGGCGTATTCCAGCACCGCTTCGGCCGCCAAGTCCAGATCATCGGGAATGGCCTGCGTCAGGTCGGCGCGGTCAAGGCTGGCCAATGAAACGCCACCGATGCTTTCGCCGGAACTCCACCATCCCCCGTACCCGCGCTCATTCTGCGCCTCCTCAGTCTGAGCGCGCTGCTCCACGCCCTCGTCAAAGACGCTGACACCGAAGGCTCCACTGACAGCCGCGCCCGCTCCGGTGCGGAGCAGCAGATTTGCATTCACCATCGCGGCGGGCGCGTACGACTCCGCAAGACCGTTGACCTTGATTTTTAGCTCGCGGTTCTCCGGGTAAAGCACTGACTTGTAGGTCTCGTCATAGTCGCGCCAGCTGTATCTGCGCCGTTCCTTCGCACTTTGGAATTGATAGGCCCACAACGTCACTACGCCATGGAAGGCCCCGTCCGCCGGAATCGTCATCGGTTCGGCCTCGCTGCTCATGCGTATGCGTTCGTGTGCGAGCAATCCATGGCCGGAGAGCACATCGACATCCACCATGCTGCCAGGTTCCGCATGCACGATCAGCTCGATCGGCTGGTTCGGTTTCAGCAGACTATGTCGGACCTCCACCCAGGGTCCGCCTCCGTAGCCAGGGTAGACCGTCTCATCGGAAATGGAGGTGCGGCCTTCAGCGTCCTTCGCGGTCAGGCGCAGGCCGATGCTGGACCACTGATCTTTGCCGATTTCCTCGGCCGGATACCGCAATTGCACCTTGGCTACGCCGTACTGATTCGTCGACACGGTGGCGGCGCGTCTACGGGACTGGGAACCGCTTTCCATCCAGTCCAGCGTGATGCGGCAGCTTGCGGGCACTCCGTCCGCGTAGCTGGCGGTCACAATATAGTCGCCCTCCCGATCATTGCCGCCTAACCGGTTCAGATAAAGATGCACGGGATAACGCGTCAGGCGCACCGTGAAGTTGCGCGGCTCGCTGCGTCCGGTGGTCGCGTCCGTCACAATCGCGTGATAGCGGACATCCACGTAGCGCTCGTATTCGTTGTCTTTGATCTCAGCAAGCCCGCGGCTCTCGTCCAGCGAGATGGTCGCGTCTCCGTTTGCGTCCAACGCGGCGGTTTTCTCCGGCTCTGGTTTTTCGTCCGGATTGGAGTTCCAGCGGTTTTCCTTTGCACGGGCCACCCGCACCTGCGCCTTCGCCACGGGTTTGCCGAAAAGATAACCTGCGTGCAGATGCACCACTGGTGTCTGACCGGCGGTGTAGTAGCCCTTGTCCATCGTCGCTGTAACGGTGAACTCCGGCAGATCGTACCGCTCGATGGTCAACGGAAGGCGCGCTGAGCCGCTCCAGTCAGACGAACTGTCCATCGCAAACTCCGCCTCATAGTCTCCAGTGACGAGATGCGCTTCGGTCTTCCAGTCATAGCTGGCGATGCCAAAGCGATCGGTTTCGACGGGAGTCTCCAGCAGCGTCTTCGACTGCGGATCGTAGATCGTCAGCGTCAGCGGAGTCTTGTCCACCGCGCGCCCGGCGCCATCGAACACGAGTGCTCGCAGATGCACGATCTCGCCTGGCTTATGCAGCGGCTTGTCGGTCTCGATGTGAACCGCGGTCTGGTCAAAAGTAGTAAGGTCACTCTCGATGGATGTCGTGCTTTTCTCGCCGGCCTCGCCCGCCACCGAACCGACGACAGTGATCGTCGCATCAGTGTCCGGAACACCGGGAGTGGGGAAGGTGATCAGCACCTCGCCACTCCCGTCAGATCTTGCGGTACGCACAACGCGCACCTTTGGAGCCTTCGGGGCCTTTGAGGCCGGATCGTCGTACTCGAGCGTGGCCGTCAGACTCGCATTGCGGAACGGTCGCTGGGTCACCGGATTTCCCGCGTACACGCGAACGCTGAGCGGCTTGCCGGGTATGACCGGCTCGGTCCGTGCCAGATGCAGTTCGAGCAGGTTTGGCGCAATCGCCCCGATGGCCAGAATGCCCTCGGTCGCGGACTGATCGGCACTGTCCAGGCGGTACGCGATCCGGTACCAACCAATCCCTGACTCTGCTTCGCCTTTCTTGTCCCGCGGCAACGGTAGCGCTATGTCGGCTGCGCGAGCGCCCGCCGGCAGATCCGCAGTGATGGCGCCCGACTTTTGGTTCTCCGGTGAGAGTAGCCACGCTGACGCGCGCAGTGGTACGGGTGTGGCCGCCCGCAGCGGCAGATGAAGCCGCACAAAATCTTGAGTCAGCACAGCGTGTGCAGCAGCTTCGTCGACTGCGCTTGTGTTGCCTGACTGCGGCCCAGCCTGGGCCTCCAGGTTTCCATTCGCCTGGAGAATCAGAATGGCAAGCACGACGCATCGAACCAGCCCCGGCCATCTCGTCATGGGGCACCTATCCTAGCATGAGACGTTCCTGTTTGCGCTGGTGTAATTCTAGGGGCGATATGCTCTGTGTATGGCGTTCACGCTGGAGAGAATTGAAACGCTTGCCCCCGATCAGTCCTCCGTCGATGCCGCGCGGAAGCTGCTAAAGCCGAACCTCTGGCCGAGGCTGGCGACGGATAACAACGGCCTGTTCTGGGGTGAGTGTCAGGGATCTGGCGCAACTCCCTATCGGGTAGTCATTGCGGAAGCTGATGCCGGATACAAGTGCACGTGTCCCAGCCGAAAGTTTCCGTGCAAGCATTCCCTCGCGCTGATGTGGATGCGCGCAGAAGGCAAAGTTGCGTTCACTGCAGAGGATGCGCCGGATTGGGTCAGGGACTGGGTGTCGCGCCGGCGCGGGCCTCCTGGCAAGGCCGCAACCGCGACCGATGAGGCAAAGCCGAAGGCTTCAATTGCGGCTTTACACGAACAGCCAACCGAAACTGTGGTGGACCCCAAGGCCGAGGCGCGAGCGGCAGTCATCAAAGAGAAGAACCGCGCAGAACGCGAGGCCGCCATTCTTGGCGGACTCGACGAACTCGATATCTGGCTCTCTGACCAGATCGAGCGCGGAATGGCTGCGTTCGTCGGCCAATGTACTCAAGCCTGCAAGGTCATCGCCCAGCGGCTCGTCGACGCGAAGGCTGGTGGTCTCGCTGCGCGGATTGAAGGCCTGCCCGCGAAGCTGTTTGCGGCGCCGGAAGCACAACGCCCTCTTGTAGCCATCGAAGAGCTGGGTCAGACCTATCTGATAGCCGAGGCGTATCGGCGGCAGGATGCGCTACCGACAGCACTGAAGATGGATGTAAGGCGCACCGTTGGCTGGAATACGACCCGCGAAGAGCTGTTGGCGGATGCGGATGGCCTACGCGTTACAGCATCCTGGCGAGTAGTTGCGGTCCTATCCGAAGTACAACCGGACCGGTTGCGGAGAATCGAAACGTGGCTGTGGTGTGAAGATTCCAAGGTGGAGCATCGCTTCGCGCTGCTGCTGGATTTTGTTCCCGTTGCTTCAGGAGCCGCGACGAGCGGCTATGGTGTTGGGGACAGAATCCAGGCGGAGATAGTCTTCTATCCGTCTGCTTCGCCGCTTCGCGCATTGATCGCCAGTGTCAAGTCGGGAGCGGAAGCAGCGGATGCCGCGTTGCAGCTCCCAGACCGCGAGTTGGGCGCGACTCTCGAAGCCTATGAAACAGCACTGGGAGCCCAGCCATGGATTGGCACATGGCCAATTGCATTCCGCAAAGGGCAAGTGAGGAGATCCGATCGATCGCTGTTTCTCTGCGCCGGGGCGGGCAGCTCTACCGCGGTCGCGCTACCCATACGGTCATCGCAATGGGAGATCGCCGAACCCTTGGCGAGCCTGAATGCAGTGGATGGAATTGGTCTGTGGGACGGCCATCGCCTCACGCTCTGCTGGGCCGAAACGGAATTAGGCCGATGGGTGAACGCATGAGATCCGCAGTGATCAAGACACGTGTACTGCCGAACCTTATAGCGGGAACAGTGCGCAGTCCGATCGACCTGCACCGTGTCTTCGATGGAACTCCCGCTGGCAGTGCTGACACTGCTACGCGGCGGGCTCTCAGCTTCGCTGGACAACTCCTGCGGTTCGAAAAGCCTGCATCTCCTGGCAATCTCAAACCTGATCCTGTTGTTCGGGATGAACGCAGGATTCTACCGGAGAAACTGCGCCGGCCTCTGATCAGGCTCCTCACAACTTCGAAGGCGAGCGAGCATATTGTTCTCGCGATCGCCGCAGCGATGGACCGCTTGAATCTGCGATTGCACCCATTCGACATTCCCAAATTGAGCAGCTTTGTCGAGACCTGGGCAGCCTACCTGGGGCCGAGTGCGGAACAATGGGCAACGCGGCAAGGCGAGTCCGCACCGGCGGCGAGCTCTTTCTATGGCGAAGAAGCCCTCGACGATAAGACTTGGCATTTGGCCGCGCCACGCAGGAGAGTGCAATACATTGACCAGCGCCGGCGAGAAGATCCTGCGGCGGCGCGTGAGCTGGTCGCTGCGGCGTGGGCCCAGCAGGATCCGGAAGCGCGTCTCAAACTCCTGACCATTTTTGAAATCGGCCTAAGTTCTACTGACCAAGGCTTTCTCGAAGAGCGAGTGAAAGATCGCTCGCCTCGTGTGAAGGCCTTGGCTGGAAGACTGCTTGGCCGACTCGGCTCCTCCTACGAGAATCCGGCATTGGCGCAGTGTATGGAGAGAATTCGCCGAGAGGAAAAGGGTGTACTTCGGAAGCGCGTCGCACTGGTGCTCGAACTTCCTGCAAATGTAAAAGAACACACTGCTCCAACCTGGATACGCGAGCTATTCTCCGACGTGAGCTGGCAGGAATTCGCTCGTGGTTTGCAGATCGCAGAAGCTGATGTAATCGAGGCCGGCGCAAAGTCGCCTGACCTCCTGCTCGGGCTGGCGTGGATGGCAACGCTGGATGGGCGATTTGATCTGCTGGAGAAAGTCTGCCAGAGGTCTCCTGAGACTTGGGAGCGGATGAGTGCAAGCGGAAGACTCGATCTCACGCACTTGTCGCGCGAGAAGAGAACCCAGTGGGCGCAGTCGCTCACCCAAGCTCAATCTGCAAAGCCGCCGCACGATTATGTCGCCTGGAGCTGGCTGCATACGACTATTCGAGGACCCCTGCCCACCAAGTTGATGGAGGGAATGCTGCGCTCCGACTGGAGCGCAGGTTTGGAAGACAAGCAGAAGGCGAAGCCCGATTGGCCTGAGCTTCTCGCAGCCTGCGCTGCGCCCGAACTTCGTGAACGTTTGCGGAAACAACTCGGGGACATTGATCCAACATTGACTGCGAACGCGCTATCTTTGATGGAAATCCTGGACAACATGGAGCGAGGTTCTGAATGAGTGACGAGAGGTTGCGCCGAGGCGCTGAAGATATCTTTGCCGGCGAACTGAAGGCGCTCGCCAAGGGAGATAAGCGTGAGCGCCCGGACAACTGGCGGCTGTCGCCTCAGGCAGTCGTGACCTACCTTTTGGGTGGCAAGGCTGCGGATGGGACGGAGATTTCGGCGAAGTATGTGGGCAATCGGCGACTCATTGAGACCGCGGTGGCAACCTTGGCTACAGACCGCGCGCTGTTGTTGCTTGGTCTGCCGGGCACAGCCAAGTCCTGGGTTTCGGAGCACCTGGCCGCAGCCATTTCCGGATCGTCGCAACGCCTTATCCAGTGCACCGCAGGCACTGACGAAAACCAGATTCGCTATGGCTGGAACTATGCACTGCTGCTCGCGAAAGGCCCCTCCGCTGACGCCCTGGTGAAGACGCCTCTCACGCGTGCAATGGAAGAAGGTACGATCGTGCGCCTGGAGGAGCTGACTCGCATGGGGTCCGATGTGCAGGACACGCTGATCACGGTGCTTTCGGAAAAGACTCTCCCGATTCCCGAACTAAACACTTCCATCGATGGCCGCCGGGGCTTCAACGTCGTCGCTACGGCGAATAACCGGGACAAAGGCGTCAACGATCTCTCGTCCGCTCTGAAGCGCCGCTTCAATGTTGTTGTTCTGCCCTCGCCTGCGACCCTTGAGGAAGAGACGGGTATTGTGGTGAAGAGAGTCCAGGAGATCGGCACGAATCTGAGCCTGCCGCCAATTCAGCCATCGGACCGCGAAATGGTTCGCATCGTTACGCTCTTCCGTGAGTTGCGCGAAGGCAAGACTCTGAATGGCAAGACGAAGCTGAAGACCTCTACCGGCTCGCTCTCAACGGCCGAAGCGATCTCGGTAGGTGTCAGTGCCTGGGCCTCCGCCGCCCATTTTGGCGACGGTGCGATCGATGCGCATAGCCTCGCGCCGAATCTGGTTGGTGCGGTTATCAAAGATCCTGTGCAGGACACCGTCGCGCTCGAGGAGTACCTGGAGAATGTGGTGCGAACGCGCGATGGATGGAGCGATCTCTACTCCGCCATGCGTGAGGTTCTGTAGGCACCAATGGATGAGCGGATACATTTGCTCGGGATTCGGCACCACGGCCCCGGCTCGGCTGTGCTTCTGCGCCGGGCACTCGACGCTGTCGATCCTGATTGCGTATTGATAGAAGGGCCTCCTGAGGCCGACGAACTGATCCGCTATGCCGCGAGCGTGGCGATGAAGCCACCGGTTGCGTTGCTGCTCCATGCGAGCAACGATCCAAACCGTGCCTTCTTCATGCCGTTCGCAGAATTCTCCCCGGAGTGGCAGGCGATGCGGTGGGCAACAGAAAGAAATCGGCCGGTCCGGTTTATTGACTGGCCCGCTGCAGTTTCGCTGGCGCAGGCAAAGGACTCGGATTCGAGCAGTTCCCCCATTGAGCGCCGGCCGGATCCCCTCGACCAATTGGCCGAAGCTGCCGGATATGAGGATGGTGAATCGTTCTGGAATTCGTTGATCGAGCAGGCTGGAGGCATGGGCGACGCGGCAGTCGCGACGTTTACCGCAATCGAGACGGCGATGACGCAGATTCGTGAGTGTCAGCCTGAATCTCCTGACGAGCAAGAGTCTCTCAGGGAGACACGCCGCGAAGCTTTCATGCGCATTCACATCCGTGAAGCGCTGAAAGAGTATGCGGGCAAGATCGCGGTCGTATGCGGGGCATGGCACGTGAGTGCATTGCGTGCTCCTACTAAGGCCGCCGATGATAAGGCGATCGTCAAAGATCTGCCACGAGTGAAGGTAGAGGCGACCTGGGTGCCTTGGACGGACAGCAGGTTGAGCGTTCGGTCTGGCTATGGCGCCGGAGTCATTTCGCCCGGATGGTATCGTCACCTCTGGTCGCTCTACGCTGAGCGCGATCGACCTCCAGTCGAGCAATTCGCTGCATCCTGGCAGGCCAAGACAGCAATGACTCTGCGGGAGCAAGGTTACGCTGCCCCAACCGCCTCGGCGATAGAAGCGGCGCGACTCGCACTCGGGCTTGCCGCCATGCGCGGGCACAGCATCCCCGGCCTTGCCGAGATGCGCGACGCTTCGCTTGCGACTCTCTGTCACGGCGATTCCATCCCGATGATGCTCGTGCACCAGAAGGTCTACGTCGGTGAACGCGTTGGTGAGATCGGTGATGACGTTCCGCAGATGCCGCTCGCCCGCGACCTCGCCCTGTGGCAGAGAAAGACCCGACTGAAGCCGGAAGACATTGAGATGGAAGCCCGGTTTGACCTTCGCTCCGAGGCCGGACTTCTGAAGTCGACGCTGCTGCATCGGCTGAGCCTGATCAAAGTTCCCTGGGGCAAGCTGATCGACGCCGAAGCCGGCCGCGGAACCTTTCGTGAGGTGTGGACCTTGCGGTGGATGCCGGAGCTCTCTGTAGCTTTGGCCGAAGCGCTCATCTATGGCGTCACCATCGAGCAGGCCGCAGCCAACGCGACCGTGGCCCGGGCTAAGGCTTCAGATTCGGTGGCGACTCTCACCGAGCTGATTCGTTCAGCTCTCGTCGCCGATCTGCCCGGTGCGGCAACTGAGTGCATCGATCTGTTACAGGCAGCTGCAATCCATTCGAGCGATATCACGGATTTGATGCTGGCAGCGGTCCCGCTCGTCCAGGTATTGCGCTACGGCAGTGCGCGCGAGCTGCCTGAAGATGCGCTGCGCTCGCTCATCCGGTCGCTGTGCGTCGAGGTTAATGCAGGAGCGCGCGCCGGTTCGCATGGCCTGGATGAAGAGACAGCGGAGATGCGGGTCAAGGCGATGCTCTCATATGACCAGTCGCTGACCTTGTTTGGCGAGGAGGCGCTCATCGGCGGTTGGCGCACCGAATTGGCGCGAATGGAGGAAGACGATCAGGTTGCGGCCGCTGTGGCCGGCTTAAGTCTGAGATTGCTGCACGACAACAGATCATGGGACCTGCCACGCATTGCCGCGTCATTCTCCCGGCACACAGGCAGCAGTGAGCCCAAACGAGCGGGCGCATTCCTTGAAGGCTTTCTCAGCGGTGGCTCGGAGGTGATGCTGCAAGACCAGCCGCTGCTGTTGCTCATCGATGAGTGGATGTGCAATCTCAGCGAAGAGGACTTTGTGGAGTCGCTTCCGCTATTGCGGCGCAGCATGTCTGGATTCGATGCCGTAGCGCGCCGACGCTTACTGGAGCGACTCAAAGAAGGCAAGCGTGAAGCTGGCGGGGTTGCCGCGTCTGCCGACGACGAGAATCCTGCATTCGCCAAGGCGCTGCCGCTGCTCTATCAGATCTTGGGGATGACGCAATGAACGAACAGGAGTGGTTGCGTCGTTGGCATCTCGCTCTGGGCGACGACGACTCTAGCCTAAATGAGCGGGATAGCCGACTCAGCGCCGCACTTTCCGCCCTCTATAACGCTGCGCCACAGGGAAAACGCCGCGGTGGTCTCGGCGCCTCGGCGCCTAAAGTCTCACGTTGGTTGGGAGATATTCGTGAGTTCTTCCCAACGAGCATCGTGCAGATCATTCAGAAGGATGCCTTTGAGCGGTTGAACCTCAAGGCGCTAATGCTTGAGCCTGAGTTCCTCGCAACACTTGAGGCCGACGTTCATCTTGTTGCCGACCTGATCTCGTTGCGCTCAGCGATACCCGACAAGACACGTGAGACGGCACGCCAGGTAGTGCGCAAGGTTGTTGATGATCTGCTGGCGCGTCTACAGCATCGCACCCAGGAAATTCTGCGCGGAGCCCTCAACAGGGCACAACGTACCCGGCGTCCTCGCCATCGCGATATCGACTGGGGCCGGACGATCACTGCCAATCTTCGCCACTATCAGCAGGAGCAGCGCACCATCGTCCCCGAGACGCTGATTGGATACTCGCGCATGGCCAAGACGCGGGCGCTGCTCGAGCACGTCGTTCTTTGCGTCGACCAGTCCGGGTCAATGGCCTCGTCCGTGGTCTATGCGTCGATCTTCGCTGCCGTCATGGCGTCGGTGCCGGGCATGTCGACGCAGCTCATCTGCTTCGACACCTCTATCGTCGATCTGACCGAAGAACTGAGCGATCCAGTCGAAGTTCTGTTCGGCGTTCAACTCGGAGGCGGAACTGACATCAACTCAGCGCTGGCCTATTGCGAACAGAAGATCGAGCATCCCGCAAAGACGCACCTGACCTTGATCACCGATCTCTACGAAGGGGGTGATGCGGCGGCTATGCTCGGGCGTGTAGCCGCATTAAAGCAGAGTGGGGTGAACGTCATCGTGCTGCTTGCTCTTTCCGATGACGGTCACCCCGGTTATCAGCCAAGCCATGCTGAGCAGATTGCGGCAATGGATTGCCCTGTCTTTGCATGCACTCCCGACCAGTTTCCCGACCTGATGGCGGCAGCTCTGACGCGACAGGATATACATCAGTGGGCTGCCGGGCGGGACATCACACTGGTCCGCGGCTAGCTTCAGCCGCGAACCAGAGTTTCAAGCTCCGCAAACTCCTGCTCCAACGCGATCAGGAGACCCTGGAACTCCGCCATGGTTTCTGCCCGGTGCTCCCGGGCAAACTCCCGCGCCGCTTCCTCGCTCGCTTCAGGAAAGAAGCGACGGTAGAGCTCGGCCTTCTGTGACTCCGCCGCCCTTCCCATGAAGAGCTTGTAGTCCATTCGGCCTGGTCGCAGCAGAGCGGGATCGAGCGCGTCCACGTCGTTTGTCGTCATGACGAAGATCACGTTCTCCGGTGCATGGAATCCGTCGAGCACATTGAGCAGGCCAGATAGCGTAACTCCGAGCATCGCGGCTACCGCATCGTTCTGTCCTGCGGCGGCCACTGGTTGTGGCTTCTCTTCAGTTCCTGGCGATTGCCTGCGATGGCCCGCTCGCATGCAATCGATGTCCTCGAAGAGCACGACTGAGCCTTCGGGAATCCAGTTCATCGCCGTCTTCAGCGTTCGGTCGTTCATCTCGGTCAGGTTCACCGCGTAGATCGACATGCCCAGCTTCTCAGCGAATGCCGAGACCAGCGACGTCTTGCCCGTGCCTGGAGGCCCGTAGAGCAGGTAGCCGCGATGGTACGGCACACCCAGCTTGCGATAGCGCTCGCGCGACGCACGGAAGCGCTGCAGATCCGCGAGCAGGTGCTCCTTCTCACCCGGCTTCAGCAGCACAGATTCGAGCAGACGTGGCGAATAAGCGTCCACGCACTCCCATCCGTCGTTATAGACGTAGAGGTACGAGGCGACACGATGCTTGCTGTGATGGCACGCGACGATCTCCCTGACGAACTCACGCAGCACACGCGTGTCCCTTCCAATAGTGCGGAAGGTCAGCGACTCCATCCTGCGCGAGGGGCCGGCCTTCGTCTCCTCGCTGCGGTAGAACCAGACCCAGAAGGGCCTGCGTCCGCGGAAGAAACGGTGCCTGCCCGGAGCAGGAATCATCGCCAGTTCCGCACCGCGAAGCGTGGTGTCAAGATCCAGCCAGCGGACACGCTTCAGGAACTTCTGCTCGAGAAACCACTCCTTCACCCAGCGGAAGGCGACGTCCTCGTCCTTCACCGTGATCGTCATCGTGCTTTGCGAGACAATCCAGTGCCACAGCTGAGACGGGATCTGCCGCAGCCACGCCACGGCGCCGCCGATCAGCACCAGCACCAGGCCGCCCGAGGCAAACTGGTTTTGGCCTGCCATAAGTTGGCGTACGAGTTCACGCATTGCTATCTCTTTCTAACCGGCTTCTTGCCGGGGTTGAACTTCGTTTGAGCGCAGTCTCGCGTCGGCGTGGCCAAGCGCCTCGACAGAGGGACGTGCCTCCGCCTTTGCGCGAGGCGATGCGGCGCAGGGACAGCGAGATCAGCGTTGAGATTCGAGTCGAAGAGACACGAATGCCATCACGCGACCAGGGTTCAGTTGTTTGGAAGCGCCGAAGGCCGGCTAGTAAGGCCGAAACGACGCCGCGCAACGCAGGCTATAGCCGCGCTGTCCGCATTGTGAGCTGAGGTTGGAAATCGTCAATGGGGCGTCCTTTCGTAAGAGTCTCTACGAAGATGCCATGCCTACGCAGAATTTGCAACGAAAAACCGCATCATTGCGAGTGTTTTTTCCGAGCGTTCAAACCGCAGAGCAATGCTCTCAATCGCTCAGATTCAATGCCATAAACTATAGGGGCGATGCTCCTGACTCTAACAACGACCCACGAACCGGCAACAGATCTTGGTTACCTGCTGCACAAAAATCCCTCGCGGATGCAGACCGAGGAGCTGTCCTTCGGGAAGGCACACATTCTCTATCCCGAGGCTGCGAACGACCGATGCACGGCTGCAATTCTGATTGAAGTCGATCCGGTCGCACTTGTGCGCGGGCGCCGCGGTCCCGCAGGCGAAGGCGGTCAGCTGGAGCAGTACGTCAATGACCGCCCCTATGCTGCAAATTCTTTCCTCAGCGTTGCGATCGGCCGCATGCTGGCGTCCGCTCTCAATGGAAAGAGCAAGGAACGTCAGCAACTCGCAGAGACGGCAATTCCGCTTGTAGCCAAGGTTCCGGTTATCGCGGCGCGGGGCGGAGCAGAGCTTGTGCGGCACTTGTTCGAGCCGCTGGGTTATACGGTCACAGTCGAGTCCCTGCCACTCGATGAACAGTTCCCGGCTTGGGGTGATTCGCCATACGTGTCTCTGGAACTCACGGGCAGCGTGACGGTCCAGACGATGCTGACGCATCTCTATGTGCTCATCCCGGTACTCGATAACGAGAAACACTACTGGGTTGGCGAAGACGAGATTGAGAAGCTGCTAAAGCGCGGCGAAGGCTGGCTGGGTCAGCACCCCGAGAAGGAATTGATTGTTGCCCGCTACCTCAAGCGGCAGCATGCGCTCACACGCGCGGCGCTCGACCGGTTGGCGGAAGAAGCTGTGCCGGCAGAAGAGGACGGCCAGGTTACCGCACGTGACGAGGAGGAACAGAAGGTCGAGCGACCGCTGGGTCTTCACGAGCAGCGCCTGGGAACCGTGCTGTCTGTTCTGCGTGGCGTCGGAGCCAAGAGCATCCTTGACCTCGGCTGCGGGGAAGGGAAGCTGCTACGCCTGCTGATGGCAGATGCCCAGTTCGAGAAGATTCTCGGCATGGACGTTGCGTGGCGCTCTATCGAGATCGCTCGCGACCGGCTTAAACTTCAGCAGCTTCCAGAGAAGCAGCGCGCTCGTATCGATGTGGTCCAGGGTTCGCTCATGTACCGCGACAGGCGGCTGAGCGGATTCGATGCGGCTGCGGTCGTCGAAGTAATCGAACATTTGGACGCGCCGCGGCTTGCTGCGTTTGAGCGCGTGCTCTTCGAGTTCGCCAAGCCCGCACATATTGTCATCACCACGCCGAACGCGGAATACAACGCGCTCTTTCCCACTCTGCCGGCTGGACAGTTCCGCCATCGCGACCACAGATTCGAGTGGTCACGGGAGGAATTCCGGCGTTGGGCGGAGCGTCTTGCCTCAGCGTTCGGCTATGCGATCAGCATTCAACCCGTCGGGCCCGAAGACGCTACTCTCGGGCCCCCAACGCAGATGGCGGTCTTTGCACGGATGGTCGAAACGGCATGAAGATCCAGCTTCCTGAGCTTTCCCTGGTTGTTCTCGTCGGCCCTTCCGGATGCGGCAAGTCGTCGTTTGCCCGCAAGCATTTTCTGCCGACCGAGGTCATCTCTTCCGACACCTGTCGCGGTCTCGTCGCGGACAACGAGAACGATCAGTCCGCGACCGGAGATGCCTTTGAACTCGTGCATTTCATCGCGCGCAAGCGGCTCAGCGGCGCTCGGCTCACAGTCATCGATGCCACCAACGTGCAGCCGGAAGCGCGCAAACCTCTGGTCGAACTGGCGCGTGAGTATCACGTCCTTCCCGTCGCCATCGTCTTCGATCTGCCAGAGAAGCTCTGCCACGAGCGCAATGCCTCCCGACCCGATCGACAGTTCGGCCCGCACGTGGTTCGCAATCAGTCTCAGCAGTTACGCCGCTCCTTCCGCGGTCTGGAGCGCGATGGCTTTCGCCACATCTTCCGGCTGGCCTCGCAGGAACAGGTGGATGC
>Ga0134125_10003396_pt1 | contig 18435 bp, 9 predicted proteins | sample KB31751_FD_96464 | JGI IMG/M metagenome (GOLD analysis project Ga0134125, IMG submission 96464) | Terrestrial soil microbial communities with excess Nitrogen fertilizer from Kellogg Biological Station, Michigan, USA - KB3-175-1 | ecosystem: Environmental > Terrestrial > Soil > Unclassified ... | reverse complement strand
GTGCGGCAGTACGTGGTGCTGGGCGCGGGGCTCGATACCTTCGCCTGGCGAAATCCGTATCCGGAACTGCGGGTTTTTGAAGTCGATTTTCCGGCGACGCAGCACTGGAAGAAGCAGCGGGTGGCGAATGCCGGAATGGAGATACCGGAATCTCTCACGTTTGCGCCGGTGGATTTCGAATCGCAGACGCTGGCGGATGGGCTGCGGGCGGCGGGGTTTCGCGAAGATCAGGCCGCTTACTTTTCCTGGCTGGGCGTCACGATGTATCTGACGCTCGAAGCATTTGAATCGACGATGCGGCTCATTGCGTCGCTTCCGCCGGGCAGTGGCGTGGCATTCGACTACGCGGTGGATCGATCCGAGCTGAGTTTTATCGAGAGGATGGCCATCGATCGTCTGGCCAAGAAAGTGGCGGCGCTCGGAGAGCCCTTTCAATTGTTTTTCCGGCCCCGCGATCTTGCGCGCCACCTGGGTGAATGGGGATTTCGTGACATTGAGGACATGGGCCGCGAGGAACTGAATGTCCGGTACTTTGGAAATCGTGGTGATGGACTACGCGTGCGGGGCGCCGCCGGCAGATTAATGAGAGCGCGGAATTAAGGCAAATTCCCGGCGCCTGCCAGGGCGGTTTGTGAGAAGATACTAAGGTCGGGAGGGATTATGTCCAGTCATCAGCCCGCAACTCCATTCGATAACATCGAGAGCTCCCACGAATATGTTTCGTTGCTGGCGAAGGCCGTTGAGGAAGCGCTCGAGGAGATCGGCGCCGACATTGCCCAGGTAAATGGGCACTCCGAGGCCCGGCGCAAGGAAGCGCTTCAGCTTGTCCATTTCCACCTCACCAAACTTTCGGGCCACATGACGTCGAGCCGGAGAATTCTGAACGACCTGCGCACGCTGCGGCGTCTGCTGCTCGAAGAGCGGCTGATGGAAACGGCTTTGCGGCGGGGAGCGTAGCACCAAAATTCCGCCGAGCCGGGGCGCGCGGACGCGGGCGTGATCCCCCCATGACCTGCATAATGGGTTTATGTCCGAAACTCATCGCGAGAGTCTGGAGTTGTTCCGGAGGGGTCCGGAGATTCTCGATTCCGCCATTGAGGGGGTTTCCGCGGAAGCGTCTCTGTTCGCTCCTTTTCCCGGCAAGTGGACGATTCGCGAAATCGTCCGCCATCTGGCGGATACGGAGCTCGTGGTGGGGATGCGGCTCCGTCAGATGATCGCGGAAGAACGGCCGCTGATGGCGCTGTTCGATCAGGATCTCTGGGCCGACCGCCTTCACTACAATCAATGCGATCCGTTTCAGTCCGCGGCTCTGTTTCGTTCCCTGCGCGATGACATCTCGAAGATTCTCGACGTCCTGCCGTCCGAAGAATTTGGCCGTGTTGGCTTGCATCCCGAGCGCGGCGCCGGCACGCTCGGAGAATGGGTCACGCGATTCGGCGCTCACGTGGAAAAGCATGCGGGGCAGATCCGCGCTATTCGTGAGGCCTGGGATAAGCGTTGAGAATTCGTTGGGCAATTTTACTGGTTCCCATCGCGCTGTTCGCGGCCGATGATGCCGCGCGCTGGTGGTCGCACGTGGAGTATCTGGCGTCGGACGCGCTCGAAGGCCGCAACACTGGAAGCGAAGGCCATCGCAAGGCGGCGGAATATGTGGCGTCGCAGTTCGCCCAGGCGGGACTGAAGCCCGCGGGAGAGAACGGGTCCTTCATCCAGCCGGTTTCGTTTCTGACGAAGCAGCTCGATGAGAGCGCGTCGTCGCTTGCGCTGCGGACGAGCGCCGGTACGAAGAAACTTAAGCCCGGTGACGACGCGATTATCCGGACCAGCGTGGATCCGGCGTCGTCGCTCGATGCGGAGCTGGTGTTTGCCGGTTATGGGCTGAAGATACCGGAGAGAAATTACGACGATTTCGCGGGGCTCGATACGAAAGGCCGTGTGGCTGTATATCTGAGCGGCGCGCCGAAATCGGTACCGGGTCCGCTGGCCGCGCACTCGCAGAGCACCGCGGAGCGATGGAAGGGGATGCGGGCGGCGGGGATCATCGGGACCATTTCACTCGCGAATCCGAAGCATCTGGAGATGACGTGGGAGCGTTCGTCGCCCAACCGGCTGCTGGCGACGATGCAACTGGCCGACCCGCGCATGAACGAGACGCAGGGCGATCGGATTTCGATCACCTGGAATCCGGCGCATGCCGATGAGCTGTTCGCCGGGACCGGCCATACGTTCAAAGAAATCGTGGATGACGCCGAGGCGGGGAAGCCGCTGCCGCACTTCACGATTAACGCGCGCATTCAGGCGAAGACGGTGGTGAAGCGCAGCCAGGTGGTGTCGCAGAATATTGCCGGCATCTATACCGGCAGTTCGAAGCCGGATGAGTATGTGGTGGTGTCGGCGCATATCGATCATCTCGGAGTAGGGCCCGCGGTGAACGGCGACACGATCTTCAACGGTGCGATGGACAATGCCGCCGGGGTCGCGACGATGCTCGACCTGGCGCAACGACTGCACGAGGGGAAGACGAAGACAAAGCGATCGATTCTCTTCGTGGCGGTGACCGGCGAGGAAAAAGGGCTGCTCGGCTCGAAATACTTCGCGAACAATCCGACTGTGCCGGTGAAGAGCATGGTGGCGGATATCAACGTCGACATGTTTCTGCCGCTCTATCCGTTCAAAATTCTGACGGTGTACGGGCTCGATGAATCGACGCTGGGGGAGGATGCGAAGGCCGTCGGCGCCGCGCTGGGCGTGAAGGTGCAGTCCGATCCCGATCCCACGCGCAATGTCTTCATTCGCAGCGACCAATACAGTTTTATCCTGCGCGGCATTCCGAGCGTGATGGTGGATATCGGAAACGAGAAGGAATCGAAAGAGGAGCAGATCGAGAAGGACTGGCTGGCCACGCGCTATCACGGGCGCACGGACGACGTGAAGCAGCCGATTGACCGCGCCGCGGCTGCGAAATTCAACGATCTCGTGATGAGGCTTGCGGTGCGGGTAGCGGACGAGAACGCGCGGCCGAAGTGGGAGAAAACGTCGTTTTTCCGGCGATTCTCTCCATGAACAGTCTGTTCATTCTTCTGGCAGCCGCGGCAATGGGCGGCGCGGTCAACGCGCTGGCGGGCGGCGGCACATTCCTGGTATTTCCCGCGCTGCTGTTCGCGGGTGTGGCGGCAATCAAGGCGAACGCGACGGCATCGCTCGCTCTGCTGCCGGGCGTGATTGTGTCGGGCTGGGTCTATCGCGAGGCCATCCGGACGATCCCCATGCGTTTCATCGTCACGATGGTGGTGACGAGCATCGGGGGCTCGATTACCGGCAGCCTGCTGCTGATGTACACATCGAACGCGACATTTTCGACTCTGGTGCCGTGGCTTCTGCTGATGGCGGCGGCGGTGTTCACATTGGCGCCGTGGCTGCGCAAAGCGGCCGCGGGCCTGGGCGGTCATCAATCGATGGCGGTGCTGATGGGCGGCCAGTTTCTGGTAGCCACCTACGGCGGCTATTTCGGGGCGGGGATGGGAGTGCTGATGATGTCGCTTTATCTGGCGGCATCGGAGATGTCGGTGCATACGGCGGCCGGTCTGCGAACGGTCTGCGCGGCTGCGATCAATATCCTGGCGGTGATGATTTTCGCGTGGAAGGGCGCGCTGAATTACAGCGATGGCCTTCCTATGCTGGTGGCGGGGATCGTGGGCGGTTATCTCGGCGCTCAGGCAGTGAAAAAACTGAACGCGGAAAACGTGCGGCGCGGAATTCTCATTTATGCATGGACACTGACGGCATGGTTCTTCGTGAAAGGACTGTTCTGAGTTCGCTGTGACTGGGCGAATTGGTATACTCCCCATTGCGATGGGGGACTGTTAACGGGTGGCTCGTAGTCTGGAGACAGGGGCCGCGCAGGCGTCCCGGCTTTCGAGGGCGGAACGGCGGAGCGCGGCGCGTGAAGCGGCCAAACGTCCGGTAAAGGGACCGGAGGATTTCGGGCCGCCGGGCCGAAAGGCCGCGCCCGAGTTTGTTCTTTTTCCGCTCGCGGTGTTTGCCGCATTCTGCGCGCTGCCGCGGATTTATACACATCGAGAGCTGCTGCTGTCATTTGTTGCGACGGCGGCCGCGCTTGGCGTTTTCTACTTGCTGCTGCGCTCCGCCGTGCAGCGGACGGGCAGAGAACTCACCTTTCATTTCCTGCCGGTGCGGTCGCACTGGGTCCAGGCGATCATGCACGCAAGCGTGTTCGCGTATTGGGGACTCTACTGGGACGAAGTCTATACGCACATCCCGCTGATTCTGGCGCAGGTGGCGTTTCTGTATGCGTTCGACATGCTGGTGGCGTGGTCGCGGCGGGACCGGTGGATGTTCACGCTGGGGCCGTTTCCGATCGTTTTCAGCACGAACCTCTTCCTCTGGTTCAAAGACGACTGGTTCTGGTTGCAGTTTCTGATGCTGGCCACCATCGTGGTGTGCAAGGAATTCATCAAGTGGGACCGAGACGGGCGTCGGACGCATATTTTCAATCCTTCGGCCGCGGCGCTGTTCATTTTCTCGGCCGGCCTGCTGCTGACCAATTCGACGGGCATTTCGTGGGGGGCGGAGATCGCTGGCACGATGCAGCGGCCACCGCAGATCTATCTCGAGATCTTTGTACTGGGTCTGATCGTTCAGTCACTGTTTTCGGTGACGCTGGTGACGCTCTCTTCGGCGGCGGTGCTGTACGTGTGGGGGCTGGCGTTCACGCATGCGACGGGCGATTTTTACTTCGTCGATTCGAATCTGCATGCGGCGGTTTTTCTGGGGCTGCATCTGCTGGTGACGGACCCCTCGACTTCGCCGCGCCGAATGACCGGGAAGATTATTTTCGGCTCGCTGTATGGCGCCGCGGTGATTGCGCTTTATGCGATTCTGGCGCATTACGGCGCACCGCAGTTCTACGACAAGCTGCTGTGCGTGCCGATTCTCAATCTGATGGTGCGGGCGCTCGATCGCTGGAGCGAAGGATTCTCGGCGCGGTTCCACCCGCTGAACCTGCTGCAGAGGTTTGGATGGCGTCCGCTGAACTTTATCCATATGGCGATCTGGGCGGGCTTGTTCGGGACGATGTCGGCATCGGGATTCCTGGGGCGCGGGCCGGCGCTTAAGGTGGAATGCGAAGGGAACAACGCGGCGTCCTGCCTGGCCTATGGCCGGATGATGACGGAAGGGAAGGGCGTTCCGCTGGCTCCGGTGCGGGGAGGGGAGGCGCTGGGGCGGTCGTGCGACCTCGGGCTGGCGGAGGGTTGCCAGGCGGTGGGCGAGTTCGTGAGCCGGGGCGGGCTGAAGCAATTCGACGACACGTGCGGTTCGGGAGAGGTCGTGGCGTGCTTTATGTCGGGTTACGTCCGGGCGCGGGGGCTCGGGGTGAGTCCGGACGGCGAGAAGGCAATTCCGTTCCTGGAAAAGTCGTGCAATGGCGGATTTGGCCCTGCATGCAATGTCCTCAATCAGATGACGGGGCGGCGCTGAGCGGGGAGGCGCGGCGACTGCGGGTTACCCGATTTTGGACGGCGGCGCTATGGTTTTTCACAGTGGCCATGGCTGGACCAATTCCCGCTAAACCACAAAAATAATTGAACTTATCTGTCTTACAATCGTTGACACGCTGGCGTTTTTCTAATATTCTGACAGTCGGTTAAGTTTTAATCTGGTGTCAAATGCGTGTGTCTCTCATGCATGTTCAGGGGTTCTAGACTAACAATCCACTAGAGGGTGGGGGTAGTAATGAAAAAACTCGCGATACTTCTTCCGCTGCTGGCGTTTCTTCTGCCGGTGGCATACGGGCAAACAACGAGCGCGACAATCAGCGGTATTGTAACGGATGCAAGCGGTGGCGCGATTGTTGGAGCTGACGTACAGCTGACCAACGATCTGACCAAGCAGCAGAACGACTTCAAGTCGGATTCGGGCGGACGCTACCAGTTCCAGGTAGCCCCCGGAGACTACACACTTCATATCGCACAATCGGGCTTTAAGGCCTACGATCAGAAAATCACGGTCGCTCAGTCAGAGCGCTTCGCGAATCCGGAAATCAAGCTTCAGGTCGGCGACGTTGCGACGTCGGTCGAAGTGCAGGGCGAGATCGCCCACGTTCAGACTGACAGCTCCGATCGAACGATCGCGGTGAACGAGACGCAGATTACGAACACGCCTTCGGCGGGCCGTAATTACCTCAACATCCTGCGCTCTCTGCCGGGCACGGCAACCACGGGCACGACTGACGGCCGCGGCGGCACGGGCGCGGCGGGCGGCGGCGGCGCTCCGGCGGTGAACGGCGGCGCCGGACAGCTTCTCGTGACGATCAACGGAATCGCGAGCCAGGACAGCGGTGCTCCGGGCACCGGCGGTTACCAGGCTCCCAGCGTGGACGCCATTGGCGAAGTTCAGGTGATGGTTTCGAACTACACGGCACAGTATGGTGCCCGTAATGGCGGCCAGATGAACGTGGTGATCAAGAACGGCACCAGCCAGTTCCATGGCACCGCGTATTACTACTACCGCCATGAGGAATTTGACGCGAACGAGTGGTTCAATAACAAGAACACCGTCACGGTGAACGGCATTCCGGGCCAGGCGACGGCAAAACCGCTTTATCGCTGGCAGAACCCGGGCGGCACGATCGGGGGCCCGCTCTTTATCCCCCATCACTTCAACCGAGACCGCAATAAGCTGTTCTTCTTCTATTCCGACGACGAACTGCATCACATCGGAACCAACGGTCCGAACCGTTACACGATGCCGACGGGTCCGGAGCGCAAAGGCGATTTTTCGGATACAAGAACGACCGGCGGCGCGCTGATTCCGGTCTATAACCCGCTCAATAACCAGATTCAGTTCCCGAATAACCAGATCCCCGCCAGCCAGATCAGCGCGCAGGGTTATGCCATGCTGAATCTCTTTCCGACGCCGTGCGGCGGCAATTACTGCAACACCTCCAACGGCCTCGATCCAACGGGAGGGCGTGCCTATAACTTCCAGGATAGCTTTACAAACTCGAGCCCTCTGACAGATCGAATTCTGCGCATTGACGCGCCTCTCGGCAAAAAGACATCTTTCTATGTCAGTGCTCTGCAGGATTACTACGCCACGCACGGAGCCGGTTCTCTTCTGCAGGCAAACGGCGCCGGCTGGGGTCAGTTCCTTTCCACTTACGGCGTGCCGAACGCGAACATCGCCGCGAATGTGGTTCACACTTTTACGCCGAACCTGATTAATGAGTTCACGGCGGGTATCAACCGTTCATTCCAGATCGTGGATGCTGACAACAACAGCGATTGCAACGCGTCGATCACTTCGATCGGCCCGGGCCAGGCTCTGCCGTATCCGTGCAGTCTGCGCAGCAACCCGAATCTCAAGGGGCCCAACGGCGAGACCGTTTCGTTCCCGAACTTGTTCCCGGGAGCCAACGACCAGAATCTGCTGCCTAATATCGATTTCACTACCGCGGGCGGCGGCTTCTCACAGCAGATCGCACCCACCCAGGGCGTCCAGAATGCGCCCAGTTTCGGCGTCAATACCCGCTGGCCTTTCCGCGGCACGGACCAGATTACGAGCGTTACGGACACGGTGTCCTGGATTAAGGGCACACATACTGTCAAGTTCGGGTTCTATCTGGAACACGATTCCCGTAACGTGACGATCTATAACAACTTCAATATCGGTGGGCAGGCGTATTTCGATCCTGACAGAGCGAATCCGAACGATACCAACTGGGCATATTCGAATGCTCTTATCGGGTCGATGTTCGCCTACGGTGTGGACAACAAGCGCCAGATCAACCACTCGCGGTATACGACCTACGAAGGGTTCATCCAGGATACATGGAAAGTGAACCGGCGGCTGACACTGGACTACGGACTGCGTATCCAGAACATTGGTCCAGAAACAGACAAGGGTGCGGACCTCGGCTTCTTCGATACGGGTACCTATGATCCCAACAAAGTGGGTCAGTTGTTGTTCCCTGGTTGCTCAGCCACTGTGACCGCGAGCGGTTGCCCCAAACCCAACCTGATCGCAGTGAATCCAAAAACGGGTGCGCAATACCCGTTCGCTCAGGTCGGCACATTCGACCCGGCGAGCTACGCGAACGGCAGCTATCCATGGTCCGGCGTGAAATTTTATAAGTCCAGCTTCTGGAACCGCGAGTTAAACCTCGGACCGCGTATCGGTTTCGCCTACGACGTGTTTGGGGACGGAAAGATGGCGGTCCGCGGCGGCTTCGGCATGTTCTACGGCCGCGCGACGAGCACAGACAACATTGGGGCCAGCGGCAACGGCACGGGTCCCACGGAAGTCGCTCCGCTGTTCCTCTCGCCTTCGTATGCGTATCCGACGTTCAGCTCTTTCGGGGCGGGCGCTACCGCGTCCTATGCTCCGCAGACAGTCTATGGCGGCACGCAGAACATCAACAACCCCCAGACCATTCAGTGGAGCTTCGGTATCCAGCGTGACATCGGTAAAGGGATGATTCTGGACGCCTCTTACCTTGGCTGGGTCACGCACCACGGGTTCGCCCTGAGTGGGTACGATCTGAATGCGGTGGCGCCGTTCACTACCTGGAAACCAACTCCGGGACCGGGCACCAACAGCTGCGGCCAGGTACTCACCTACCTCGATCCTACGGCTGCGGCCCCCAATTCGGGCAATTGCACTGGCGGCGCGGGGCTGAATACAAACCTGATCCGTGGACTGACTGGCTTCGAAGGCTGGCAGGCTATTAACCTGGGTACCAACGCAGGAGAAAGCAATTACAACGCCCTCCAGATTCAGCTCAACAAGCGCTTCGGTAAGAGACTCCAGTTCGGTATCAATTACACCTGGTCGAAGAACATGGTTTACAGCCCGGGAACCCAAAATACCAACGGCAGCGGTAACAATCAGTGGCTGGATAACAAGCTGACCTACAATTACGCAAGCGGCAACCGTCCGCAGGTAGTCAACGTCAACTTCGGCTATAAACTGCAGAACGGTACATCGCTCCTCCCGAGCGGAGCTCGGAATTATGTGACGAAGCTGTTCCTGGATGGATGGAATATCAACGGTGTGATGTCGTTCTACGATGGCACCCCGTGGGGTACGACGTGTTCGGCGACGGGCGCGCCCATCGGCTACTGGTTCGGGACACCGACCGATACGCCCAATGTGCGCTGCGCGTTGAACGGATCTGCGCTTCAGGCAGCGGGTAATTCAGCGGTCGTTGCCTCGGGGTCTAATGCCGACCCCCGCCTCTTCATGAACCTCAATGTTTGCGACAATGCGAAGGATTTGAAAAACAACGTGTTGCCTTGCAGCATTTCCTCACCCAGCCTGGTGCTTCCGGACAAGAATTCATTCGGTCTTGGAAACACGCCTCTGACGCTGTTGTTCGGTCCTGGCTTCGAAAACGCGGATATCAGCGTTTCGAAGACGATTACGCTTGGCGCGGAGAGCCGCACGCTGGAATTCCGGGCTGAAGCATTCAATACCCTGAACCACTTCAATCCGAGCAATCCGACCAGCGGGAACTCAACGGTCACGTATAACTTCCTGACCAACGCGCAGACGAACTCGAACCTTGGCACCATCACAGGCGTGCAGAACGCGGCCCGCCATATGGCGCTCTCGCTGCGGTTCCGCTTCTAACGTATCCCGGCGCAGGCCGCCCGCTCAAAGCGGCGGGTGGCCTGGCCGGAACCATAATTGAAACGGGGAGGGGACTCGAGGAAGAGTTTCCCTCCCTTGTTTTTTGCGGCCGGCATCTTTCGTAATATCCGTGCTCAGCGGCTTTATACTGTGAAATGAGGTAAAACAGGTTTCATGTCTATTTCGAAACTCCTTTTGATCGTTGGCGCAATGCTCCTGGTTTCACTGCCGGCGGCGGCTCAGTTCGGGGAGGTGGACGGCTATGTGATCGGTCCCGACAAGAAAGCGGTCCCCAACGCCATCATCGGCTTCGACCGGTTCGACACCAAAGCTCACACCGAAGTGAAATCAGACAAGAAGGGTTACTATCACATCGCGACGCTGCCTACCGGTGATTACTCCATCACCGTGACCGTTGATGGGCAAATCCGCGATCACCGGGACTATATCCATATCAGTCCGGGACGACAGGCGGCGACGGCCGGCAATTCGGCCCTTGGCACGACATTTATTCTGAAGCCCGCCGAGGTGATGCAGGCCGAGTTGAAGAAGGAAGCGGCGGCCGCACCCGCCGACGATGCGGCGGCTAAGAAGCGGGAAGAGCAGGAGCGTGCCCGCAAGGAGTTGATGGATTCATTTGCCGCGGGCAAGGCGGCGCTCGACGCGAAGAAATACGATGAAGCTGTCACCAACCTGACGAAAGCGTCGGAGGTCGATCCGAAGCAGGCTGCTGTCTGGAGCGCGCTCGCGGATGCCTATATGGGAATGGCGCGCGGGCAGAAGTCGTCCGAAGCCGCGCCCACTTACGACAAGGCGATTGCGGCGTTCAATAAGGCGATTGAGCTCCAGCCGACGAATGCAGGGAATTACAACAACTTCGCGCTGGCGCTGGCAGCCAGCGGCAAGATGGACGACGCCCGGACGAATCTGCAGAAAGCGATCGAGATCGATCCCGCGGGCGCCGGCAAGTATCACTACAACCTGGGGGCGTTTTTAATGAACGCCGGTAAGGGTGATGACGCGATCGAGGAGTTCAAAAAAGGTATCGCGGCGGATCCGAAGTACGCGGAGTCCTATTTCTATTTGGGATCTACGCTGGCAGGGAAGTCGACCATGGACGCCAGCGGGAAGATGGTTCCACCGGCCGGGACGGTGGAGGCGCTGCAGAAATACCTGGAGCTGAAGCCGGATGGTCCGAATGCGCAGCCGGCGAAGGATCTGATTGCGGCGCTGGGATCGAAGATCGATACGAAGTTCACCGACCCGAACGCGAAGTCCAGGGGAAAGAAGTAGGGAATCGCCAGTTCCTGTTTGCAAATGCAATGGCGGCCGCGGTCAGACGCTTGCCTTTTTTCACCCACTGCCTGGCGCGCCATGACAGCGCCCAATAACAGGCGATTGAAGCTGACGTCCCTGGAGAGTTAACTCCCCGACGCGAACCTCCGAGCTGAAGTCCGGTCTCGAATGGCATTCCCGTGCCGCGCCGGACGGAAGGCCCACGGCGGATCCGAACCTTCGCCCGAGCCGGGTACCGCGTCGGATTGGTCCGATCAAAGATCTGCTTCGCTCGCTGAAACCTCGAACTACTGTCAGTTTTGCCCCGATCTCACTAATTCCCGGATGTACTCTTCCTCTTTAGAAGAATATAAACGTTAGCGGGGTCTGGGCTGATGTTACATGCGTACGAGTCGCATGTCCGGAGGCGCGGACAAATAGTCCATGAGGGTGGGTGAGAATGAAGAGAATCGCGATAGTCCTTGTGCTTTCGCTGCTGGCTTTGTTGCCGGCGGCAAATGCGCAAACTTCAGCCGCAACAATCAGTGGCATTGTCACGGATGCGACAGGCGGCGCGATTGTTGGAGCGGATGTACAGCTGACCAACGATCTGACCAGGCAGCAGAACGACTTCAAGTCGGATTCGGGCGGGCGTTACCAGTTCCAGGTCGCGCCCGGAGCTTACACGCTTCACATCGCGCAGTCCGGCTTTAAGGCCTACGATCAGAAAATTACTGTCAGTCAGGCAGAGCGCTTTGCGAATCCGGAAATCAAGCTTCAGGTGGGCGACGTTGCGACGTCGGTCGAAGTGCAGGGCGAGATAGCCCACGTTCAGACTGACAGTTCCGACCGTACCATCACGGTAAATACAACGCAGATTACAGATACGCCTTCGGCGGGCCGCAATTACCTTAACATCCTGCGCTCTCTCCCGGGCACGGCTACCACCACGACGACTGACGGCCGCGGCGGCACGGGCGCGGCGGGCGGCGGCGGCGCTCCCGCGGTGAACGGCGGAGCCGGCCAGCTTCTGGTGACGATCAACGGAATCGCCAGCCAGGATACCGGAGCTCCGGGTACCGGCGGCTATCAGGCTCCCAGCGTGGACGCCATCGGCGAAGTTCAGGTCATGGTTTCGAATTACACGGCGCAGTATGGCGCGCGCAATGGCGGCCAGATGAACGTGGTCATCAAGAACGGTACCAGCCAGTTTCACGGAACCGGATACTACTACTATCGCCACGAGGAATTCAACGCCAACGAATGGTTCAATAACCGGAACACCGTCACAGTGAACGGCATTCCGGGTCAGGCGACCGCAAAGTCGCTCTATCGCTGGCAGAATCCGGGCGGCACCATCGGCGGCCCGCTCTTCATTCCCGGTCATTTTAACAGAGACCGCAACAAGCTGTTCTTCTTCTATTCCGATGACGAACTGCATCACATTGGAACGAACGGCCCGAATCAGTACACCATGCCGACGGCGCTGGAGCGCAACGGCGACTTTTCGGATACCAGAACAAACAGCGGGGCGTTGATCACGATTTACAACCCTCTCGATAGCCAGCATCCGTACGCGGGCAACATGATTCCGAAGAGCCAGATCAGCCCGGAGGGTTTCGCTATGCTGAATCTGTTCCCGGTGCCCTGCGGCGGCCAGGCTTGCACCACCTCGAACGGTCTGGATCCCTCCGGCGCGCGCGCCTATAACTTCCAGGACAGCTTCAAGAATTCGAGCCCGCTGACGGACAGAATTCTGCGTGTCGACGCGCCTCTTGGAAAGAAGACATCTTTCTATGTGAGCGCCCTGCAGGACTACTACGCCACGCACGGCGCTGGTTCTCTGCTGCAGTCGAGCGGCGCAGGTTGGGGCCAGTTCCTTTCCACTTACGGCGTGCCGAACGTGAACCTGGCGGCGAATGTGGTTCACACGTTCACGCCGAACCTGATTAACGAATTCACCGCGGGTATCAATCGTTCGTTCCAGATTGTGGACGCGGATGATAACAGCGACTGCAACGCTTCGATCACCTCGATTAGCCAGGGAGCAGCCCTGCCGTACCCGTGCAGCCTGCGGAGTAATCCGAACGTGAAGGGACCGAACGGCGAAAAGGTTACATTCCCCGATTTATTCCCGGGCGCGAACGACCAGAACCTTCTGCCCAATATCAGTTTTGGAACTGGCGGCGGTTTCTCGCGGCAGATCAACCCAACGCAGGATCTTTCCAAGGCGCCCGCCTTTGGCGTCAATACCCGATGGCCGTTCCGCGGGACCGACCAGATTACGAGCGTCACGGACACTGTTTCCTGGATCAAAGGCACGCATACCGTAAAGTTCGGCTTCTATCTGGAACACAACTCCCGCAATGTGACGATTTATAACAATTTCAATATTGGCGGGCAGGCGTACTTTGGCAGCGACAGGGCGAATCCGAACGATACGAACTCGGCGTATTCCAATGCGCTCATTGGGTCGATGTTCGCCTATGGCAGCGATAATAAGCGGCAGCTCAACCACTCCCGGTATACGACCTACGAAGCATTCGTGCAGGATACGTGGAAGGTCAGCCGGCGGCTGACTCTCGACTATGGACTTCGCATCCAGAGCATTGGACCGGAAACGGACAAGGGCGCCGACCTCGGCTTCTTCGATACAGCTACCTACGATCAGAACAAGGTAGGCCAACTGTTGTTCCCGGGTTGCACGGTGGCTACGACGTCCGCCGGTTGCCCGAAAGCCGACCTGATCGCGGTCAATCCCCAGACGGGGGCGCGGTACCCGTTCGCTCAGGTCGGCACGTTTGATCCGGCGAGCTATGGGAGCGGCAGCTATCCCTGGTCCGGCGTGAAATTCTATAAGACCAGCTTCTGGAATCGTGACTTCAATCTCGGACCGCGAATCGGTTTCGCGTACGACGTGTTCGGGGATGGCAAGATGGCTGTCCGCGGCGGATTCGGCATATTCTACGGGCGCGCAACCAGCACCGACAACATCGGAGCCAGTTCTTCGGGTACCGGTCCAACGGAAGTCGCTCCGCTGTTCCTCTCGCCGTCATACTCTTATCCGACGTTTAGTTCCCTCTCCGGCGCCACGGCATCGTATGCTCCGCAGACGGTGTATGGCGGTACGCCGAATATCCTGAACCCCCAGACCATTCAGTGGAGTTTCGGTATCCAGCGCGACCTCGGCAAGGGGACCATCATGGACGTCTCCTATCTGGGATGGGTCACCCACCATGGCTTCGCGCTGAGTGGGTGGGATCTCAACGCCGTCCCGCCGTTTACGACCTGGAAGCCGACCCCGGGACCGGGTACCAACAGTTGCGGCCAGGTGCTCGCCTACCTCGATCCCACGGCTCCGGCTGTCAAGGCGGATTGCACGGGCGGCGCGCTCCTGAATACCAACCTGATCCGCGCCATGACAGGCTTCGATGGCTGGCAGGGCATCAACCTCGGCACCAACGCGGGAGAGACCAACTACAACGCCCTGCAGGTGCAGTTCAACAAGCGTTACGGTAAGAGACTTCAGTTCGGGATCAACTATACCTGGTCGAAGGCTCTCTCTTACAGCCCGGGAACGAACAACAATAATGGCGGCGGTAACAACCAGTTCCTGGACAATAAGCTGACCTACAATGTCACGAACAACCGGCCTCAGGTGGTCAACGTCAACTTCGGCTATAAGCTGCAGAACGGCACATCACTGCTGCCCATCGGGGCCCGAAACTATGTGACAAAGCTCTTCTTCGATGGCTGGAATATCAACGGCGTGCTTTCGTTCTACAGCGGCACGGCAGCCAATGTGGACTGCGGTGTGACGGGCGCGCCTCTCGGTTATTGGTGGGGTACACCGACCGATACGCCGAGCATCCGCTGCGACCGGAGCGGCCCGGTGTTCCTCAACGACGGCACCAGCCCCGGCTCACTGGGATTGAAGACCGATCAGCGCTTGTGGTATCCGTTTGCCGTGCAAAACTACTCGCTGCCGGGCAAGGATTCGTTCGGCCTCGGCAACGTACCGCTGACGTCGTTCTATGGCCCTGGGTTCGAAAACGCGGACCTCAGCGTATCGAAAACGATCACGCTCGGCGCGGAGACTCGCACACTGGAGTTCCGGGCCGAAGCGTTCAACACGCTGAACCACTTTAATCCGGGTAATCCGAACACGACTCTGACATTCAACTACCTGACGAACGCGCAGACCAACGCGAACTACGGAGCCATCACGGGTGTGCAGAACACGGCTCGCCACATGGCGCTGTCGCTGCGGTTCCGCTTCTAGTAACGATCCGGCGCAGTCCGCCCGCTTCACGCGGCGGCCTCGCCGGAAGCAGAATGGAAAAAGGGGGGAGGGAACTCGGTTACAGAGTTTCCCTCCCTTCTGTTTTTGGTGTCGCATCCGAGATCTGTTGGGCCAGACGGCGTGCGACGCTGCCGAAGGATCGGCGCGCTTACTTATACTTCGGACAGCGGAGAATCGAAGTCCGGAGCCATCCAGAGGCCCTTGCCAGTACCGGGCGCCGTTGCACGGGGGGATCGGTCTCGCCGCTCATATAGGCAGGTTGATCAACTCTGGCGCGGCTGTCTGGCACCTGTTAAACAGCAGCTGCGGTACGGGCTTTCATGGTGAGCCCAAGATGGTCACGAAGCTCGGTATCGAGCTTCTGGGCGGTTTCGGGGTGTTCTTTGAGGAACACGCGGGCATTGTCGCGGCCCTGGCCGATGCGCTCGCCCTTGTAGCTGAACCAGGAGCCGGATTTTTCCACCAGATTATTGGCGACGCCGAGGTCGATGAGATCGCCTTCGCGCGAGGCGCCTTCGCCATAGAGGATGTCGAACTCGGCCTCGCGGAACGGGGAGGCGACCTTGTTCTTCACGACCTTGACGCGGGTGCGGTTGCCGATGACGGTGTCGCCGTCTTTGATGGCGCCGATGCGGCGCACGTCGGCGCGGACCGAGCAATAGAACTTGAGCGCGCGGCCGCCCGTGGTGGTTTCCGGACTGCCGAACATCACGCCGATCTTCTCGCGAATCTGGTTGATGAAAATGAGGCAGGTGTTGGTGCGGGAGACGGCGCCAGTGAGCTTGCGGAGCGCCTGGGACATCAGCCGCGCGTGAAGGCCGACGTGGCTATCGCCCATTTCGCCTTCGAGCTCGGCCTTGGGGACGAGGGCGGCGACCGAATCGACGACGATAACGTCGAGCGCGGCGCATTGCACCAGTGCCGCGGTGATTTCGAGGGCCTGTTCGCCGTGATCGGGCTGAGAGACGAGCAGATTATCGATATCGACGCCGAGCTTGCGGGCGTAGATGGGATCGAGGGCGTGTTCGGCGTCAACGAATGCCGCGGCGCCGCCGGCGCGCTGGGCCTGAGCGATCGCCTGGAGCGCCATGGTGGTTTTGCCGGAGGATTCGGGTCCGAAGATTTCGATGACGCGGCCGCGCGGGAAGCCGCCGACGCCAAGCGCGGCATCGAGCGAGAGGCAGCCGGATGAGATAACCGCGACGGGAACCGCGTTGTCGGCTCCGAGGCGCAGTACCGCGCCTTTGCCGAATTGCTTGTCCATCGCGAGAAGAGCCTGGTCGATCGCTCTGCGCCGTTCCACTTCCGTCATTTCGCCTCCCTGATATCCACTTCGCTCCCTGATTAGAGGCGGTTTGGCGGAATCTTCTCACTTTTTTCCGGGGCAATCGTGATAGTCTCTCTGGAGCGGAGATTTGTATGCGGAACATCACACTCGCGATACTGCTGACGGCGCTCTGTGGGGCGCAAACGGCGACTCTCAACGGCATCGACACCACGGCGCTCGACACCACGTGCAAGCCGTGTCAGGATTTCTATCGCTATGCGACGGGCGGATGGCAGGACAAGAATCCGATACCGGCGGACCGGGCGGCGTGGGGCACGTTCCAGGAGTTGAATGAGGCGAATCTGGAACGGATGCGGACGATCCTGGAGGCCTCGGCGGCGCCTGGCATGACGGGCGATCAGAAGCGGCTCGGCGACTTCTATTCGGCTTGCATGAATACGGAGGCAATCGACGCCGCGGGCGCGAAGCCGCTCGATCCAGAGCTGGCGCGGATCGCAGCGATCGGGACACGGCAGAATCTGGTGGCGTATCTGACCAGTCTGCAGACGGACGGGCCCGTGGCTCCGCTGGGGATCGTTTCCGAGCCGGACCCGGAGGATGCCAATCGGATCATTGCAGCCATGCCTGCCGGCGGACTCTCGCTGCCTGAACGGGATTACTATTTTCGCGACGATGAGCCCACGCGGAAAATTCGCGAGGCATTCCTGGAATACGTCGCAAAAATGTCTGAGCTGCTCGGTGACAAGCCGGAGGTGGCGGCCGCCAACGCGAAAACCGTGTTCGATTTCGAGAGCACGCTGGCGAAGGCGAGCCTGCCAGCGGCTGCGCGGCGCGATCCGTATCAGACAACGCACAAGATGGATTTCGAGAAGCTGAAGGCGCTGGCGCCGGTTTATGACTGGCAGGGCGGTTTCGCGCTGCTGAAGATTTCGACATCGATTCCGATTGATGTGGAACAGCCGGATTTCGTAAAGGCCTATGGCCAGCAGATCGAATCGGCGCCGCTCGATACGTGGAAGACATGGCTGCGGTGGCGGCTGGTGAACGATCGCGCGTCTTATCTGGAGAAGCCATTTTTCGATGAATCGTTCTGGTTTCACGGCACGGTGCTGACCGGCACTGCCCAGCAGCGTCCGCGATGGAAGACCTGCGTGGCGGCCTCCGATGTGGCGCTGGGGGATGCACTGGGGAAACTCTATATGGTGAAGTATTTTCCGCCAGAATCGCAGCGGCGGATGGCGGGACTGATTGCGAATCTGCGCACGGCGCTCGGGAAGCAGCTTCAAGAGGCGAACTGGCTGGCGCCAGAGACGCGCGCGAACGCCTTGCGCAAGCTCGACACTTTCGACGCCCGTATTGGAGGCACGGTGAAGTGGCGGAGCTACGGGGATGTGGAGGTCGATCGCGGCGGTTATCTCGCTGGGAAGGAATCGACGGTGCGGGCGGCGCGGGCGTACGACGTGAACAAGATCGGGAAGCCAACGGACCGGACGGAATGGGAAATGACGCCGCCGACCGTTAACGCATATTACGACCCGCAGCACAACAATATTACATTCCCGGCGGGATTTCTCCAGCCGCCGCTTTTCGATCCGAAGGCGGATGACGCGGAGAACTATGGCGCGATCGGCGCGGTGATTGGGCATGAGATGGGGCACGGATTCGACGATCAGGGCGCGAAGTTCGACGCGGACGGCAACCTGAAGGACTGGTGGACGGCGGCGGACAAGACAAATTTCCATGCGCGGGCGGCGTGCATTGTGAATCAGTTCGATTCGATTGATGTGGGCGGCGGCCAGCATCATAACGGGAAGCTGGTGACGGGCGAGGCGATGGGGGACTTGGGTGGGCTGCGGGTGGCGTATGAGGCGTATCATGAATCGCTGCATGGCAAGGCAGCGCCGGTGATCGGTGG
>Ga0134125_10003395_pt1 | contig 18437 bp, 12 predicted proteins | sample KB31751_FD_96464 | JGI IMG/M metagenome (GOLD analysis project Ga0134125, IMG submission 96464) | Terrestrial soil microbial communities with excess Nitrogen fertilizer from Kellogg Biological Station, Michigan, USA - KB3-175-1 | ecosystem: Environmental > Terrestrial > Soil > Unclassified ... | reverse complement strand
GTCGCCGAGTCCCGAATAATTTTCGTTGACCGCCGGCGAGTCGGAAGAATCGATGCGCCACAGGTCCGCGCCGGCTTCCGCCGCCGCGGCCCGCCCCTGCAAGCCCGAAGCGTCGTACGTGCCGATGAACAGATGGCCATCGAACACCGCCATCGTCCACGTGTATTCGTTGCCGCGATTGCCGAACCCGGACGGCCCATACAGCGGCGTCCAGCCGGTCGGAGTCATGGCGAAAGTTTTCGGGGCGCTGCAGCACGCCGGCAGTTCGCTTTCGCCGTACACCAACTGTATCTCGCGCGTCGACGGATCCTCGAGGTTGCGGCCGCGCCAGAGCGAGGTACTGCGGTACACGCCGTTCTGGAGCGCCTGCAGCTCCTGGTCGTTGTCCGGCATGCCGAAGCAGAACGAATACGTGCAGTTTTCGTGGATACTCAGTGTCGGCGCGTTCTGCAGGTGGATCGTGCCCCAGTACAGCCAGCCATCGTAATACTCCACTGCGCCGCCCGAATAGCCGTAGCGTGCCGTGATCGGGTCGGGGTCGTATTGCACGGGCGACCAGATCTGTTTCCAGTTATTGGTGTCACCCGAGGTCAGTCCACCAGGCGGGATCGGCGGACTGATCCACACGCCGGCCACATTGGTAGTGCCGCTATGGATCGTGCCGTCGGTGCCGCGCTGGATCGGTACCGTCGACACGGCAAGCCGGTCCTGGCCATCGGCACCTACGTACAACGAGATGTCGGCGACATCGGCCGTCACGCGGCCGACCTCGGTGAAACGATTGCACCAGTTCTGCGATGTTTGCAGCGCACCGGGCGTGCTGTTCCACCGCAGCACCGAACCATACGTCGTTGAGCCGACGCCAACGTAGAGCACGCCGTCGACGACGCTCACGCCGCGGGCATAGTTGTAATCCGTGCGGGCACACGAACCCAGGAACTGCCCGGTATCGGCGCGGAAGGCGAAGAAATTCGCGCTGGCGCCGTTCAGGCTCGGCCCGACAAGGAATACCGTATTGTCGATCGTTCCGGCGCCCCGCAGCCCAAGCGTATTCTTGTGCAGAAGAGGGCTGTTGACCTGTTGATCGACCAATACGCCGGTCGCGAGATCCCACGTGTAGATGTGTGGTGGCCGCCAGTCTCCGAAGAACGCCGGAAAGCCGGGATTGTCCCGTACCTGCTCGGCCATGGCGTATTCGCAGACTCCCTTGGAATTCAGGCTCGGAGTGGGGGAAGTCCGGTTGCCGGAGACGAGGCAGAGGGCATCGGCGAGCGTCCCGAACCAGAGCTTGCCGTTCGCTTCGGTCAGGCCCCAGATGTATGACTGGGTGGCCTTGGGCTGCCCCACCGGACAGGTGCCGTCCGGATTGATCGCCGGATAGTCCACGCCGATACCGTTGAAACACTCATCCGGCGCCACCTGCCAGAGCAACTGGTTGTCGGTGAGGATCGGTTGCGAAACCGGCACGTCGGGAGAGGCTGCGCGAGCAAGAGCAGGTGTCGCCAGATCGAGAAGCGCAAACGCGCAGCACAATCCGAACATCGTGAGAACGCAGCGGCGAAGCGACACGTGGCTTGTCATCTGATTCACTCCAGACCCGATCGGACTCCATTTTTCGCTTGCGATTCCCGACGCGCGGACCTTCCCGTCGTCAGTCTTTCTTGCGCCCCGGTTTCGGCGAGCCTTCCTTCAGCAACCGCAATTCCCAACCACTGCCCGGTGCGAGATTGAACGGATTCGCCATCCCGGCGATGAGGCCGCTGCCGTCATCCAGCGGCTGCAGGATGCGGATACCATAGTTGTTGCGGTCGCCAAGCCCGGTGTAGTTCTCGTTGACCGCCGGCGTATCCGAAGAGTCGAGGCGCCACAGATCAGCGCCGACTTCCGGCTTCGCATCCGGTCCCTGCCGGATCGACGCGTCATACGTCCCGATGAACAGGTGGCCATCGAACTCTGCCAGGGTCCACGTGTACTCGTTGCCGTGATTGCCGAATCCGGACGGACCATACAGCGGCGTCCAGCCAGTGGGCTTCATGCCGAAGGTCTTGGGCGCGGAGCAGCACACCGGCAACTGCGTCTCCCCGTACAGCAGCTGGATTTCCCTGTTCTGCGGATCTTCGAGGTTGCGACCGCGCCAGAACGACGTGCTGCGATATACGCCGTCTTCCAGTGCATGGAATTCCGGACCGTTTGCCGGCTGGCCGAAGCAGAACGATTGCGGGCATTTCTGTTCGATCTGTATGGCCGCGCTGCTCTGGTCGTGGAGGGTGCCCCAGTACAGCCAGCCATCGTATTGCTCGATCGCGCCGCCCGCATAGCCGTAGCGCGAAACGATCGGATCCGGATCGTATTGCAATGGACTCCATATCTGCGTCCACTGGTTGGTCTGGTCCGGGGTCAGGCCACCGGCGGGAATCGGAGGGCTGATCCAGACGCCGGCAACCGAAGGAGTTCCGGCAGCGGCCGCACCGCCGCCGCCGCGGGCCGGCACCGTGGAGATGGCCAGGCGATCCAGTCCATCCGCGCCCACGTATTTGGTGATGTTGGCCACGGAGGCATTCACTCGTCCGACTTCTACGAATTGATCGCAAAAATTCTTGCCGGGACCGAACGAACTGGACGTACCGTTCCAGCGCATCACCGAACCGAAGGTCGGAGAACCGAGACCGACATAGAGCACGCCATCGACGACTTGCCAATCGCGGGCATAGTTGTAGTCCGTGCGCGCGCACGCGCCGAGGAATTTCCCCGTGTCGGCCTGGAACGCGAAGAAGTTCGCGCTGGTGCCAAGCAGGCTGGGCCCCGCAAGAAAGGCGATGTTGTCTATCGAACCCGCGCCGCGAAGACCCAAGGTGGTCTGCAACAAGGGCGCGGTCACCTGCTGTTGGGTGAGCGTACCGCTGGCGAGATCCCACGAGTAGATCTTCGGCGGCCGCCAGTCGCCCCGGCTGGGCGTCAGGCCCGGGTGCTCGCGCGCGAATTCGCTCTCGCCGTATTCGCACACCACATTCGGGGTTACCTTGGGGGTCGCTTCCACGACACCCGACAACGTGCAATAGGTGTTCGCCATCGTGCCGAACCAGAGCTTGCCGCTCTGCTCGGTGAGTCCCCAGATATAGGACTGGTTGGCTTTCGGCTGGCCCACCGAACAGGTACCGTCCGGATTCATGGCCGGGTAGTCCACGCCGATGCCGTTGAAGCACTCGTCCGGCGCGACCTGCCAGAGCAACTGATTGTCGGTGAGGATCGGTTGCGATATCGGCACGTCCGCTGCGGCGGCGAAAACCGGCGGTGCCACGGCCAGGAGAGTCGATGCGCAACACCCGGCAAAAGCCACTGCACTGCGGCGAAAAAACAAAGCGCGGCGTGTCATCGGAGCCTCCCCTCGCAATGTGATCCAGTTGTCGGTACGAGACTACAGCGCACAGGCGGCGCGCGCATCCATACGATGCCGCACTGTCAGTGCTGTCCGGTGCCGCCCCGGCAGGCGGGCTCCCCGCCGGAGAACCCGCCCTTCAATCGGGAACGTCCGAAAGCAAGGCGGCGCCCAGCGCCGGCACCGGCCCGATGGCCGGACGAGGCCTGCGCACCCTGCCCTCGCGCGCATCGCGGATCACGCGGCGCATCGCCATGCGCGTGTCGTCGAGGAGGGAATAGATCACCGGCAGCGCCAGCAGGGTGACGATGGTGGAGAACAGCAGGCCGCCGGCGATCGCGCGGGCCATCGGCGAATACGGCGGGCCATCGCCGCCGATCTGCGCATCGGTGAGGCACAGCGGCAGCATGCCGAGGATCGCGGTGCCCATCGTCATCAGGATCGGGCGCAGGCGCTCCGACGCGCCGGCGATCAGCGCCTGCGTGCGTGCCAGGCCTTGGTGCCGCAACGTGTTGATGTGCACGATCATCACGATGCCGTTGCTCACCACCACGCCCATCAGGATCAAGATGCCGATCGCGGCCATGATCGAGAACGTGGTGCCGCTGGCCCAGAACAGCCAGAACACGCCCAGGACCGAGAATACGAACGTCGTCAGGATCGCGGCCGGGAAGATCAGCGATTCGAACATGCAGCACATCACCACGTATACAAGCACCAGCGCGATCAGCGTGTTGAACAGCATCTGGCTCCCGGCCTGCTGCGCGTCGTCGAAATTGTCGCCGAATGCCCAGTGGTAGCCGGGGGGCAGAGTGATCGCCTGCATCGCGTTGGTGATGTCCTTGCGCGCGTCCTCGGTGGTCTTGCCCTCGGCAAGATTGGCCTGGATCGACAACGTGGTCTGGCGATTGGTACGTGCGATGCCGTTGGCGACCGGATGCGTTTCCACGCGTACCATCGACAGCAGAGGAATCTGCACGCCGTCGTCGCGGCGCAGCGAATAGTCGGAGAGATCGTCGATGCTCTGAGCATCGGCGTTGCGGAAACGCAGCCACACCGGCACTTCGCGATCGCCTCGATGGAATTCTGAAAGCGGCATTCCGCGCAGCGCCACGCCCAGGTAATTGCCGACCTGCTGCGCGTCGAAACCGTACAGCTTCGCGCGCGTGCGATCCACGTGCACCGCCACTTCGCGATCACCGCCGCGATCCGGCGTGTGCACGTCGCGCAGCGACTGCAGCCGCGCCAGCACCGGGACCAGCGTGTCGGAAAGCTGCTGGAGTTGCGCGGTGGAATCGCCGCGAAGGGAGACCTCCACCGGCGCGTTGCCGTTGTTCTGCTGGTCGAAGCTCACCGAGCCGATCGCGATCTTGGGCAACCCCTTGCGTATCTCCTCCATGATCTCCGCCGAGTCGCGGTGCGCATCGCGGCCTTCGGTCAACTGGATCTCGGTATGGTTGCCCTGCTCCTCGCTGTAATAGGTGTAAACGGATTTGATCTCGAGTCGCTTGCTGTGATCCATCAGCCAGGCGTCTATCCGGTGCACCGCGGGCGCCTGCTGCGCCAGACGGTACTGACCGTTGAGTTGCCAGTTGAGGGAAAGATGGCGCGACTCCGATTGCGCGAACATGTCGACTTTCATGTGCGTCATGGGCCAATAACTCAGGACCAGCAACGCGAAGACGGCGGCCATGCTCCAGCGCCGGTGAACGAGGGTCCAGCCCACCACGCGCGCGTAACGTTCGCGCACACGCGTGATGATCGTGCGGCGATTGAGGAATTTGGGCGGCGGCAGCTTCGATGACAGCATCGGCACCACGCTCACCGCCACCAGCCACGAGGCGATGTGCGCGATCGCCATGGTGATGGCGACCTGGGTGAGGAAAATGCTGATGTCGTTCTTCTCGCCGAACAGGTTGGGCAGGAACACGATCACCGAAGTGAGCGTGCCCGCGGCGATGGCGATGCCGACCGCCTGGGTCCCGGCGACCGCGCTGTACCACGGCTTGTCCGGATGCTTCTCGCGGTACTGGTAGATGCTCTCCACCACCACCACCGCGTTGTCCACCAGCATGCCGACCGCCAGCAGCAGTCCCATCATCGACAGGATATTGAGGCTGATGCCGAAGAAATACATGCAGCCCAGCGTGATGACCATGCACACCGGGATCGCCAGCGAAACCATCAGCGTGGAAGGCCAGTCGCGCAGGAAGAAATACAACACCAGCACCGACAGCACGACGCCGATCAACCCCGCTTCGCCCAGTTCCCGCAGCGAAGAAGTCACGCCCTTGGCGGAATCCTGCAACGCGTACACGTTGATGCCCTGCATCTCGGGATCGTTGCGCACGCTGTCGACGTATTTCGTCACGGCCGAACCGACCTGCACCAGGTTCGCGTTGCGCTCTTTGTAGATGTCCACGCCGATCGCGGGCTTGCCGTTCAACTCGCGTGCGAAATCCATCTTCTGCGGACGCAGGGTGACGTCGGCGATGTCGCCCAGCTTCAGGCCCCGCGAGTTGACCGGCATCGCACGGATGTCGTCCAGCTCGCGCCATTGGCCCTGCGGCTGTACGCGCCAGCGCAGGCCGCCGTCGGTCACTTCACCGGCCGACAGCGAAAAATTCGCCTGCTTCAGCCGCTGGTACAACTGGTTGAGTCCGACGCCATGCGCGCCCAGGCGCTCGGCGGAGAGTTCGATCTGTACCTCCGGCGCGGATACGCCGTTGATGTCCACGCGGGCCACGCCGGGGATGCGTTCGATAGGGCGCTTCAGTTCGCGATCGAGCAAGGCGTAGGAATTGGCGAGGTTGCGGTCGGATGCGATGCGCAACGACAGGATCGGCTGGTCGGATGTCGAGAACTTCTGCACCGTGTAGCGTTGCAGGTCGGAAGGCAGGTCCTCGCGCACCGCGTCGATCTTCTCGCGCGCCTGCACCGCCTTCACCGCAACGTTCTCGCCCCACTTGAACTGCAGGAATACCTGCGAGCCGTCGGCGCGCGAATTCGACTGCATCTTCTCGATGCCTGGCAACGCGGCCAGCGCGTCCTCGACCGGCCGCGTGATGGTGCGTTCGACTTCCGCCGGCGTGGAACCGGTATAGGGAATGTCCACCAGCAGGAACGGAACATCCAGCGTCGGGAACAGCTCCAGCGGCAGGCGGAACGCGGCCAGCGCACCGATCACGAACAGCGACACGTAGAACATCACCGTGGTGACCGGGCGCTTGAGGCTGAGCTCGGCGATGCCTCCGCTTCGGCTGACGGGCGCCTCGCTCATGCCGGCTGCCCATCCGCTTCGATGCGCCCGGCAATCCTGGCGCGCCGGCGCTCGCCGCGCGCGACATACCATGCGTCATCGCGGCGGTCGAGCAGGTCATAGACGACCGGGATAACGATGAGCGTCAGCAGCGTCGAGACCGCGAGGCCGCCCATCACGGTGATCGCCATCGGCGCGCGCACTTCGGAGCCCGCGCCCAGGCCGATCGCCAGCGGCAGGAATCCGAACAGCGTCGCCAGCGTGGTCATCGAAATCGGCCGCAGGCGGGACTCCGCCGCGGCGCAGATCGCCTCGCGTTTCGACAGGCCTTCCTCGCGCAGCTGGTTCACGCGGTCGATCAGGATGATCGCGTTCTTCACCACGATGCCGACCAGCATGATCAGGCCGATGAAGACCACGACCGACAACGTCGAACCGGTCAGTTTCAGCGCCAGCACCGCGCCGACCATCGCCAGCGGCACCGAGAACATGATCACGAACGGGTGCAGCAGCGATTCGAATTGCGAGGCCATCACCAGGTACACCATGAAGATGGCGAGCCCCAGCGCGAACAGCATCGAGCGCACGGATTCGGACAGGTCCTCGCCCTGCCCGCCGATGTGCACCGTCACGCCCGCGGCCAGCGGATTGGCATCGACGAGGTTGCGAACTTCCTTGATTGCGCTGCCGAGGTCGCCGTGCTCGGGCGACGCGGAAACGATCGCGACCCGCTCCTGGCTGATGCGGTGGATTTCCGCCGGGCCTTCCGTGGCGATCACGTCGGCCACCGAGGACAGCCGCACAGGCGTGTCCAGTCCGGGCGCCGGCGTATCTGCGGGCGTGTTGCCGGGGTTGCCTGCACCGGCCGCGGCATTGCCGGTGTTGGACAAGCCGTTGTTCGACCCGTCTCCCGCATCATCGGTCTGCGTCGCGCCGTTGTTCCCGGCGGCTCCAGCCGGGATGTAACCGACGATCAAATTGCGCACCGCATCCACGCTGTCGCGGTCGCTCTCCCGCGCGCGCACCAGCACGTCGATCTTGCGGTCGCGAAAATCGTAGCGCGTGGCGACCTCGCCCTTGACCTTGCGCACCACGCGGTCGGCGATGTCGCGCGTGGTGAGGCCCAGCGCAGCCGCGCGCGCGGCGTCGAAGCGGATGGCGATTTCCGGATAACCGCCGGCGACGGTGGATTTCACGTCGGTGAAATCGCCAGAGGTTTGCATCAGCGAAGCGAGCTTGCGGCCCGCTTGGGTCAACGCATCGAGGTCGTAGCCGCGCAGTTCCACCTCCAGCGGCGCACTGGATGAAAACAGTTCCGGCCGCGAGAACTTGGCGGCGACACCCGGATATTGCGCCAGCGCATTGCGCAGGCGTTGCGTTTCCGCCAGTTCGCCGTCAGCGCCCGCGTCGGGTTTCAGGGTGACGTTCAAGCGCGCGATGTTCTCGCCCGACTCGGTGGGGTTGGCGTCCAGTCGCGTGCCCACGCCGGCGACGCCATAGATCGAAGCCACGCCCGGATCGTGGGAGTGCGCTTGCGCGATCTCGCGCACCAGCGCATCGGTACGTTCCAGCGGCGTGCCGGGTGGCAGGGTCGCCACGACATCGAAACGGTGCTGGGCGAGCTGCGGGATCAGGTCGAGGCCCAGCGTCGGCACCAGGGCCAATGCGACCGCGAACGCGAATGCGGCGAACCCGAGTACGCGCCACGGGTGGCGCAGTGCTTTCGGCAATGCGTCGTGATAAAAGCGCGCGGCGCGTTCATAGGGAATCATCACGCCCTGGCCGATGAAGCGCAGTACGCGGCCGAGCACGCCCCCGATCATGCGGAACAGCCCGAAGCCGCTCCAGGCCACGGCGCGCGGCAACACGCCCATCCGCGAGCGCCGCTTGTTTTCCTCGAGTTCCTCGCGATAGGCAAGCGGCGCGCGGCCCTGCAGCGAGGCCAGCATCGGGATCAGCGTCATCGCCACGACCAGCGAGATCAGCATGGCGAAGGTGACGGTCAGCGCCTGGTCGCGGAACAACTGCCCGGCGATGCCCGACACGAACACCAGCGGAAGGAACACGGCCACCGTCGTCAGCGTGGACGCGGTCACGGCCATGCCGACTTCGGAAGCACCCGCCACCGCGGCCTGCACGATGCCCATCCCCGACTCGCGTTTGCGCGCGACGTTCTCGAGCACACGATGGAATCGTCCACCACCATGCCGGTGGCGAGCGCCAGGCCGCCCAGCGACATCACGTTGAGCGAGAGGCCGAAGCGGTCCATGAAAAAGAACGTCGCCACCAGCGAAACCGGCAGCGACAGGGAAACGATGAAGGTGCTGCGCGCGTGGCGCAGGAAGAAGAAGATCACCAGGATCGCCAGCACGCCGCCGATCAGCGCATCGTTGCGCACTTCGGAAAGCGCATCGCGGATGAACGTGGACTGGTCTTCCAGCACGGTGAGCTTGGCGCCCGCCGGCAGGCTGTCGCCCAGCTTGTCCAGTTCCGCGTGCACGGCCTGCGCAACACTTACCGTGTTGGCGTCGCCCTGCTTGTATACCGCCAGCTCGATCGCCTCGCGGCCGTCGACGCGGATCACGCCGTCGCGTTCCTTGTAGCCCTGGTAGACCTGCGCGATGTCCTTCAGGCGGATGGGCACGTTGTTGGCATCGACCTTGATCAAAGTGTCGCGCATCTGCTGCAGGTTGGTGAATTGGTTGAGCGTGCGCACCAGGTAGCGCTGCGAACCCTGGTCGATGCTGCCGCCGGAGATGTTGACGTTCTCGTTCTTCAACCGCGTGGTCACGGTATTGATGTCGATGCCGAGCTGCGCCAGCTTGTGCTGGTCGACCGCGACCTCGATCTCGTCTTCCAGTCCGCCGCCGACTTTCACAGCGGCGACGCCCGCGACGGGCTCCAGGCGCTTCTGCAATTCGTTGTCGGCGAAGCGGCGCAGGCGCTTCAACGCCGCCGGATCCGCGTCGTTGGACTGCGTCGAAGTCAGGCCGACGCGCACGATCGGATCGGTCGAAGGATTGAAGCGCAGCAGCAGCGGCTTCTTGGCGTCCAGCGGCAGTTGCAGGGTGTCGAGCTTGTCGCGCACGTCCAGCGCGGCCATGTCCATGTCGGTGCCCCAGGCGAACTCCAGGATCACGTCGGATTCGCCGGTGCGCGAAATCGAATGCACGCGCTTGACGTTCTTCACCACACCGAGCGCTTCCTCGACCGGCTCGGTGACCAGGTTTTCGATCTCCGCCGGCGCCGAGCCTTCGTAGTCGGTGCGAACGGTCAGCGTGGGATAGGACAGGTCCGGCAACAAATTCACTTTCAGATCGGACAGGCCGATCAGTCCGAACAGCACGAAGGTGAGCGTCACCATGCCGATGGTGACGCGCCGGCGCGTGGCAATCTCCGGAAGCGACATGGTTTACTCCGAAGTCGAAGCTGTCGCGTTCGCGTTCGATGTGCTGGTCGGCAACACCTGCACCTCGCTGCCATCGCGCACCGCGTCGCGGCCCAGCGTGATCACGCGCTCGCCCGCCTTCAGGCCGGCGCGGATTTCCACGCGGTCGCCCTCGACGTAGCCGACCTTCACCACGCGGCGCTTGGCGACGAGTTCCGGCTGCGCGGGCTTGCCGGTTTCGGCCGCGACCGCTTCGCCGGGCTTCGGCTTGACCTCTTTCGGCTTGACGGGCTTCGGCGGGCCGCGTTCGATCACGAACACCGCTGTTTCGTCGTCCTCGTCGATCAACGCGCTGCGCGGGATGACCAGAGCATTGCGGCGCTGGTCATAGACGATGTCGATGCGCCCGAACATGCCCGGCCGCAGTGGTTCGTTCCCCGCGGCGGTGTTGTCGAACACGCAGGTGACCCGGAAGGTGCCGCTCGACGCATCGACCACCGGCGCGATTCGCTGGATGGTCCCGGCGAACTGCTTGCCCGGCAGCGCATCGACCGCGAGCGTCAACGACTGCCCCGGCTTCAACATGCCCAGCTCGCGCTCCGGCACGTTCAAGGTGGCCGTGAGCGGATGCATGTCGACGATGTGGAAGATCGCCTCGTTGGCCTGCACGAGGTTCCCCTGCTTCACCATGCGCCGGGAAATCACGCCGGAGATCGGCGCGGTGATGCGTGTCCAGGACAGTTGCAGTTGCGCGCCGCGAGTGGCGGCGGCCTGAGCCTGCATGTCGTATTTGTCCTGCTCGTATTCCTGGCGTGGTATCAGTTGCTTCTCGATCGCTTTCGAAGCACGGTCGTAGGTCGTCTGCGCCTTCCTCAGCTGCGCCTGGCTCTGCGCGAGCTGGTAGGCCGCGCTGGAAGGGTCGATCTGCGCCAACAATTGCCCCGCCTGCACGCGCTGGCCTTCCTCCGCATACAGTTTCAGCAGCACCCCGGAGGCCTTGGAGACCACGTCGGCCTCCTGTTCGGCTTCCAACGCGGCAGTACCCGAATAGCTGGCATTGATTGGCGCGCGCAGGGCGGCGGCAACCTCCACCGGCACGCGCGGGTGGCTGTCGGTGTCGGCCTGCTTCGCTCCGCCGCCGCACGCGGACAGCAGCCCAGCCGTGAGGATGAGGGGATACCAGCGCAACGGGTTTTTCATGGCGGAGGACCGCGGGTCGGGTTGACGATATGGTGTTTTAGTTATGTATAACACCAATCCAATCGCCGGACAATGCGCTGGAAGTCATGGAATGGATGCTTCGACGGGGTGAAAAGTTGCACCGCCGGAAGTCATGGTGCCGCGCGCGCCTTGTCAGCCTCTGCGGGCCGCACGTTATAATTCGGTCTTTGTGAGCGCGGATTGCACCGCGCGGGGCACATCCGGATGAGGGCTTGGGGAATGAAACGATCGCTGACCGCCGCGTGCCTGCTGGCCGCCATTGCGACCGCGCCGCTGGCCGCCGCTGCCGCCACGATCACCGGCAATGCCGACGCCGGCAAGGCCAAGGTCTACACCTGCCATGGTTGCCACGGTGTCCCAGGCTATGCCAACGCCTACCCCAACTATCACGTGCCGCGCATCGCCGGACAGAACGAGCAGTACCTGATCAACGCGCTCAACGAATACAAGAGCGGCGACCGCACGCATCCGACCATGGACGCGCAAGCAGACAGCCTGTCCGATCAGGACATCGCCGACATCGCGGCCTACCTCGCCAGCTTCGCGAAACAGCCATGAGCCGCAACGAGGATCGAACCATCATGCAACGCGCGTTGACGATTTCACTGGCCTGTGTTTTTGCAGCGATGAGCGGCGCCGCGATGGCCTCCGGAGACATTGCGGCGGGCAAGCAGAAGTCGGCCACCTGCGCGGCGTGCCATGGACCGGACGGCAACGCGACGGCCGATGGCCAGTATCCGCGCCTCGCGGGCCAGTACGCCGACTACATCGTGCAGGCGCTGCACGAATACCAGGCCGGCACCCGCGAACATCCGGCCGTTGGTTCCCTCCGGCGCGGAAACGCGATCATGCAAGGCATGGCGGGACCCCTGACCGACCAGGACATCGACAATCTCGCGGCCTACTACGCGTCGCTTCCGGGCAAGCTGAGCGACCTGCACGGCAAGGTCCAAGGCGGGGACTGAGAGAGAAGCAAAAGCAGATTCGGCAATCAGCCGTCCCTGGATCGCTTTCCGGCCCGCACATCCATGTGCGTGCGTTCGCCGGCGCGAGATGCCATTCTAAGGCATCTCGCGTCAAATCCCGGCTCACCCCACCGCGCTCTTGCCTTCGTGTCCCTTGTAATAAGGTGAATGCCCGGCGGCGTGGTCGGTGGCATCCAGCACAGCCGTGATTTCCGGAAAACGCGCGCGCAGCGTTTTTTCCACGCCCTGCTTCAACGTCACGTCGGCCATGCCGCAGCCCTGGCAACCGCCGCCGAAGCGCAGCACCACCTCGTTGTCCGCGCCCACCGATTCCAGCTTCACGCGTCCGCCGTGCGAAGCCAGTTGCGGATTGACTTCCGCATCCAGCAGGTATTGCACGCGCATCGCCAGCGATGCATCGGCGCCCGGTCCGCTGCCGCGCAGTTTCGGCGCGTGAATGCGCATCTCGCCGCCCGTCGGCGTGGCCGCGTAGTCGACCTGCGCCCCGTCCAGCCAGGGCGCGCTCGCGGCATCGACGTAGAGATCGAAACCCTCGCACTCGATCACCCAATCGTCGCCGCTTCGTTCATCCGCTCCGCAGAATTCCAGCTCGCAATCGGCTGCGGGCGAGCCGGGATTGCGCGCGCGCATGCGGATGTTGAGGTCGCCGCCGCCCTGCGCGGCGATCAGTTTGCGGAAGTGGGTTTGCGCGGTTTCGGTGATGTGGATCATGAGTCGGGATCGCCAGCGTGAATCAGCACTATTCTAGTCCGGATTTGCGGCCCGCCCAAGCGGCGTGCCTATACTGGTTGTTTTCGCCACGGAGAACGGCCCATGGACCGCAATGAACTCGCGTCGCAACACTGCCGCGCGCGCAAGGGGGAATCGGCGCTGGGGGAGATGAAAACCAAGGATCTGCTTGCCGCCCTGCCGGGTTGGGCGCTGGCCGCGGACGGCAAGTCGATCGACAAGGCTTTCAAATTCGAAGACTTCTACGAAACCCTGGGCTTCGTCAACGCGATCGGCTGGATGGCCAACCGACAGGATCACCATCCCGATCTGGAAGTCGGCTACAACCGCTGCGCGGTGCGCTGGTCCACCCACGATGTGGGCGGATTGTCGATGAACGATTTCATCTGCGCCGCGAAAACGGAGCAGGCTGCGCAAGACTGACTAAGCCAGCTTGTCCAGCACCGCGCGCAGGTCATCGGGCAGCGGTGCGGAAATGCTGTAGGTGCGCCCGCCCAGCTCGAACTCGAAGCGCGCGGCGTGCAGGAACAGGCGCTTCAGGCCGAGCTCCCGAAAACGCTTGTTGGCCCCGCGGTCGCCGTACTTGGGATCGCCCGCGACGGGATGTCCGGCGTGCGCGGCGTGCACCCGGATCTGGTGGGTACGGCCGGTATCGAGCGTGGCCTCTACCAGGCTGCCGTCGCGATGGCGTTCGATCTCGCGGAAAAAAGTCAGCGCGGGTTTGCCCGCATCGTCCACGCGTACCATCCGTTCGCCGCCGGCGAGCATCGATTTGCGCAGCGGCGCATTGACATCGAACTTTGCGCGGCCGAGTTTGCCGGTCAGCAGGCACAGGTATTGTTTCGTGACTTCTCCTTCGCGGATCAGCGCCTGCACACCGGTCAGGCCCGTGCGCGTGCGCGCGAACAGCAGCACGCCGGACGTATCACGATCCAGGCGGTGCACCAGCTCCAGATGATCCCTCGTGCGCGCGGCACGCAACAGTTCGATCGCGCCGAAGTCGATGCCGCTGCCGCCGTGGCTGGCGATGCCCGCGGGTTTGTCGATGGCGAGGAAATCGCGATCCTCGAAGATCACCGCATCCGTCACCTGCTTCACCATCTTCGGCGGCGGTGCGCCGGACTGCCCGCGTTCGGCGATCCGCACGGGGGGGATGCGCAACAGGTCGCCCGTCGCCAGCCGTGTGTCCGGCTTTGCCCGTTTGCCGTTGACCCTCACCTGGCCAGTGCGCAGCAGCCGGTAGATCGCGGGCCGAGGCACGCCCTTCAGCAACACGGACAAGGCGTTGTCGATGCGCTGGCCATCGCGCTCCGCGCCGACTTCCACGGCTTGGACGCCCTTGAACTGGTTGCCCGAAGTAGCTGGCGTCATTGGAAAAATCCTGGATGGACTGTTAGACTGTGTCGGCGTCGCGCGGGTCGCCGGCTCATTCTGGCCTGCCCCTGCACCCGCCCGTCAACGCGGGCGAGGAATGCGCTTAGGCGAAATTCCCGACCGGAAGCCAGGCTCTCCTCTCCATCGTAGCGGACGGTTCGCGATTGGCCCATCGTCGAAGCTGGCGGTGCGGGGATCGCGGCGCGCATGGGTACGAATCGAACACCACATCGGAGCGGATTCTCGCTCCGGACCACCGCCGCCTTCGCGGCGCGATACACGCGGCCGGCCGCCTTCGAAAAGGCGCCGCCGCGGCGCGCGGCGCGGGCGGCCTGAAGGATCATAAAAAATGAAACGCATGTTGATCAACGCGACTCAGCGTGAAGAGTTGCGTGTGGCCATCGTCGATGGCCAGTCGCTCTACGATCTCGACATCGAGATCCCCTCCAAAGAGCAGAAGAAGTCCAACATCTACAAGGGTCGCATCACCCGCGTAGAACCATCCCTCGAAGCCTGCTTCGTCGAATACGGCGGCGAGCGCCACGGCTTCCTGCCGCTGAAGGAAATCTCCCGCGACTACTTCACCCCCGGCGCCGATCCCAACAAGGCCGGCATCCGCGAGTTGCTGAAGGAAGGCCAGGAACTGGTCGTGCAGGTCGAAAAGGAGGAACGCGGCAACAAGGGCGCCGCGCTCACCACTTTCATCTCGCTAGCCGGCCGTTACATGGTGCTGATGCCCAACAACCCGCGCGCGGGCGGCGTTTCGCGCCGCATCGAGGGCGACGACCGCCAGGCGCTGAAGGATGCGCTGGATCACCTGCAGGTCCCGGAAGACATGGGCCTGATCGTGCGCACCGCCGGCGTCGGCCGCGATGCCGAAGAACTGCAGTGGGATCTCGATTACCTCCTGCAGTTGTGGAAAGCGATTTCGGAAGCCGCCGGCAGCAAGCCCGCTCCGTTCCTGATCTACCAGGAATCCAAGCTGATCATCCGCGCGCTGCGCGACTACCTGCGCGGGGACATCGGCGAAATCCTGGTCGACGAACCCGCCTTGTACGAGGACGCGCGCGATTTCATGCAGCAGGTCATGCCCAACAACCTGCGCAAGCTGAAGCTCTACGAGGACACCACGCCGCTGTTCAACCGCTTCCAGATCGAAAGCCAGATCGAAAATGCCTACGAGCGGGCGGTGCGCCTGCCTTCAGGCGGTTCGATCGTGATCGACGGCACCGAGGCGCTGACCGCGATCGACATCAACTCCTCGCGCGCCACCAAGGGCGGCGACATCGAGGAAACCGCCTTCAATACCAATTGCGAGGCGGCAGTGGAAATCGCGCGGCAGTTGCGCATCCGCGACGCCGGCGGGCTGATCGTGATCGATTTCATCGACATGGAGTCCGCCCGCCACCAGCGCGAAGTCGAGGAGAAACTCAAGAACGCGCTGAAACTGGATCGCGCGCGCGTTCAGGTCGGCCGCATTTCACGTTTCGGCCTGCTGGAGATGTCACGCCAGCGGCTGCGGCCCTCGCTGAGCGAATCCATCCAGATTGTCTGCCCCCGCTGCGACGGCCATGGCCGCATCCGCGGCGTGGAATCGCTCTCGCTCTCCGCATTGCGCCTGCTGGAAGAGCACGCGATGAAGGAAAACACCGGCCAGGTGCTGGTGCAGGCGCCGTCCGCGGTCGCCAACTTCCTGTTGAACGAGAAGCGGGCCAGCGTGGTCGAGATCGAGATGCGCCACAAAGTGCACGTGGTGATCGTCGCCGACGAAAAACTGGAAACGCCGCACCTGGAAATCACGCGCATCCGCGAAAGCGAAATGGGCGAGCATTCCAAACCGAGTTACGAGCGCCTCACGCCCGCGGCGGCCGCCCCGATGCCGAAGATGGGCCAGACCGAAACGCACGAGCAACCGGTGGTCAGCGGGGTCAAGCCGGCCACGCCGATGCCGGTGCGCCAGGAAACGGAAACGACGATCGCGCCCACACCGATGCCGTTGAACGGCGGTGGACTGATGTCGCGGCTGTTCGGCTGGTTCCGCAGCGAACCGGCGAAAACGCCTGCACCGCAGGCGTCGAACCCGCGCACGGAACGCCCGCCGCGCAGCGAAGCGCGCGCGCAGTCACCGCGCAATGAATCGCGCGGACAGTCCCAGCGCGGGGCGCAGCGCGGCCGCGATGCGTCGCGGCCGCAACGACAAACGTCGCCGCAGCAGCAAGGCAAATCGCGACAGGAAGTTCGCGCGCCGCAGCGCACTGAACGCAAAACGGAAGCGGAGCAAAAATCCGTGACGCCGCCGAAGCCCGCGCCCAAACCGGTGGCGGAACCGCAGCGCGCGGCGGCGCCGACGCCGGTGCCCACTACGCAGGCCGTATCGCCGACCGGGCCCGAGCCGATGATCAAACCGGAAGCCGGCGCCGGCACGCCGGCCCCGGATCACGCCGAGCAGATCAACGCCGATGGCACGCCGGCGCGCCGCCGCCGTGGCCGCCGCGGCGGCCGGCGGCGCAAACGCGCCGAAGGGCAGCAGCAGTCGAAACCGCAGAACGGGAATGCGCCTGGCCGCGACATCGACGATGAGGACGCCGAGCGTCCGGTCGCGCCGCGCGATGCGACGCCTGCAAACAAGGAAACCGAGGCCGCGCCCGCCGCGAAACCGGCCGATCCCGCGCCCGTGACCCAACTCCGTGCTCCTGCACCCGCACCGATTGCCGCTCCACCGATCCACCCGGCGCAGACGCAACCGGCCGCACCGAAGCCGGAAGCGGCGGCACTTCCGGCTCCATCGGCCGATGTGCCGCGGTCATCCGCGAACATTCCATCCGTCGCGCCCGCGCAGCCGGCAGCACCGATGGCTCCGCCTGCGCCACCGGTCGCGTCGCCGCAAGAAGCGCAACGCAGTTCGGTGGTAACGCCGTTCCCGTCGCCGCACCCGGCACCGATCCCGGTTCCGCCGCAAGCGACCCCCTTCAATCCGCATCAGGGCGATTTGTTGCCCAAACCGGCGCCGAAATCGCCGGTCGAGAATGCAGAGCCGAAAACGGGCGGCGATGACCACGCCGCGGAACCGCGCGAAGAGTGATCTCACGCGCCGCCGATTGTTTTCGCCGGCGGAGCGTGCTGATCCAGCAACCCGTGCGCACCCAGCACGTGCGCCAACGCGATGGTGTGTTCGACGTCGAGCTTCTCGAACAATCGCTGCTTGTAGGTGGAGACGGTTTTCGGACTCAGGTGCAGGCGCTCGGCGATCTCGTTGACCGCCGAACCGCGCGCCAGCATCAGCGCTACTTCCAGCTCCCGCGACGAGAGCGATTCCAGCGGCGAGGCTTCGCCGTCCACGGCGGCCAGTGCCATCTGCCGTGCGATCGTCGCATCCAGGTAGCGTTTGCCTTGCGCAACGTTTCGGACTGCGGTGAGCAATTCGTCGGCGGGACACGCCTTGGTGAGGTAACCGAGCGCGCCTGACTGCAGCAGGCGGCGCGGGAAACGCGCATCGTCCACCACCGTGAGGATCACGATGTGGGTGGGCAGGTCCGCGCGGCGCACTCGTTCCGTCAGTTCGATGCCGCTCATGCCGGGCATGTGCACGTCGACCAGCGCGACATCCGGTTTGCGCGCACGGATCAGGCGCAGGCCGTCTTCGGCATTGCCGGCCTCGCCCGCTACTTCGATGTCGGGTTGTCCGGACAAGATCAGGCGGAATCCGGCGCGGACGAGCTCGTGGTCGTCCACCAGCACGACGCGGATCATGGCGTTGCTCCCCTGTTTTCCCCGCCGTGAACTTACGGCCACGGGCGGCCCGATGCAAGCCGGGCGCCGTACGGGGTTGACTGGTATCGCTGCGGCGCTATCATTTCCGGCTCGCGCGGGAATAGCTCAGTTGGTAGAGCACGACCTTGCCAAGGTCGGGGTCGCGAGTTCGAGTCTCGTTTCCCGCTCCAGATTTTTTTTGCTTTTTTTTGCGACGTAAAAAAATTGTGGCCGGCCGCCTTGCGCCGGACCGGCGTCCGGAACGCCGCGACAGTCACCGGCCAGGTGGCAGAGTGGTCATGCAGCGGACTGCAAATCCGCGTACGCCGGTTCGATTCCGACCCTGGCCTCCAT
>Ga0134125_10003394_pt1 | contig 18443 bp, 18 predicted proteins | sample KB31751_FD_96464 | JGI IMG/M metagenome (GOLD analysis project Ga0134125, IMG submission 96464) | Terrestrial soil microbial communities with excess Nitrogen fertilizer from Kellogg Biological Station, Michigan, USA - KB3-175-1 | ecosystem: Environmental > Terrestrial > Soil > Unclassified ... | reverse complement strand
TCGGTGCCTGGTCCTGCTCGGCCTCGCGCTGGGCCTGGTACGAGATGAGGTCCTCCCGGGTGATCTCGCCCCGCCCTCCGGTCCCGCGGACCTTGGCCAGGTCGATGCCCAATTCCTTGGCGATCTTGCGCACGGGCGGTTTGGCCAAGACGCGGTCCAGCAACTGGCTCACGGATCGGCGCGCGGCAACGGCACGGAGGCCTGCGGCCGGCGCGGCCGGTGCCTGCGCGGCCGGGGATCGGGTGGCGGCCGGTGTCCCGGTGGCGGGAGTCGACGGCATCCGTGCTGCAGGCGGCGTCGCCCCCATCGCCGGGCGCGTGGCCGAGGGTGCCGGTTCGGGTGTGGCGGCCGGGCGGGGAACCGCGGAGCCCCGGCGGGTCCGCGGGCGGCGGCGGACCGGGTCGGCCTTTGGGCCCGAGCCGACCAGTGGCCCGGGCGCCTGGTCCGTTTTCGGCTCGTCGACCGGTTCCGCGGGGATCGCCTCGGGGGTGGGCGGGGAACTCTCGACACCGGGTTCCTGCGGAGTAGGGATCTCCTGCCCGGTTTCGTCGACGGAGAAGAGCGGCCGGCCGACTTCGATGGTCTGCCCCTCGGCGGCGTGCAGCTCCGTGACGACCCCGGCATAGGGGCTGGGCAGCTCGACCAGTGACTTGGCGGTTTCGATCTCCACGAAGACCTGGTTGACCTCCACGGTGTCCCCGGGCTTGACCTTCCAGGAGGCGATGTCGGCCTCGGTCAGGCCCTCGCCGACGTCCGGCAGGTTGAAGATGCTCATGGGTCGCTCCTTGCTCGTGCTGTTGAGGGGGCCGGCTGGCTCAGTAGTCGAACGACCGGTCCAGGGCGTCGAGCAGCTTGTCGATGTCCGGTAGGTACTGCTCCTCGACCTTGGCGACGGGGTAGGGCATGTGGAATCCCCCGACCCGGATCACGGGCGCCTCGAGGGAGAGGAAGGCGCGTTCGGAGACGCGGGCCGCGATCTCGCCGCCGATGCCGCCGAAGGTCGGTGCCTCGTGGGTGACGATGAGGCGGCCGGTCTTCTGCACCGAGGCGACCACGGTGTCGAAGTCGATGGGGCTGATCGATCGCAGGTCGATGACCTCGATGTTGCGTCCGTCCTCGGTTGCGGCTTCCGCGGCGGCCAGCGCGACCGGGACGAGGGGGCCGTAGGTGGCGATGGTGGCGTCTGTGCCCTCCCGGACGATCTGGGCGCTGAAGGCATCCCGTGCCGGGGTGGTGGTGTCGACCTCGCCCTTGAGCCAGTAACGTCGCTTGGGTTCGAAGAAGATCACCGGGTCCTGGCAGGCGACGGCCTGCTGGATCATCCAGTAGGCGTCGTTCGGGTTGGACGGGGTGATGATGCGCAGGCCGGCCGTGTGGGCGAAGAGGGCCTCCGGCGACTCCGAGTGGTGCTCGATGGATCCGATGCCGCCGCCGTAGGGGATGCGCACGACGACGGGGGCCCCGAAGCGCCCTTCGGAACGCGCGCGCATCTTGGCCAGCTGGGTGGTGATCTGGTTGAAGCCGGGGAAGACGAAGCCATCGAACTGGATCTCGGCGATGGGCGCGTAGCCGCGCAGGCTCATCCCGATCGACGTGCCGATGATCCCGGCCTCGGCCAGCGGGGAATCGACGACCCTGTCGGTGCCGAAGTCCGCCATCAGGCCCTCGGTGATCCGGTAGACGCCTCCGAGCCGGCCGATGTCCTCGCCGATGAGCAGCGACTTGGGGTTCTGCTCCAGCACGCGCCGCAGGCCGGCGGACAGGGCCTTGGCCATGGTCATCGTCGTCATCGAGGCTCCCCCTGCTGCTGGTCGGTGGTCGTCGCGTCGGCAAAGCCTGCCTCGTACCGGCGGTGGAACTCCAGCTCCTCGCGGATCAGCGGGTGCGCCTCGGCGTACACGTTCTCGAAGGACTGCTGCAGCGTCGGCTCGGGGAAAGCCAGCGCCTCGCGGCGCACACGGGCCGCCATCTCGTCACCGTCCACGGCCAGTTGGGCGAAGAACCCCTCATCGGCCAGGCCCTTCGCGCGCAGGTACTTCTCGAGCCGGATCAGCGGGTCCTTCGGGCCCCAGGGCTCCTCGTCCACGGGCGTGCGGTACTTGGTGGGGTCGTCGGCGGTGGTGTGGGCGCTCATGCGGTAGGTCTGGGCCTCGATGAGCACCGGCCCCCCGCCGCTGCGGGCATGCTCCAGCGCCCAGCGGGTGACGGCGTACACCGCCAGGATGTCGTTGCCGTCCACGCGGATGCCGGGGAATCCGTAGCCGGCGGCCCGTTGGGCCAGCGGCACGCGGGACTGGACCTCGAACGGGACCGAGATGGCCCACTGGTTGTTCTGGCAGAAGAAGACGACCGGCGCCTGGTTGCTGGCCGCGAAGACCATCGACTCGTGGGTTTCACCCTCGGAGGAGGAGCCGTCGCCGAAGTAGGCCACCACCGCAGTCCCCTCGGCCGCGAGGCGCTCGGCGTCCCATCCGGCCTGGTCGCGCTGGACGCCCATGGCGTACCCCGTGGCGTGGGGCATCTGGGCCGCGAGGACCATCGTGTACATGTGGAAGTTGTTCTCCCGCGGGTCCCACCCGCCATTGGAGATGCCGCGGAAGATGCGCAGCATCTGCGGGAAGTCCACGTCGCGGGTGAGTGCCACACCATGTTCGCGGTAGGTCGGGAAGATGTAGTCACGTGCCAAGGTGGCCCGGCCCGATCCGATTTGTGCGGCCTCCTGGCCACGCAGCGGAACCCAGAGGGCCAGTTGTCCCTGGCGTTGCAACGCGGTGGCCTCCTCGTCGAAGCGCCGGGTCAGTGCCATGTCTCGGTAGAAGCCGCGCAGCTGCTCCGCACCGACCTCTGCGAGATAGGGCGAATACTCGCTGTCCGACAGGAGCTCTCCGTCGGGCGTGAGCAGCTGGACCATGTCGGTTGCCGCGGTCGCCTGTGCGGTTGAGGTCATGCGCGTGGGTACCCTTCACTCGAAAATATGCCCCCTGCGGCATGCATTCCGCAGGGGGCATATAACGGAAATACCCCTCAAGCCTACTGGCCCGTGGGCGTCCGGCCGGGATTGGCGACCGGCTAGGAAAGGGTGGGTCGTTTTGGATAGTTGCTACAAACTTCGAGGAAGCGCGAGTTGGCCTCCTCCTCGCCGATGCTCACCCGCAGCCCCTCGGTGCCGAAGGCGCGGACGGACAACGCGTGTTCCCCGGCGATCCGGGCGAACTCGGGGGTGTCCCCCCCCATCGCCAGCCAGACGAAGTTCCCCTGGGCATCCGGTACCTCCCAGCCCAGGGCGCGCAGGCCCTCGACGACGCGGGTCCGCTCATCGACCAGCCCTTGTACCCTTTCGACAACCTGCTCCATGTTCTCGATCGAGGCCACTGCGGCCTTCTCGGCCAGGCTGGAGACGGCGAACGGGGTGGCGATGACGCGCAGGTACTGCGTGATCGCCGGGTGGGACACGGAGTATCCCACCCGCAGGTTGGCCAGGCCGTGGGCCTTGGAAAACGTCCGCAGCACCACGACGTTGGGATACTTGCGATACATTTCGATGCCGTCCACGGCATCGTCGAGACGAACGAATTCGTTGTAGGCCTCGTCGATGACGATCAGCACGTTCGCCGGGACTGCGTTGATGAACTTCTCGACCTCGGCGGTGGTCAGTGCGGGGCCGGTGGGGTTGTTCGGGGTGCACAGCAGCACCACGGAAGTCTGGGCGTTCACGGCGGCGGCCATGGCCTCGAGATCATGCCGGCCGTCGGGCAGGTTGGGGATTTCCACGGCGTCGGCACCGGTGGTCTGCACGACGATCGGGTAGGCCTCGAAGGAGCGCCAGGGGTAGATGACCTCGTCGGCGACGTCGTCGTCGTTCTGCCCGGCAAAGGTCTGCAGGATCTGCGTCAGCGCGCCCAGGCTGCCGGCGCCGGTAACGATGTCGTCGGCCGGGACATCGAGGTAGGCGGCCAGGGCCTCGCGCAGCTTCGTTGCCAGCGGGTCCGGGTAGCGGTTGTAGTCGACGCCCTCGCGGATGGCCTCCAGCACCGCGGGGACCGGCGGCTGGGGGTTTTCGTTGGAGGACAGTTTAAAGGAGGTCAGGCCGGCGACGGCAGCTGGGGGCTTGCCCGCCGCGTACTTCGGAAGCAGGTCCAGCACGGGACGTGGTTGCACCTCGACGGGTGTGACGGGGTTCTCGTTGCTCATACCCCCCACCCTATCGCCGCCGGTGCCCGCTGGCGGTCGGACGCCGATGGGCCGGATGCGTGAGGGCCATGGGCCGATCGGCACCAATGTGCAAAGATGACCGGATGTTCCGTTTCATCGTCAGAGTCATCGTCAATGCCTTGGCCCTCGCCGCCGCGGCCTGGTTGCTGCCGGGCATCACCGTCGGCTCCAGCGCCGTGAGCGAGGCCGCGGGGAACGACATGGTCGGGGTGGTCGTCGCCTACCTTTTCATCGGCTTGATCTTCGGCATCGTGAACGCCGTGGTGCGGCCGATCGTCGGCTTCCTGTCCCTGCCGATCACCTGCCTGACGTTGGGCCTGTTCGCGATTGTGATCAACGCGGCCATGCTCGTGCTGACGTCGTGGTTGAGTAGCTACACGCCGATCGGCCTGCACGTGGAGACCTTCTTCTGGGATGCCATCCTGGGGGCCGTGATCATCAGCATCGTCTCGGCGGTCATCGGCTGGATCGTCCCCGACAGCCGGGAGCGCTAGCGGCCCCTCCCGCTGTCCGGGTCCGCGGGGTCAATGCCGCGTGCTGCCCGAAAGCCCCCGGGCGAGAGGCGCGCGGAGGGGCTTGCGCTTGAAGCGCCGCTCCGGCTTCGTGGGTCCACGGCGCAGGGTCACCGTGGTGACGGTCGCCGTCGTCGCGCCAGCGAAGACCGCGCCGAGCGCTGCGCGGGCCTCGACGACCGCGGGGTCGGTACTGGTGGCCAGTTCGCGGGACAGGTGGGAATAGTTTGCCAACTGGTGCGCGGCGCCGAACCCCCCGGCCCCCATCTCCGTGCCCGGGGCGTAGCCACGGAGGTCGACGGTGACCTGGTTGCCGGTGCGCGGATTGGGCCGGCCGTCCAGGCCCGGCACCATGTCGTCGACGTGCTCCAGGTGCAGTCCGCGCACGCTGTCCGGCAGCGGCGTCCCGCCGATGGGCGCCCCGGCGGTGATGACGTATTGCACGTCGTACTCCGCGGCCAAGTCCGGGTCGAGCGCGAGGTTGGCCGCGTGGATCCCACCCTGGCTGTAGCCGGTGATGACCAGCCGGTCCCCGGGATGGGCCCCGGCCTCCCGCAGCGCGTCGGCTGCCGCATCGGCGACGAAGGGGCTTCCCAGGCCCACGCCTTCGGCGATTCCGCCGTCGTCAAAGGGGTTCAGCCGCGCGGACGTGCGCCAGTCCCGCGCCGGCTGGGTTCCGGGCAGGGTGAGGATGTGGACGGTCCCGGCTGAGGTCTGTGTGGTCGTAACCAGGACCGCCCCTTCCCCGGACACCGGGGCCTCCGCCCGGCGCTGGAGTTCCATCACCTCGGCCAGTGGCGTGGCGAACTCCTCCGGGGCCGAGGTCGAGACGGATTCCACGTGGATGCTGCGCAGGTTCAAGAGCTGGCGCAGGATAGCAAGGCCGACCAGCCCCGACGCCAGCCGTTCGGCCAGGCCGGCTTGGAAGGGACCGCCGTGATCCCGGTCCGCCACCAGCCGGGCCACGATCCCCCAGGTCGCCCGGGCCGCCGGGGCCGAGGCGGGGTCGCCTCCGGTGGACAGCCAGGCCAGCGCATAGCCGGGGGCTGCGTTGATGAGGTCCTCGGTCGTCTGCCGGTTGGGGTGCCCGTGGTTGGCCGCCATCTCGGCCGCCAGTCCCTCGAAGAGCGTCGCGGAGCGGAGCCGGAAGGCGGCCCGGGCCGCCTCGCGTTCCGCCTCCTCGTAGGCGGCCCGGCTGGCCTGGAGCCGGGACCGGCAGGCCGCGAGGCGGTCCGCGACCTCCGAGGCCAGGCACTGGGCGGTCCAGAGGTGGTCCTCGGCCGCCCGGGATTGCAGCAGCCCCCCGCCCGCCACCGGCGGTGCCCCGTCGGCCAGGGCCATCGCCAGGACCTGGCCGGCCGTGAACAGGCCGTCTTCCGCCCGCCCGAGCAGGGCCGCAGCGCGTTCGAACTCGTCGAGCTGGAAGTCCACGCTGGCCACGCCACCGACGCCGTGGTGGCTCATGGTCCGGCCACCGGTGGGCTGTCCCGCCCGCTTCGGATGGCGGCCAGGGCCTCCTCCAGCTCCCGGGGCACCGCGTCGAGTTGGCGCAGGCAGTCCTCGAGGCGGTCCCGGTAGGCGCTGCCGGCGGCCGATCGCCATTGCACCCCGAGCGCGGCCAGCACGTGGGCGCGGGCGGTATCGACCTCCTCGAGGGCGTGCCGGGTCCGCGCCGCCGCCAGATCCCAGTCCTGCACGGTGCCTCCCCTGTCCCGGCTGCCGGTGGTGCCTGCCGGTCCGTCCCTGTTGCAGCCCCGGTGGACACCACGCTAGGTGCGGCAGCAGGGCCGCGCGGGCCCCGCCGTCGTCCTTGTGGATATCGGCGGCCGGTGGAGGGACCGGCCCTCCCGGAGGGGCACGTCATGCGGTGCCGGGCGGGCAGGCGTGCATGAAAGAATGGGCACCATGGCTGATTCCGCGCGCACATCCCTTGCTTCCGAACCGCTGGCACTCGGTGCCCTCGACGGCCGCTACCGGCCGGCGATCGCCCCACTGGTCGACCACCTCTCGGAGGCGGCCCTGAACCGCAACCGGGTGCACGTCGAGGTCGAATGGCTGATCCACCTGACCTCGAACGCGGTCCTGCCGGGCACGTCCCCGCTCTCGGCCGAGCAGACCGCAGCCCTGCGCCGCATCGTCACCGACTTCGACGCCGCATCCGTGTCCGAGCTCGCGGAGATCGAGGCGATCACCGTGCACGACGTCAAGGCCGTGGAGTACTACATCAACCGTCGCCTGCCCGGCCTCGGGATCGAGGCGCTGACCCCGCTGGTGCACTTCGGCTGCACGAGCGAGGACATCAACAACCTCTCCTACGCCTTGGGCGTCAAGGACGCGGTAGAGGACGTCTGGATGCCGGCCGCGCGCGCCCTGGTGCAGCAGATCGCCGCCATGGCCGAGGCAACGCGCGAGGTGCCGATGCTCTCGCGCACGCACGGGCAGCCGGCGACCCCGACCACGCTGGGCAAGGAACTCGCCGTCACCGCCTGGCGTCTGACCCGCCAGCTGGAGCGCATCGTCCGCACCGAGTACCTGGGAAAGATCAACGGCGCCACCGGAACCTACGCCGCGCACTATGCCTCCGTCCCCGGGGCCGACTGGCAGCAGGTCTCGCGGACGTTCGTCGAAGGCCTGGGCCTGGACTGGAACCCGCTGACGACGCAGATCGAATCCCATGACTGGCAGGCCGAGCTCTACGCCGACGTGGCCCGCTTCAACCGGATCCTGCACAACTTCTGCACCGACGTGTGGAGCTACATCTCCATAGGCTATTTCAAGCAGGTTCCCGTCGCCGGGGCCACGGGTTCCTCGACCATGCCGCACAAGGTCAACCCGATCCGCTTCGAGAACGCCGAGGCGAACCTGGAGATCTCCAACGGGCTGCTCGACACCCTGGCCGCCACCCTGGTGACGAGCCGCTGGCAGCGCGACCTCACCGACTCGTCCTCGCAGCGCAACATCGGCACCGCGTTCGGCCACTCGCTGTTGGCCATCTCCAACGTCGCCAAGGGCCTGGAGCGCCTGGACGTCGCCGGGGACGTGCTGGCCGCGGACCTGGAGCACAACTGGGAGGTGCTCGGCGAGGCCATCCAGATGGTCATGCGCGCCGAGGCCGTCGCCGGAACCCCGGGCATGGAGAACCCCTACGAACGGCTCAAGGAGCTAACCCGCGGCCACCGCGTCGACGCTGCGCGGATGAAGGAGTTCGTAGCCGGGCTGGGCCTGGGCGAGGAAGCGGCTGCCCGGCTGCAGGCGCTGACGCCGGGCACGTACAACGGCATCGCCGCGGAACTGGTGGACCACCTGAAGTAACGGCGGGCCACCGTCCGCCCGCCGACGCGGCCGGACGGTGGGCGGTGTAGATCACCTGGTCGACCTCCCGCCTGGTCGCCCAGCCGCCCACCTCGGCCGGATGCGGGATGCCGCCGCGGGTCTGCTGGGCGGGATGCGCCATGTTCCCTGCCCCGGTCGGCAGCGCCACGGCGAAGCTGCTGGTCCGGCGCCCCACGCACATCCCCGGCCGACCACTCTCCTGCCCGGCGGCACGGGCCGGATGGCCCGCTCCAGGACGACGCCCCGGTGCGCGCATTCCCAGGTGTGGGGCTCCGGGTGGGGCGCGCGTCCGGCCGGGCCGGGGGGCCAGCTGCGCGGCCCTGTGGGCACCAGCCGAGCGGAGGGCGGCCACGTCCGATCTCGGCGGCCCGGTTCAGCCCCAACCAGGTCCAATGCCGTCGGCAGCTCGTGCGGCACGGCTGTTTCCCACGCATCTCCGCGGCGCATCTGGAGCCCGACCTGCGACCGGGCGGGTCCGCATCCTCGCGGCCGAAGCACCGGATGGGCCGCCGGTCCCCGCCCCAGTGCCCTCTGGAAAATGACGCCGGCTGCCCCTTGGTGATTGGCGTCACGTGCCTTATCATCGTATTAGTCAGATACCGCACGACTGTTCGGAATACGCACAACACCCCGCGTGCGATCAAGTATCAGCACCACCTCCAAAGGACTCACCATGGCACCGAAACAAGCCGCCACCCCCGCCGTTCCCGGCTCGGACCCGGCCCGCCGCCTCCACCGTGCTCGCAAGGCGGCACTGGCCGCCTTCCTGGGCGGCATGCTCGAGTACTACGACTTCTTCGTCTACGCGACAGCCGCATCCCTGGTCTTCTCCCACATCTTCTTCCCCGGCGGCGACCCCACGATCGCCCTGCTCGCCTCCTTCGCGACCTTCGGCGTTGCCTATGTCGCCCGCCCCTTCGGTGCGGTGGTGTTCGGCCACCTCGGCGACCGCATGGGACGCAAGAACACCCTGGTGCTGACCCTGCTGGTGATGGGCGGCTCCACCTTCCTGATCGGCGTCCTGCCGGACTTCCAGACGGCCGGTTACGTGGCCCCGGCCCTGCTGGTCTTCCTGCGCCTGTGCCAGGGGCTCTCGGCCGGAGCGGAGACCGCCGGGGCGTCCGCCCTGACGATGGAGGAGTCCCCGGTGGGCCGCCGCGGTTTCTTCCCCTCCTTCGCCATGAGCGGCATCTCCGCGGGCATCGTGCTGGCCTCGCTGGTCTTCCTGCCCGTGGCCGCAATGAGCGAGGCCGACCGCCTCGCTTGGGGCTGGCGGATCCCGTTCCTGCTCTCCGTCGTCGTACTCATCGTCGCGTTCCTGGTCCGTCGTTCGCTGGAGGAACCCGAGGTCTTCGAGGCCAAGGCAGAAAAGCACGATCTGGTCAAGCTGCCGTTCATGGACATGTTCAAGACCCATCCGGCGCAATTCCTGCAGATCTCGATGATGTCCTTCGAAACGGTGACGAACACCTTCATGCAGGCTTTCGGGTTGGCCTATGCCGTCAGCGTCGGCATCCCGGCCTCCACCATGCTGATGGTCAGCATCGTGGGAAACATCATCGCCATCGCCACCCAACCGCTGTTCGCGCTGTTCTCCGACAAGTTCGGCCGCCGGCCGATCTTCATCGCCGGCGTCCTGGGTTCGGGCAGCTTGATCTGGGTCTACTTCTGGGCGATCTCGACGGGTCAAATCGGCTTGGTCTTCGTGGTGAGCACGGCGATCACGGCCGGAACCTACTCGATGTCCAATGCCATCTACCCGGCCTGGTTCGCCGAGCTGTTCAATGTGCGTGTGCGCTACACGGGCATGGCGATCGGACTCCAGGTCGGCATCGTGTGCGCCGGGTTCACCCCTCTGCTGGGCACCGCACTGGTCGGGGGCGTCCACGCCAACTGGGGTCCGGCGGCCTGGATCGTCGCGGCGTCGTCGATCATTGCCGTTGCCGGCGCTTGGTGGGCACGCGAGACGTACCGCACGCCCATCGAGGAACTGGGCAACCCGGTGCACCACCCCGTGGATGATCCGGCCGAAGCGGGCACTTCACCCATCGCACGGCCCAGCGCGGGCTGACCGCCCTGCCGGTGCTGCTGGGCCCGTTCAACCAGCCGGTGGGACGGCACCGGGCCGTCGCCCGCCGGTACGGGTCTCAGACGGCGGCACGCACGTGTGGGACCACCATTGGCGTGGAGGACTGTGGATCGTCCATCACATCGGCCTCGAGGCCGAAGACCTGCCGGATGAGCTCCGGGGTGAGGATCGCGCGCGGGGCCCCCTGTGCGTGGATGGCCCCGTCCTTCATGACCACCAGGTCCGAAGCGAAGCGGGCAGCCTGGTTCAGGTCGTGCAGCACGGCGACGATGGTGCGGCCCTCGCGGTTGAGTTGGGCGAACAGCTCGAGCAGGTCGTACTGGTGGGCGATGTCCAGGAACGTCGTCGGCTCGTCGAGCAGGATGATGTCGGTGTCCTGCGCCAGGACCATGGCCAGCCAGGCGCGCTGGCGCTGGCCGCCGGAGAGCGAGGCCACCGGTACCTTCTCCATGCCGGTGAGCCGGGTCCGCTGCAGGGCCGCTGCGATGGCGGCGTCGTCGGCGGGGGACCATTGGCGCAGCAGCGTGTGGTGCGGATGGCGGCCGCGGGCCACGAGATCGCCGACGGTGATGCCGTCCGGGGCCACGGCCGACTGCGGCAGCAGCGAGACCCGCCGGGCCACGGCGCGGCCTTTCATCCTGGCCACCGGTGTCCCGTCGAGCGCGATATGCCCGGCGGTGGGCTTGTTCACGCGGGCGAAGGCCTTGAGCAGCGTGGACTTGCCGCAACCGTTGGGGCCCACGATGACCTTGAAGTCCCCGGCGTGGATTCCCAAGTCCAGCCCGGCGACGATGGTCCGGCTGCCGTAGCCGAGGCTGAGACCGGCGGCCGACAGGACGGGTCGGGCGTCATGGGGGTTCACGCGTGTCCCTTTCTGAATTCACGGACGAGCAAGGCGCCGAGGTAGACGCCGCCGATGCCCAGGGTGAGGATGCCGACCGGGAGGGCCTGTGCCCACGGCACCTGCTGGGCGACCAGGTCGGCGATGACCAGCAGCAACGCCCCGGTCAGCCCGGACAGCAGCAGCTGGGGACGCCCACTGCGGGCCAGCCGGCGGGCGATGTGCGGCGCGGTCAGGGAAATGAACGCGATCGGACCCGCGACGGCGACCGCGCCGCCGGCCAGGACCACGGACAACACGACGGCCCGGCGGCGGGTCCCGGCTGCCCTGGAGCCGAGGGCCTGGGCCACGTCGTCACCCATCTCGCTCAGGGCCAGGGGCACGCTGAGCAATGCCAGCGGCACCGCACACACCAGCAGGACCACGCCGATGGTGGCGGCGTGCTCCCAGGAGCGGGCCTCGAGGGAGCCGTTGAGGTAGGACGAGAGCATCGTGGCCTGGTCGCGGGCGACGACGTAGACCACGTATTGGGTGAACGCCGCGGCCATCGCCGAGACCCCGATGCCTGCCAGGATCATGCGCAGCGGATTGCCGAACCCGGTGCCGGTGCCCAAGGCGACGAGCCCCACCGCGGCGGCGGCACCGAGCACCGACCCCAGCGGGATCGATGCGGTGCCGGGCAGCAGCAGACCGAACAGCGCTGCGCCGGCTCCCGCGCCGGCGCTGACGCCGATGACGTCCGGGCTGCCCAGCGGATTGCGCGTGACGGATTGGAACAGCGCGCCGGACAGGCCCAGCGCGATCCCGGCGCCGACGGCCACCACCAGCCGTGGACCGCGCAGGTGTCCGAGCACGAAGGCCTGCTTGCCGTCCTCGGCCCCGCCGACCAGCGCGCCGAGGAGCTTGGAGGGCTCGATGCCCAGTCCACCGAGGGTCAACGTCATGAACCCCGCGGCCAGCAGCAGGACCACCAGGGCGGTACCGACGGCCAGCGGACGCCGGGCCACCGGCACAGCGATGTGCGAGCCGAGGCGCAGCACCGGACCGGCGGTGGAGGGGGCCCGGTCGCGCGGCGGGCGTGGTCCCGTCGGCAGACCCGGCGTTGGCGGTGTCTCCGGGACGGCCCGTTCGCCGTGCCGGCGGGCCGCCCGCTGGGTGGTGAGCCCGCTCATGAGCGGTCCCCCAGCTTCCGGACAACCACAAGCAGGATGGGGGCGCCCACGAAGGCGGTCACCACCCCGACCATGAGTTCCTGCGGACGCAGCAGCACCCGGCCGATGACGTCGGCGGCCAGCAGGACGATGGGCCCGACCAGGAGGGCGCCGAGCAGCTGGCGGCGCATCTCGAGCCCGACGAGGGCCCGCACGATGTGGGGAACGGCCAGGCCGATGAACGCGATGGGGCCGACAGCTGCGGTGGCGGCGGCGCTCATGAGGGTGGCCGCCCCGAGTCCGGCGGCACGGACCATGCCCGTGTGGACGCCGAGTCCTGTGGCCGCTTCCCTGCCCAGCGCCAGGGCGTTCAGCCCGCCGGCAACGGCGAAGGCGATCACCAGGCCGAGGACGAGGAACGGCAGCACGGAGAAGAGCTGGCTGTAGGCGCCGTGGTGCAGAGACCCGACGACCCAGAAGCGGTAGTTGTCAAAGGTCTGGGGCAGGCTGAGGGCCACGCCCTGGACGTAGGCGGTCAGGACGGCGGTGACCACGGCCCCGGCGAGGATCAGCCGGACCAGGTTCGCCCCGCCGGAGCCGGCGGTGCCCACGACATAGACGACCATCGCGGCCAGCCCGGCACCCGCCAACGCCACCCAGACGGCGGCCGGTGACCCCAGGGTGAGCCCGAACAAGGCGGTGCAGGTCACCATCGCAGCGGCCGCGCCGGCATTGATGCCCAGCAGGCCGGGGTCAGCCAGCGGGTTCGCCGTAACGGATTGCATCAGCGTGCCTGCAAGCGCCAGGGCGGAGCCGACGGCCAGGCCGAGCAGGGTGCGCTGGTAGCGCGAGTCGAAGACGGCCGCCAGGTACGGGTCACCGTGTCCGGACCAGGCGTTGAAGAGCTCGGTGATGGTGGTCGGCTTGGAGCCGAGGACCAAGCTGGCGACCACGACGGCGGCGAGCACCAGCAGGCATCCCAGGTACACGGGCGCAGCCCGCAGCAGGCCCGGACGCCTGGTCCGTGTCTGCTGCGGGCTGGCCGCGGTACTGGTGCTGGTGCTGCCCGGGATGGCGCTGCTACTTCTTCGTCTGGGCGATGGCCCGGTCGATCATCGGGAGGTAGCGGTCCAGGGCGTAGGGGACGGTCAGCGGGTTGATCATCGAGGACGCGGTGACGAAGGCATTGTCGTCGCTGGCGACGACGGCGCCCTTCTTGATCGCCGGGATCTGCGCGTACAGCTTGTTCGACAGGGCCTGCTTGCGGGCGGCCGCATCGGAGTAGAACGTGAAGATGAGGTCGCTGTCATTGAGCTGGTCGGCGTTCTCGTAGCCGATGACCGCCGAGTCGGTGCCTTCGGTCTCCTTCATCTGCTCCACGGCGGGGTCGGGGGTGAGCCCGAGCGCATCGACCATGGCCGCACGCTGTTCGGTGGGCAGGAAGACGCCCAGGGTGTCGGGTGTGGTGTAGATGTAGGAGAAGGTGTAGTCGGCATACTCGGGGTGGGCGCTGGCCACGTCGGCGAGCTGCTTCTTCAGGTCGGCGACCAGCCCCTGGGCCTCGGATTCCTGACCGAGGGCCTTGCCAACGATGTCGATCTGCTGGTCCCAATCGATGCTCCAGGCCTTGTCCGGATAGGCCACGGTGGGGGCGATCGCGTTGAGCGTGTCGAACTGCTCCTGGGTCAGACCGGACCACGGGGCGAGGATGACGTCGGGATCGAGTTCGACGATCTTCTCCATGTCCAGCTGCTCGCCGGCACCGACGAGTTCGGGCAGCTTGCCGCCGTCCTTCTCCACGGCTTCGTGGATCCACGGGAGGTAGCCGGTCTCGTCGGCGGCCCACGCGTACTCCTCCATCCCCACGGGGATCGTCCCGAGCGCGATCGAGGTCTCGGCGGACCCCTGCCCTAGCGTGATGACGCGTTCGGGCTTCTCGGGGATCTCGGCGGTGCCCAACGCGCTCTTGATGCTCACCGGGAATGCGGCGTCGGCGGCCGGCGTGCTATCGCCGGAGGCGGTGGCGTCGCCGCCGGCACAGCCGGTCAGGACAAGGGCGGAGGCGGCCGCGAGGGCCACCGTTGCCCCAAGGGAACGCAGGCGTGCAAAGGGCATGGGGTTCCTTACCGTGGTGCGGGCCGGACGCGAGGGGCCGGCCGCTTTCGTCGACTAACGTGCAAGGTTAGGCTACCCCAACTTGGACGCCGGGATGCAACGTCACGAAGTCATCACGTAATTGTCCTGCGCGGATCACAACCATCCGCGGTCGGCGGCAATGCCCGCCGCCTCGATGCGATTGGCAGCACCGGTCTTGCCGATGGCGGAGGACAAGTGGTTGCGGACCGTCCCGGGTGAGAGGTGCAGCGCGCCGGAGATCGCCGCCACGGCCTTGCCGTCCCGGGCCAGGGCCAGGGCCTGCCGTTCACGCTCGGTCAGCGGGTTCCGCCCCTCGGACAGCGAGGCCGCGGCCAGTTCGGGGTCCACGACCCGCAAACCGGCATGGACCTTGCGAATGGCCTCCGCCAGTTCGGCGGCGGGGGTGTCCTTGACCACGAATCCGCTGGAGCCGGCCTGGAGCGCTTCACGCAGGTAGCCCGTGCGCCCGAACGTGGTGACCATGAGCGAGCGGCACCCGGGGACGTCGGCGTGGATCCGGCGGGCGGCTTCGATCCCGTCGATGCCGGGCATCTGGATGTCCAGGACGCAGACGTCCACGCCGAGCCGACCGGCCAGTTCGACGGCGGTGCCCCCGTTGTCCGCCTCGGCGACGACCTCCAGGTCGGACTCCAGGTTCAGCAGGGCCACCAGCGCCCCGCGCACGAGTGCCTGGTCGTCGGCCACGAGGACCCGGATGCTCACCAGCATGCCTCCACGCGGGTTCCGCCCAGGGCTGCAGTTCCGCAGGCGAACTGCGCACCGGCCTCGGCCATCCGTTCGTCCATCCCGAGCATCCCGTTGCCCGGACGGCTTGAACCCAGCCCGATGCCGTCGTCCTCGATCACCAGGGATCCGGGGGTGAAGCGGATGAGACACCGCGAGGCCCGGGCATGGCGCAGCACGTTCGTTCCCGCCTCGCGGACGAGCCAGCCCAGCGGGTCGCGCAGCCGGGCCGGGACCTGCGTGGCGGGTTCGCCCTCGACCTCGACGGAGATCCCCGCTCCGCCCAGCGTCACCTCCAGCGCCTCGAGCTGGGTGCAGAGGTCGTTGCCGCGCAGTCCGCCAACGGTGGCACGCACATCGGCGAGCGCCCCGCGGACGAGGGACCGGATCTCGGCGATCTCGGCGCGGCTGCGCTCGGGATCGCCCTCGATGAGGCGTTCTGCCAGTTCGGCCTTCACGGCCACGACAGTCAACGTGTGGCCCAGGATGTCGTGGACGTCCCGGGCGAGGCGCTCGCGTTCGGAGACGACGGCGAGGTCGGCCTGCATCCGCTCGCTGCGGTTGCCTGCCTCGATCAGCGCGAACGTCACCATGTTCAGCACGAAGATCCCCACTTGGATCGCGGCGATGAAGACATAGGCCCAGACGTCGCCCGTCAGGGCCGGTAGGGCGAAGGTGAGCCCGACGCACCCGGCACCCACGGCCCAGGCCGCCGGACGCGGCAGCAGGAAGCAGGCGTAGCCGATGAGGAACGGCGTCATGAACAGGGCATCGAGGCCGATCAGCGTGCCCATCGCCAGGATGATGGCCCCCAGGATCACGAATCCCGGGGTGTTGAACCGGGCCCACGGGGCGTCGGGGTCCAGGCGGTTCCCGCCGATGAAGGCGACCAGGTAGACGGTGACGAAGAGCGCGATCAGCAGGAAGCCCAGCGTCGTCGGCCCCGGGCCAAGGCCGGCCTCGAGCAGGGCAGTGATGGTGTAGCCCAGGAAGACCAGCCAGATGGCCGAGAGGAGCCATCCGCGTTGGGCCCACCGGTCGGTGGACTCGTCGACGGGCGGGTGGGTGGCTGGGGATCGGGTCATGGCGGATCCTCCTACCGGCGGGTGCGGCCGCGCCGCACGGCCAGGACCGCGACGATCCCGAAGATGAGAAGCCATGCCACCAGATTAGCCACCAGTCCCCACAACGGATCGACATCCGCGGAACCCGATTGCGCGCCTTCCAGGATCGGCCATCTCACCAGGCCCACGAATCCGTACATCGGGGTGAACCGGGCGACGTCGAGCAAGGTCCCGGACAACGGGACGAAGACGTTCCCGAGGAAGGAGAGCACCACCAGCAATCCGGAGGCGATGCCCATCGCCGACTCGCTCTTGAACAGCATGGCGATGGCGTAGCCGAACAACGCGAACAGGATCGATCCGGCCAGGGCGATGGCGAACGTGGCCGCCCACATCCAGCCGTGGTCGGCGTGGGCCCCGGTGAGTGCACCGACGATGAAGACGACGGCGATCGACAGCGCCGTGACGACAAGAGCGACCACGGCCTTGCCGGCGACGAATCCGGCGGGCCGCAGGGGCGTCAGGCCGATCTGCCGGCCCCACCCCTGCATTTGTTCGACGGCGGAGACTCCGGTGACGGTGGTGGCGGCGACGGAGGCGCCGTAGGCGGCCATCGAGGCCATGATGTAGAACTTCACGTTGCCGTTGCCGGCGCTTTCGTTCGCGTAGCTGAACGAGAGGCCGAAGATGACATACATCAGGGTGGGCAGCACAAGGACGAACATCAGGTTCATGACATCGCGCAATTGGCGGGTCAGGTCGATGCGGACAAAGGTGGCGTTCATGGTGGTTTCCTTCGGTGCGGCGGGCGGGTCAGGCGCCGACGGTGTCGGCCGAGGGGGCGGGGGGCGCTGCGGGATGGGTGTCGCGGGTCATCCTCACGAACGCGCTTTCCAGGCTGGGGGCGGAGATCTCCAGTGCGGAGCCTCCCCCGCCGTTGAGCAGGTGCCGGGCGACGGCGTCGGAATCGGTGGTGGTGATGGCGACCCGGGTGCCGTTGACCTGGACGTCGGTGACGCCGGCCAGGGAACGCAGCTCCGCGAGTCGCGGGTCGCGGTCGTCGATGGAGCCGCGCTCCTGCAACGTCGCGGCCACCGTGCGGCCGGCGGCCAGCGCCCGGACGCTGGAGGTGCTGCCATCGGCGATGATCTTGCCGCCGTTCATGAGCACGATGCGCTGGGCGAAGCTCTCGGCTTCCTCGAGGTAGTGGGTGGCGAAGATGACGGTGCGCCCGGCCGTGGCGTCGCGGCGCATCGTGGCCCAGAAATCACGACGCGCGTTGACGTCCATGCCTGCGGTGGGCTCGTCCAGGATGAGGATGTCGGGGTCCGGCAGCAGGGCCAGGGCGAACTTCAGCCGTTGCTGTTCGCCTCCGGAGCACTTGACGACCTTCCGCCGCGCCAGCCGGGTGGTGTCGGTGGCGGCCATGACCTCCTCCACCCGCGCCTTGGCGCCGTGCAGGGAGGCGATGGCCAGGACCGTCTCCTGCACGGTGAGGTCGCGCAACAGCCCGCCGGTCTGCAGGAGCGCGGACATCCGGCCGGCCCGGACGGCCGTCTCGGGACGTTGGCCGAAGACGCTGACGGTCCCCGAACTGGGGGCCGTCAGCCCGAGGGCCATGTCGATGGTGGTGGTCTTCCCGGCACCGTTGGGGCCGAGCAGGGCCACGATTTCGCCGGCCATGACGGCCAGGTCGATGCCGTCGACGGCGCTGATCCGTCCGCCGTCGGCCGGGAAGGTCTTGCGCAGGTCCTGCAGCTCAAGGGCTGGTGTCGCGTTCTCCATATACCCAGTCTTGTCGGCCACATCGCCGCGCGCCTCTGGCAGCGATCACGTTCCGACCATGACGGTTGTCATGGCTTCGGCCGGCCCCCGAGCCTCGGGGTGGCAGCGTCCTGATGGGCGAGCCGGCGCAAGGCGAGAATGACCGGCTCGTAGAGGGCGGTGCCCAGCACGGCGTGCATGCGGCGGAGGTGGCGGCCCCGTTCGACTACGCGGCCGACGGCGTGCTGTTTGCGGCCATCCTGATGCCGGCAGGCTTCTTCCTGTCCGTCGTCGGCCGGAACCCGGAGAAGCCCAGCGGGTTCGTCGTCCTGCTGTGGGTGGGAGCGGTCCTGCTGGCCCTGAGCCTGGTGGCCGGAGGCCTCGGGCTGATCCTGGCCGCTTGAATCAGAGCCGCTGTAGGGTCGGCGGCTACTGGAGGGAGGCTGCCGTGCGGGCCTCCTGGAACCGCACAATACGTTCGATGGCCTCGGTGACGGCCCCCAGGCCGGCGGCGAAACTCAGCCGCACGGTCCGTCGACCGCAGATGGCATCGAAGTCCGCCCCGGGTACCAATGCCACGCCCTCCTCCTCGAGCAG
>Ga0134125_10003393_pt1 | contig 18445 bp, 15 predicted proteins | sample KB31751_FD_96464 | JGI IMG/M metagenome (GOLD analysis project Ga0134125, IMG submission 96464) | Terrestrial soil microbial communities with excess Nitrogen fertilizer from Kellogg Biological Station, Michigan, USA - KB3-175-1 | ecosystem: Environmental > Terrestrial > Soil > Unclassified ... | reverse complement strand
TCCGTCCCGAAGAGCTTGCCTAATCGTTCGAAAAATCTCAGGGAAAGACCGTTTCCTCGCCAAAGCCGGCGCCCACGATCAGCCGCAAGAGGGTGCCTGAAATCGCTACCTGATTTCCGGCTTTAAGCTGTCGCGCAGCTGCTCTGAACTCATCGATTTCATCTCTTAGGGCGTTTGCAGTGATCCGGGTTGGCGGATTCGATCTTGTCGTACTTTGACCGTATGGTTCTGCGCGTGGCGTAAACGCGCGTTCCACCGCTTACCGTTCCCGAACCGGGCGAAGCCGTCGAGACCGCGCTGATATCCCAATTTGCCCGCAGTCGGTCTTCACGCCGCCCTCGAGAACCCACCCGGTTCTCTTTGAGCGAAGAGATGCTGCAGCTGCCGACCGGCCAGATTCATCTCTATCTTTGCTGGAATCGGTCCGAACTACTACGCCGAGTTGCGTGAAGAACTCCTAAACTCTTGACAGGGCCTCACGAGTGCCGCGTGCGTCTGCCAGAACCGACGTTGGCGAGAGGTGTTTCAGGTTCGTCGAGCGGGCCAGCGCTGATGCGATGAGAACTGATCACGACATCAGTGAGTACTATTTGCGATGCACGACCAAAGCGGCAGCAGCGCAAGCCGAGTGGTACTGTTCTGCATAAATGAACAACGATTTCTTCGAGATTGTCTCGCGTAGTGACCACCTCTACAATCTGTCAAACAGGCCAATGGCGATGGAGCAACAACTGGCGGCGCGGCTCAACCAAGAACGCAAAATCGCGAGGTCGAAGTATGGCCAGATCGAATTCGTCAATCTGGATGATCCAATCCGGGGACACCTCAACGATGAGATTGAACGGGACCTAACTCTTCTGCGCCCCTCTTTAACTGACGACGAGATTGTCCAGATCCAGGCCCGAATCGACGAGCTGCAGCCGAGTGTTGTTCAAGTCCTGCCCAGAGTTGTCGATCGGAGCAAACCGGCGGGTGACATCTTCTCGGAGGCGCAAGACGAGTATTATTTCCTGCGGCGGCTGTTGGAATAATTGCCGGTCCTTCCGAGACTTTGCGCAAGCATTGCCAGTCGCGCTCGGGTATTCGCTGATTCATTTCGCCCCTCTGGCTGGAACTGAAGTTTTTCGCCGCTCAGCATGGCACACCAGCCGCAAACATAGTCCTCGTGAGTTTCATAGAAATGAAGGTGTCAGGGTGATGCTTTGTTCCCGCTGGAGCAGGCAAAAGCGCCTTCTTGATGGCCTAGCTGAGCGTCTCCTCCAGCAATAACAACTCTCAACTCCTCCGCATCAGCCGCTCGCGAATTGCCGGCGTTGCGGCCATATCAATTGCCGTCCATGCCATCGCCAAAGATCCATCCACTACGGCCTTGTCCGCCGCCGGGGTCGCGCAATGCGCGGCGAACTCGGGTTGATGATTTACCGCAGGAAACGAGTCAATTCCGATCATCGGGTGAATGGAAGGAACAGCAAGTGAGACGTTTCCCATATCGGTTGAGGCAACTCCCGCCTGGAGAGGGTCAGCAGGCGGGAACCGGCGCCCCAGGGCTTCGGCATTTTTCCTATAGAGCTCTCCTATTTCCCCGTCAAAATGCATCTCGGCGTACGGTCTTTCGCCCCCCACCAATTTGACTTCAGCCCCGGTCGCCAAAGCTCCAGCCTGGAAGCAGCGACGCACCTTGGTTCGCAGTTCCTCCAATTGCTGCAGATCTTCCGCTCGCACCATATAGCGCGCAGAGGCACGCGCCGGGATGACATTGGGTGCATCTCCGGCGTGCGTAGTAATGCCATGTACACGGTCGCTATGCCGGATGTGCTGACGCAGCAACCCGATAGCCGTTTGCGCTACCGTGAGAGCATCTGCCGCATTGATTCCTAATTCAGGAAATGCGGAGGCGTGCGCGGCTTTGCCGGTATATTGCACCTCGAACATCGATGCTGCGATGATGTGCAGTTCGAGAATGTCGGTGGGATAGGGATGGACCATCATCGCTCCATGCACACCGGAGAAAGCGCCTCGTTCCAGCATCAGAATCTTGCCGCTGGCATTCCCTACCTCTTCCGCAGGGGTCCCGAATACCGTAATACTCAGGCCGACCTCATCGGCTACTTTGCAAGCCGCAAGTGCCGCCCCAACTGCGCTGGCTGCTATGACGTTATGGCCGCAAGCATGCCCCAGTCCCGGCAGACTGTCGTACTCGGCGCAAATAGCGATGTTTAAAGGTCCGCGACCCGCGCGCGCCACAAATGCGGTGGGCAAATCGCAAATGCCCGGTTCAACCTCGAAGCCATTTGCATCAAGTAGCTCGGCGAGCCATACACTGGCGCGCTCCTCTTCGAATCCCACCTCCGGATTGGCATGGATCCTATGACTGAGTTCAATCAGTTGCTCCTGGATTTCTTCCAAGCGTTCCTGGGCGCCCAATTTTGCCTTCACAAAATCTCTCCTATTTTCGGTTTCACGTGGTTCATCCCGGCGTGCGCTTGTCATCTCTGAGTCTGCGAGCTTCACGCCTGTTAACCTGCCACGCCCAAGCAAAGTAGGCTATGACCCAGCAGGCAGCGAATATGAAATAACCATAGAAATTCAGCCCAAAAGCGCTCTTCGTTAAAGTCATGATCTGCCACTCTGTCTCATTTGCGTGCGCAGATACCAAAATAGCGAGCCCGCGCCTAAGAACGTGAACATTCCCACCGTGCTGAGGCCGGAAGCAGTCATTAACCGAGACCTCCAGGTCACCGTATTGTCCGTTCTGATCTTCACGGCCAAAACCGATGGCACATCGAAAAGCCGAGTTTCTCCCTGGACGGGACTGTGCCAAATCAGCACTGGAAAGCCTTCTCCGACAGCGGTCATGCCCACCGGCAACTTAGCTTCAATGCTCACCGTGCGCTGTTCGGGGAACATCGGCAGAGACACAGTCGGCAGGGGGATTCTTTCTAGAGGATTGTTGGATGTCACCAAATAATGAATCTGAAGCAATCCTCCGGGCTTGCTTGAGGGGGCAGACAACGTCAGCAAGACAGCTCCCGGCAAATCGCTGGTTCGAATGGGGAGTTCACCTTCTGCATCCGACGCTGTGATCTCGAGTAAATGATCACCGCGAAGACGGGCGAGGAGAAGGCTGGGAATAAGGACGCCGGCTTCCGGCTTCAGAGTCGCTGTCACCCTTGCTTCCCTCTGTGTAGCGAAGGTTACGACAGCGTGGTACTCCGCCAGATGTGCGACGGAGGTCTGCGCATGGGCCGGCAGTTCTAAGATGACCAAGGCGAGGAGCTGAGACCATCGCCACACCCGCGCGTAAGATGTCCTAAGCCTCCGCATCTGCTGCCCTTATCCTGTCATGTCGCGTATCTAGGGTCTTGGCCGCCAGATAACTCAATAAGCTGCAGGCAATGCCGACCTCTACCGCATCGACATTCGTCACATGGCGAGCGGACCAAAGACTCCAGCACAGGCAACCGGCGATGCCGCCCAGCATTGCGCCAACGGCCGAACGCGACGATCCACCCTTCGTGTTAAGCCCAAGTACCATTGGGATGAAGAAGAAACTGGCAATGAATCGGGTTTGCAAGACAACAATCGATTGAACGTCGCTGTAGCGACGCAGGGCAAACCAGATCGGAAACAGGCTCATCACCACGATGCTGACGCGGTTGATTGTGAGTTTCACGCCATCGCTCGCATGGGGATTGATGCACCGGCCATAAATGTCATGTGAAACGCCTGCGGAGGTGACCAGCAGGATAGCGTTTACATTCGACATGATTGCAGACAGCAGAGCCACCATGAATAGCGATCCGATCAGAGACGGCAGGATGTTCATTGCCATAATCGAGCTTGCCTGGTCGGGAGAGGGGAGGCTCGGGAATAGTGCACGAGTGAGTAATCCCATCAGCAGCACGCAAGAACCGATTACCGCCTGAAAGAGAAAGCACACGCCGATCGCGTATCGGACGGTCGCCTTATCGCGCATGGAATTGAAGCGCACCATCTCGTAAGGAGCGGCGGCGATGGCGAGGCCAAACGACAGGGAAAATCCGAGGAGTTGCTTGCCGTTGTACCAGGAACCGACAAGGCGCGGCTCGATGCTTTTTAGAAATGACCCCGCTGTACTGATGCCTCCGAAGTAATACGTAAGTACCGGCACGGAAAGCACCAGTCCTGACACCACGATCAATATCTGCAGGAAATCAACATAGGAACTGGACCGTACCCCGCCCCAGGTGGTGTAGAGCAGAGTGCTAATGGCCAAAATACCCATCGCATAGATCGGCCTCATTCCAAATATGGATTCAAATACCACGCCGCATGCCTGGTATTGAGCGACGAGCAGTATCATGTACGCGCCTATAATAAAGATGGCAGAGAGCACACGGACGGCTTCGCTGTGGAAGCGAGCCGCCAGGTATTCCGGGATCGTGACAGCTCCAACTTCTCGTAATTTCGGACCAACGAAGATCGCGGAAACGAGCCATCCGCACCACACTCCCGGCCATACCCATACCCAACTCACCCCGGTCGCATAATGCCGGCCCACCGTACCCACCAGAGTCCCGGCGCTTATCTGAGTCGCTGCCAAAACTGCGCCACCGACCCAAGGTCCGATACTCCGGCCGGCTGTAAGGAAGTCTTCTTCACTTTTTGTTTTGCGCAGTCCAAACCAGCCGATCGCCAGGACAAGCGTCAGGTAAATTGCCGCCACTGCTATGAAATTTACAGAGAGGGCATTCATGAATGGTTCAATCGGCGGACGCTTGCGGATGGTTTAGAAGTCTTGCGGAAGCGCCGGTTCCACGGTGAGATCTGGCGCGAACAACCCGTTCGGCGGCTTCTACTACAGATGTAAGGGGACACACGACGGGGACACGCAACCCCTCTTCAAGTCTGTTCGCTAACTCTAAAAATGCCAGACTCATGCATCCCAAAACCAATACATCTGCGCCATCCAGATACACTGCAGCTTCACCAGCGCGATGCAGACGCTCGATCATCAGTTCGGGATCCTGTGTGGCCTGCGACACCGTGGTTCCAATCGTGCGGATTCCTGCCATGCGGTCTTCCAGCCCAGTGCTGCTGACGACCTTGCGAACCAGAGGAACGACGTCGTCCGAGGTTGTCAGGATTCCGTAACGAATGCCGAGGGTGCATGCCGAATGCAATGAGCACTCTGCCGGCCCCAAAACCGGGACCCCAAGTCTGGAGCGCGCCAATTTAAGTCCTGGGTCAGCGAAGCAGCCCAGTACGATGGCGCTAAGGCCATTCCTCTCGGCGACAACGCCGGCTTGCAACATGCCGGGAATGCATAGCTCTTCATCATTTATGGACTCTATAGACTGCGGTCCTCCAGCGATTTCACTGACTTCCCACTCAAAGCCGGCGGAAGCTCGCTCCTGAAGCAGCTGTTGCCGCAAAACCAGTACTCCAGGGCCCATGGGGCCTTTGGAAATCGCAGCTGGGACCAGATAGAGAATTTTCATGGCGCCATCAGACGATTACGCCCGCACTGATGCGCGCCTGCTCCAGAGAAGTCCGGTCGACCTCAAAACGAGGATGAGTTACGCTGAGAGCTTTGCGAGCAATACTCGGAAGACGATCCCAGATACTATTGCTGACGATGGTGAGGGCGTACCCATTCTTGACTGCAACCTGTTTCAAATCGCGAAAACTGCTAGCAGGTCGCACCGCGAATTCAATGTCGCGCTGGCCGAACAGCTCCGTATAAGCTTCCGCAAACGGCTGCTTGCCATGACGTCCATACTCGCTGTCCTCGGCGACCAGAAGCACCTTCGACGAGGACGGCAAAGAGTTGATCTGTTCGACCATGTCCTGAGTAAAGCGAACGCTGACCGGCACGACCTCTGCATGTTCCCGTTTTTGCATACGCTTCACCAGGGCGCTCACTTCATCGTAGCGATAGTAGGTCACGATAATGCGATGGATCTGGTGGTCCTTAGAGCACAGCAACTCAGGTAATTCATCCAAGCTGGCCCCGGCAATCGGCACCTCCCACATTCTGCTGATTTGTCGGGCGATCTCCTCAGCCAAGGCCCGGCTGCTATCGACAAAAAGATAGGAAAGATGTTTACGATCCAGCTCCATGGCACGGGTGAGCAACAGTTTGGAGAAGGACGAGTGGCTGACACCGAGCTTGCGGGCGCGGCGCAATGTGTCTTCCACAAGATCTTCGAGTTCCTTCCTTACTGCCTGGTCCGCCCGAATCTGCAGATACTCGTTGATAGAAACCCGCCGGCCATGTCGAATATCGAGAATGCCGCATTCTTCCAGCTCCAGATACGCTCGCCGGACGATGGCGCGCCCAATCCCAAGCTGCTGTTCCAAATCCCGAATTGATGGCAAAGTGTCACCGGGACGTAGTTCCCCGAAAAGGAGCGCCGTCTTAATGCGTTCCTTGATTTGGACGTGGACCGGAATTGATGAATCTTGCTGGATCGTAAATTTCATTGGAGCCATTGACTTTCGTTGCAGCGGTACTAAAGTGGAGGCGGCTTCCGATTCTTCTCTCGTCTAAATGTGAGCCGCGCTGACTCGCCGAGTCCCCCATACTTCTTGAAGCACGCGAACAATGTTGCCGGATACAGACTTGCGGATGTCTTCATCCGAGTAACCATGAGCTACCAGCCACCGCACAATATTCGGGAAAGCCTCGCCCGGATTTTCAATGCCTTTTACGTATTCGACCTCATCAAAGGCGGTCTTCCCGTGCGCGGACTTGATCGACAGCTGCCCGGCAAAAACATGATGCAATCCCACATGATCGCCAAAAAGAGTATCGGGGCCAAAAGCGACGTGATCGATGCCAACCAAGTTGGCTATATAGTCAAAATGCTCCATATAGGATTCGATCGAATGTTCAGGATGGTTCTTGGTCAGCGTGGTATGAGGAGCTGCTTCAATCCCGATTACCCCACCCTTTTTAGCACATTCGCGAATTACATCATCCGGTTTCATCCGGGGGCTGTCCCAGAGAGTGCGGGCCCCCACGTGAGTGATGAAGATCGGCTTCTCGCTTACTTCAATGGTATCGAGCGAGGTCTGATCGCCGGAATGGGAGACGTCGATTGCCATGCCGATTCGATTCATGCGCTGCACTGCTCTGCGTCCCAATTCGGTCAATCCCCCGTCGCGCATCTCTTTCAGTCCAGACCCAAGACAATTGGCTTCGCTGTACGCGATTCCCATCATGCGCACGCCGAAGCCGTAAAGAATGTCAATGCGATCGATCTCGTTTTCGATCATTGTGGAAGCTTCTAACGCCGGCACCAATGCTACCCTGCCAGTTTCCTTCGCCCTCTGGAAGTCCTCTATGGTGCTGGCGATAAAGACGAAATCCTGATGGGCAATGTCGCTGAACCGCATTCCCAAATCATGGATGACGTCATCCCATTTCCACCCAGCTTTGCTGGTAATCATCGCCGTTCCATCCATGAAGTTGTCAAACACCACATCCATACGGGAAGCCGCTAAACCTTCGTAACCCGTCCAGTCACGGCCGGCCCGGCGATATTCCCAGATCTCAGAAACATCCTCCGGCACCACAAATGCATGATCGTGGAGGGAAATAATCAACTCCTGATCCAGTATCCGATTCGTGCGGATATCCTGCTCGCGAGTCACGGGCACGGAATACGAGGGTACCCGGCCAACTTCTTTGCTGAGACGAAACGGTTTGTAGTCGACACCCTCTTGTAGGTACTGAAATGAGCGATAGCCATCGTACTTTTTGCTGTTCAACGCCCCTCCTCCGTAAAAAGAGCTATTGCAGATATTTGTCAAACCACGCTTCCATTCGCGTGTATGCATCGACATAATTTTTAGGATGTCGTATACCATGGTGCTCATCTGGATAGTGAAAGAACTCGAACGTCTTCCCTTGTTTTCTTAGGGCGTCCACAAGTCTTAGAGCTTGGCTATAAGGAGCCCGACGATCCAGCTCGCCGTGCTCAATCAGCAGGGGCACATTCACATCCTTCAGAAAGTTAATGGTGGAATTGCGGTAGTACATTTCCGGATTGTCTTCCGGGCGAAAACCGTCAAAACCAGTAACCAAAAAGATCTTGCCCAGACGATCGGCGTCGTCATAAGCTGCCACCCAATCGTAAATTCCATAGAACGGCGCCGCCGCTTGAAACTTGGAGGGGTCGCGCGTTACCGCTGCCATTGTCATGATGCCGCCATAGCTGCCTCCATAAATTCCCACTTTGCCGTTGCAATAGGGCAGAGAACGCAAAAGATCTGAAGCGGCCACCGCATCCCAACCTTGTCCGCGCGTCCAGTCTCCAACGCTGAGCAGTTGGAACGGCCGCCCATAGCCGGAGCTTCCGCGATATTCTATTGCGAGAACTACATAGCCCTTCTGCGCCAGGTACTGCTCCATAGCATGGAATCCATTGCCATAGGAGTTGGTGCCGCCGCCGTGTACAGAAACCAACCCTGGATACTTCTTTCCTGGTTCGATGTTCGGAGGCTTATAGAGGTACCCCTGGATATACAATCCATCGCGGCTCCGGAAAGAAAGTCGTACCGGCGGTTGAAGCCCTTTGAACTGTGTGGCCCAATGGGTGAGCTGTGTCGCTTCGCCTCCCGTGACTGGCAATGTCCACACATCGCCTGGAGTGGTGGAAGTAGCATTTGTGAATGCCATCGCATTATTGACAATATCCAGCGATTGCATTGCCCCTTCCCGATTTGTGATCTGCGTAGCTTCGCCGCTGCCATCGGCGGGAACCGCCCACACGTTGGTATCGCCGCGGTCGATGTTGCGGAAGTATATGCGCTTACTATCAGGAGACCAAAACACATGCGCGTTCATCTCAAAGTCGCTGATGTAGGCCTCCGTCGGTATGTTGCGCAGCTGCCCAGAGCCCACGTCATAGACGTAAAGTTCCGACATATCTTCATACCAATATTCGGACTGCTTATTGCCGTTAAAGGCAATCAACTTGCCGTCGGGTGACCATTCTGGATTTCCCATCACCCAAATCCCTGTCGTGAGTTTACGGAGGTTGTTGCTGTCGCTATCCACCATCCAAAGGTCGTCTGAATAGTAGTCGCTTCTGCCCGAAACGAAGACAATGTGCTTGCTGTCCGGAGACCACTCAGGCGCCCAGCGGTTTTCGTCCCATTCATTGGTCTTTTGCGTGAGCTGTCGTGGCTCTCCACCTTTTGCATCGACGATGTAAATGTCCTGGTCCTTCGCACGGTTGGAAATGTATGCGATCTTCGTTCCATCCGGAGACCATCGAATTCCGTGCTTTGCGCTTGGGTCGTTGGTGACACGGGCAGGTACACCTCCGCTGACCGGAATGGTCCAGACATCAATCGGACCAGTGCCACCGGGGGCCAGGAACGCGATTGTCTTTCCGTCCGGTGACCATTGCACCTGGTTGCCCTCGGCCAACGCGTGAGGTTCGCCACCTTTCGCCGGTATCAACCAGATCTTTGAAGCGCCCCCGTAATTTGAGACAAAAGCAATCGTTCGTCCATCTGGCGAGAGGGCAATGTCTGCGGTCCGGGTGACTTTGGGGATGGCGGTCAAAGTGAGTTCGACCGTCTGCTGCTTCTGCGCAGCCGCGAAAGCCAGCATGCTCAGAACTGCAAGTGGAACATATAATTTCCGGTTCATTTTCTACCTCCCGCAACCGAAGCGGCATGCTGCGGCTCAGTTTTGCTTTCGGTCTTTAGATATTTGTCGAACCACTCCTCCATGCGCGTATATGCATTTACGAAATTATCGGGCCGCCGTATGCCATGGTGCTCGTCGGGAAAATGGAAGTACTCAAAAACCTTATTGTGCTTCTTGAGTGCATCCACGAGTTCAAGCGATTGCGGATACGGTGCGCGACGGTCGAGCTCGCCATGTTCGATCAGCAAAGGAGTGTTGATCCGGTCCACGAAGTTCACCGTTGAATCCTGATAATAAATAGCTGGGTTCTCCTCCGGTTTAAAACCCTTCATTCCCATAACAACCCAGAAACGCATGAGACGGTCGCCATCGCGATAGGCATTCGCCCAGTCATATATTCCGTAAAAGGGAGCAGCCGCCTGAAATTTAGATGAATCCCGCGTGACCGCGGCAAGAGTCATGATGCCGCCATAACTGCCGCCATAGATTCCCACTTTCCCGCTGCAGTACTCCAGAGATCGGAGATAATCCGAGGCCGATACAGCGTCCCATCCTTGCTCTGCAGCCCAACCGCCCCAGGACGCCAGTTGGAAGTCGCGCCCATATCCCGAGCTGCCGCGATATTCAATGGCAAGGACGATATATCCTTCTTGCGCAAGGTACTGCTCTAGTCCGTGAAATCCATTTGCATAGGCGTTGTTTCCGCCGCCATGCACAGAAACCAGGCCCGGATACCTCTTCGTGGGGTCGAGATGCGCTGGCTGGTAGAGATAGCCGTTGATGTAAAGTCCATCTTTGCTGAGGAATGATATTTTTAGCGGTTCTTGAATCCCGCGATAGCGGGTCGACCAATTGGTGAGGCGGGTTTCTTCCCCTCCGTTAAATGGGATCGTGACCAAATCGCCCGGTACCGTCTGCGTGGAACGGACGTAAGCAATAAGGTCGGCGTGCGGCGAGATTGCCATTCCACGAATGACCCCGTCGCCATTCGTCACCTGCGTAGGGACGGTGTTGCCCTCGACATTCACTGTCCAGATATTGGTATTGCCCCGCCGGTTATAGCGATAGAACAAGGATTTGCTGTCCGCTGACCAATAAAGGTGCAAATTGCCGTTAAGGTCGGTGGCGAAAGCGTCGGTCTTAAGCTTATGGACGCTTCGATCGGGCATCTGTACAAGGTAAAAGTCCGACTGATCGTCGAACCAGAACTCCCAGTTGCGGACAGCATTGAACGCTATGTACTTACCATCCGGAGACCATACCGGATCGGTCATCACGCGGATATTGGTCGTCAGCTTCTGTAAGTGAGTACCATCGGTATCGATCATCCACAGGTCGTCCGCAAAGTATTCACTGCGGTTCGATACAAATGCGATGTGCTTCCCGTCCGGAGACCAGGCGGGGGCCCAGCGGTTCTCGTCCCATTCATTGGTTTTTTCGGTCAGTCGCCGGGCTTCCCCACCCGCCGCAGGAACAAGAAAAATATCCTGAGTCTTTTCCCGATTTCCGATATAGGCGATGCGAGTACCGTCGGGAGCCCAGCGAATGGAGTGCTTAGCCGATTTTTCATGAGTCACTTGCCAAGGTTCGCTTCCATCGGTGGCCGCAACCCAAATTTCCGACTGGCCACTGCTGGCGGAGAGAAAGGCGATGTGCCTTCCATCCGGAGACCACTGCGGTGAAGACTCGCCCTGTGCACGCGGGCCAGCTCCTTCCGTTTGCCCAGCCCCAACCGGTACAAGCAGCCGCGCCTCGCCCCCACGGCTGGGTATAAGCCAGATTTTCCCCGCGCCGCTGTGGTTGGAGACGAATGCAATCCAACGCCCGTCGGGAGAAAACTCGGGATCGCTGATACGGCTCACTTGAGTGATCGAACGCAGGGTAAGCGGTAGCTGGTTTTGGGCTGACGCCAAAACACACACAAAAGACAATGAACCTATGAAGAGTAACATCCGCCACCGAACTGAATAATTCATCGACTCTCCTCTCGCGACAACTGCTGCACGGACTTCTGAGCTGGTTGAGCGTAGCGCCTAGAAATAGAACTTGCCCGCCAACTGTATCTGCCGTGAGTTCGAAGCTGTGCTTAGAATCTCGCCGAACAAGGGCGACGAGAGCGTGCTATTGGGGTTGCTGAAATTCGTGTGATTGAGCAAGTTGAAGAACTCACAACGCAACTCGATTCTGCGTTGCTCTCCCAGGGGTATGTTCTTTTGCAAGCCGAAATCGAGATTGAAAAAGGATGGACCAGTGAAGGCGTTGCGACCGAGCAGCGTCCCGCCTTTGGTTGCGAAAACACTGTTCAGCACCTGTGATTGTGGTAGTAAGAACTGGGTTTCGCTTCCACCGCTCGCATATACCGCGGTTAAGTCTTGCCCTGGGATCAGAGTGGCCCTATCGGTAGTGTTGCCGTCCCCATTGGTGTCAGAGCCTGCCAGAATCGAGAAAGGCTGGCCGCTATGCACCACTACCAGGCCGGAAATGGTCCAGTCTCCCAGCACTCGGGATAGCGGGCCCGAGGTCAACATTTTCTTTGTCCGGCCAAACGGAAGTTCATAGACAAAATTCGTAGCCAGCATATGGCGCAAGTCGGCATCCATAGGACCGCGGTCCAGCGCAAAATCCTGGAGGTTAGTTGGAACTGTCCCGGCTTCGGCAAGTCCAATGTTCTTGCTGTACGTATAGGATACCTGGGTGGAAAGTCCAGATGAGTACCGGTGGTTGTATTCCGCTTGGAGAGAGTTGTAATGGGAATTCCCAAGGTCCTCAACGATGGTGATGGTGTTGAAGTTTGCATTGGGCCTGATTCCGCTAAAGGAGCTGCCGAAGTTCGGGTTCGAATTGATGTTGTAATGCACAGTGTGCGATCCAGAGTAGCCGATTTGCAGATACCCGTGCGCGTCCGTCTGAAATTGCACGTTTAGGTTGTAGCTTTGCACCGAAATGGCCTTGTTTGCCGGATCGTATACAGAAATGTTCTTTTTGGTTCCGAGAAAGGCTGAAGGGTCGGCAATGGAACCGAACGTCTGTCTCACTAACGTGGTGGGAATCGAGAATGGTGGATTGCTGGTCCCCAAAGAATACGCAAACAGGTCTGGCCGCTGATAGTACAAACCGTAGCCGCTGCGAACCACAAGACGTTCCGTCTTTAGCGGCTTCCAGGCCACTCCGACCCGAGGCTCGAACTCCCCTTTGTGAGTAGTTGCGTAGGGAAAATCAGCCACGCTCGGCTGCAGCAATGCGACATTGGCGATGTTTGTTATCGGGGCGTCGGGTTGTGGGTTCCCGTTTGCATCCAACTGATACAGGTTGCTTTGTGTTCCATTCTTTTCAGTCGGAATGGTGTTGATTTCGTAACGCAAGCCGAAATTCAATGTAAGGCTAGGGCGGAGTTGCAATGTGTTTTGCTCGAAGCCCGCAAACTCGGAGTAGCGCGGATAGCGCGCCGACGAATTCAAAGGATCCACATTGAACGTCTGCGTCTGCTGAAGAAACACCCCGGTTGTCATGCCATTCGCAGACTTATCGAAGGGAGGGCCAAAGCCGGAGAAGGTGATTGAAGGTTTCGGCGTATCCGATCCCACGGTATTGGGCTGATAGCGAAATGCGCTGAAGCCCGTTTTGATCGTAAGCCTACCGATCGTCTTAGTCAGCATGTCGGTCCATTCGAAGACGTTCACATGCCGTGCCTGCGGGCTGGTCCCCCATCCCACGTTGGTTAGACCGGTGCCGGAGAAGCTGATGCTAGGGACCGAGTTCGCCTGAAGGGCGTCGGGCGAGTATCCCAGGGCCGTAACCGCGTCCGGCGGATTATCGAAGTTGACGCTCAGCGCCGTTCGGTTGTAAGTGAATCGTGCCTCGTTAACGGTAGTGTTGTTGATGAGTCGCGTGTAGGTCAGTTGCGGATTTAGCGTTAACCAGCCAAAGCCGTTGTTTCCTCCCGTAAGGCCTGTACTCAGGATTACCCCCGGGGATCCGCTGGCATGGTTGTACACCACCCGGCCAGAGATCGTGTCCTTCTCACTCACGTGGGCATCATCGCGGATAATGAAACTGTCCCGATCGTTGTCCTGATTCTCAATCACGTGAACTGGAGCAACCAGCGCGGTCGGGGAAAATCCCGGGTCGGGAGCCGGATAGAAGGCTTTAAGCAGTTGCTGAAAGTTTCCAAACTGCGGTCCACCCGGAAGCGCGTCCAACAAGCGTGGCGTCGGCACCACCGGCACGACTGTGGTCTGCAATGTTTGACGATAGGCCTCATAAGAGCCAAAGAAGAAGTTCTTATCCTTCTTCACCGGGCCGCCGATCACTCCACCGTACTGGTTCAGAGTAAAGGGCAGCTTGTTTCCGGTGGCCGGATCGAAATAGTTGCGTGCATCAAGCGAGTCATTACGGAAGAACTCCCAGCCCGTGCCGTGAAATTCATTGCTCCCGCTCTTCGTCACGACGTTGATGTGCGCCCCTGCGACCGTTCCGAATTCCGCGTCAGCTGCAGCGGTAATCACCTTAAACTCCTCGATCGCGTCCGGAGGAACTCCAGTGCCGATCAGGGCCTTGTTGATACCGGAGCCGGGGATATCAATATCGTTGTAATCTCCGCCATCGATGGTGAAATCGTTGTAGAAGTCGTCCGTCCCGTTTATAAACCCGCCGTCATTTCGAGTCGCACTAACGCGTCCCCCTCCTGTAGAAATAATTGGGGTGGCTCCGGTTTGCAGCCCAATCAAATCGACGAATGAGCGCCCATTGAGCGGGAGTTCGGTGACTTTCTGATTGTCGACCAGTCCGCCCAATGTCGAGTCCGAAGTATTTAACACCTGCGCTTCAGCGCTGACATTGACAACCTCCTGAGCATTCCCAACTTGCAATGACAGATTCACAATCGAAGCAGTTTGAACGGTAACTTCGATTTCAGAGGAGGTGATCCTGGCAAATCCTGAACGCTGTGCCGAGATGGTGTAACGACCGATGGGCACATCGAGGAACTCATACGTTCCTAAGTTCGTTGTTACCGTCGTTCGAGTCTGGTTGGTCCCCGAATTTCTCAACGAGATCGCAACTTCAGGAACTGCAGCGCCGCTCACATCGGTGATGGTTCCACCGACTCTCCCCGTAACCGAGCCCTGCGCGAAGAGTTGGTTGACACACAATATGGTGACTGCAAAGAACACGAACCCGGCGAGAATCATGTTCGCCTTGCCGCGAAGGACTGGCATGGGATTCCTCCTCTGAGCGCTGCGCACCTCCATCGCTGGGCAGATTGCACTAGCAGCACAATCCAGGGCGCGAAGCGAAACTGTTATTTATATAAAACAGATGGCACACTTGTAAGACAGCGTGTAGCCTTCTGTCAAGAACTTTTAAATTTTTTCTTAGCGCAGGATGGGAAGAGCGTTCCCGAAAACTTGTTCATGCCGATTCGGCGGCTTTGCAGAGGCTGTTCGGTCCGCGTTTCCTACCGCGAGCGAATTAACCGCAAGATCCGCCGGTGCCGGGGCGAACTAGCAAGCGAGGATTGGAACGTCTCTTATCTAATTGGCTGCCGTAGAACATGGGGCTTTGCTAGGACATCTTGACATTGTGTTTTCTCACTTCAACCATAATTCGATGAATGGAGATTCTGATGATCTCAGTTCTATTTATTGACGATGAGCCTGAAGTTCTGGGACTCATGCAGGAAGCTCTCACCTTTTCTGAGGTCGAGGTACTCACTGCGAGTGATCCGGCGGTTGGACTTGATATCGCCCTAAAAAGGCGGCCGCAAACCGTATTCCTGGACCTGCTGATGCCCACAATGGGCGGCATGCAGGTGCTAGAGCAACTGCTGGCACAGGACCCTGGAAGTAATTCTCCTCAGCGGCCAATACTCTACCGAGTTCGCGGTAGAGGCAATTCAGAAAGGAGCCTCCGATTACCTGACCAAGCCGATCCCCCTTGAAAAGCTCCGCGCCCGCGTGGAACGCGCACTGGAAGTGGCCCGCGAACGGCGCCGGGCTGCCAAAGTGGAGGAAGACCTGCTCGACGCCTATCAGTTCAGCGGGATGATTGGCCGCAGCCCTGTGATGCTGGAGTTGTTCTCGAGAGTGCGCCGCATCGCACCGCACTTCCGCACGGTTCTCGTCCATGGTCCAACCGGCAGCGGCAAAGAACTGATTGCACGCTCTCTTCATCGAGACAGCCCTGTGGCAAAAAGGCCGTTTGTTGTTTGTAACTGCGCTGCGATCACGGAAACGCTCTTCGAGAGTGAGTTGTTTGGGTACAACAAGGGGGCATTTACAGGCGCGATGCAGAACAAAATTGGGTTGGCGGAACGCGCCAACGAAGGCGTGTTGTTTCTGGACGAAATCGGCGAGCTGCCTTTGAGCATGCAAGCCAAGATCCTACGCCTGCTACAAAATCAAGAGGTGCAGCGCGTGGGCTCGACTGCTCCCACAGTCGTGGATGTGCGCGTAATAGCCGCTACCAATCGTGATCTGCGCCAAATGGTCGCTGAAGGCCGCTTTCGCGAAGACCTCTTTTATCGAATCTCGATGGTAGAAATTGTGGCACCCTCTTTGCGCGAGCGACCCGAGGACCTACGCCTGCTGCAACAGTATTTTCTGGATAGCTTTTGCAAACAGTTCGGGAAAAACATTTCCGGCATTACGCGGCGCGCGCAGAAGTTGCTTTCAGACTATCCTTGGCCCGGCAATGTGCGAGAACTCGAGGGCATGATCGCGAACGCCTGCATGATGGCGACTGGACCGATCCTCGACATCAGCGACTTCCCTGCTCATTTGCTGGAATCTCCCGGTGCATCGCGATGACGATTTCGCCACCCTCGAACAGATAGAGCACAGCCACTTGCAACGAGTGCTGGCGAGCGTAAACGGCAACAAAGTTCGCGCCGCCGAAGTCCTAGGTATCAGCCGAGCAACGCTCTATGCCGCTTTGGAGCGGATCGCTAATCCCAAACAGGGCACCTCGAAACAGCAATAACAGAGGTAGCTCTTGGATTCCGAATGCTTACATCAAGTACCCGTGCAGCTCCCCCGCAGGCCCGGAACCCGGGCCTGCCCTGGGCCCTGGTCTGGCCTCGGAGTTGTGGCGCCGGAGGACCTTAGAAAATTGGCATCGCTGTCTGCGCTAGAGAGTCGTTAGCCGCCTCAGACGTTCGCATTCTTCTCCCAAAATACCGAAGAAAACATTTGGTGCCGGTGGCCAGCAGCTAATTTCTGAATCGGTGAGAAGAGGATATTTTGAGCTGACGCCGCCGAGGTGTGGAACGGTGGTTCCTACGATCACGGTGCTGGGATGTGTACCTCGCTCACGAACGTGATTTCAGGCTTGGCCCTTGAGACGTCGGCCGTCGCTCGTGTTGGAAATATGCGCTGGTGCTCGGCATTAATCGGCATTAAATTGCTTCCAGATCGTCCGAGAGATCAACAGGCGAATGACCCCCGCCCCCGAGGTCGAATCACTTATGGCGAGACTTCTTCGAGGGCTGGCTTTCCATCGCCGGCCTGCTGCTGGCAATCTTCTTGGCAGCAGTGCTCGGAAGCCAATGGAGTCCGCATGCCGACCTGGGATTCGAGCCCCCGAACTGCGCTGCTGCTCGACAACCACGGCCAGCGGAAACTTCGCCAAGGGGAACGCTGGTGTAGCGACGTGGTCACGCGCATCGGCCAAATACATTCTGAGAATCCCGGGAAACTCGGCCCTGCAGGCCGGAATTCCCCTTCGGATTGGGACGGCCGCGAAACAACACCTCCCCGGACCGGGATACAATGCCACTCTTCAAAAGCCCTCTACTTCCCTTCGTGTTTTCTCACCTGTTCCGGAGCGAACAAAATGTAATCCACGTGGCCGGCGACATAACTGCCGAAGCTCTTCAATGAACGCGAGAACACTGGTATTGGTCATAAGCGAGAGATACTAACAGACTGCTCTCGCCGGGTTCCCGGGCGATGTTGTGACCACCCGCTCGGGAATATGCATCACACTTTCAATCCTCATGCTGCTTGCAATTTCAGCGATCTTCTTTGAAGTCTTTCTTTGGACACTAAGCTCCGGGAGGCCAATCGTTGCAGGCATTTCCTTAAGCTTAGGCATCATTTCTTTTTTTGGACATTTCTGTACTCCGCGCCGACGTGCCCGTCTTCGCCGCAATCATAATCCTTTGCGCCAGCGGAACAAGAGTTCCCTTCTGAGATGACGGCCCTTTTCTGGATGGGTCGTTGCTCGCGCGAGCGCATCTCAATCAGCAGCAGCAGCTTCGTTCGACTAAACCGGAAAGGAATTTCAAATGGATACTGCCGACACAAATCATGAATCACAGCAAGGCCCTGAGCAGGCTGCCCAGGAAGAGACCCTTGTCCATACGGTAGCTCGGACTGTCGGCTCTGCTGTGGGCACAGTCGCTTCTAAAGTCGGGGTCACATCAAAAAACGCGGCGAGCCAATCGGCGGATAAGCGTTCTGCAAACCGGCTAGCAACCAAGAAGAGAAAGAAAATCGCACACCGAAAGACGATCCGGGCATCTCACGCGAAGGGTTAAGTTTTGGAGCCCACACATGTCTTTGTTTTCGTTCCGATTGAAAGACGGCAATTGCGTGCTTGTTTACGCCAAAGATGAAGCGGCCGCGACGGAGATTCTGAAGAAGGTGGGATTACAAACCTCTGCCGCTAATGTCAGGGAGATCACCAGGTTTGTGGCTAACTTTGCGCTCACTGATGCTGGTGATCTGCAGACAACGCTGCTGGATCCCGGCACTCTCAAGGAGTTTGCGCAGGACTACCCGCTGCTTCAGGCGGCGCGAG
>Ga0134125_10003392_pt1 | contig 18447 bp, 20 predicted proteins | sample KB31751_FD_96464 | JGI IMG/M metagenome (GOLD analysis project Ga0134125, IMG submission 96464) | Terrestrial soil microbial communities with excess Nitrogen fertilizer from Kellogg Biological Station, Michigan, USA - KB3-175-1 | ecosystem: Environmental > Terrestrial > Soil > Unclassified ... | reverse complement strand
GATGCGCTGCGTCGTCGTGCCGACGCATTGCAGCGTCCCGTCATCCACGTCAACGACAACTTCGGGCGCTGGCGTTCCAACTTCGACCAGGTCATCGAGTATTGCCAACGCGAGGGTGCGCCCGGTGCGATCATCACGGAACGGCTCAGGCCACGGGGCACCGATTACTTCGTGCTGAAACCGGGACAATCCGGCTTCTACCAGACGCCGCTGCCGGCGCTGCTGCGGCACCTGAAGGTTTCGAACCTGGTGTTGACGGGCGTCGCGGGCGACCAGTGCGTATTGGCCACCGCGATGGACGCGCACATCCGCGACTTCGGCCTGTGGGTGCCGGAAGACGCGACGGCGTCCATCACGCCCCGGCGCAACCGGCGTGCGCTCGACCACATCGCCGAAGTGCTGGGCGGGAGCATCACGCCGGTGCCGGGTTGAGACAGATATGCGTGGCTGGGTGAACTCGTAGGTGCTTGTAGCTTTCAGCGTATCGCAGCGCGCGACGGCCGTGCGAGGAAGGCTGCTAGCTCAAAGATTATCAAGTAGAACACGAAAAAGAATACGGTGCCGTAGAGTGCGTTTGCAATGTTGCCCCAGCCGATGAATTGTAACTGCAGCACTCCCGCGTTCGTGGGAAATACGTAATTAGGCTGGGCGGAATTGCCATTGCCATCGCGGCTAAGGCGCCGCAGGCAATAGCGATGGGCTTGGCAGTCAGAAAAACGAATGTACACAAGATCACCCAGACCGCGATCAAAAACAGCAAATTTATGCTGCCTAGTAGCGGTAGCATGATGACTTGTGGAATGACCGAAATCAGGAAAAGCAGTCCCAAGAGCCAGTAATGTTTTTGAGTGCCGTTACGCATCAGTGTGTATTGTTAATGTCATTCTGGGACACCGGTATGCACGCGTTGTCGATCGTGTTGGCGAAGGGTGAGAATTTCCCCTGCAAAGGTGCGAGACCTTCACCAACGTTTTGAATCGTCGCGGCTCCGTTTCCGGTTGTCACGATCCGTGCTGCGTAGCCGGGAAACAACGGATGACCGGGAAGGATCACATTGACCACGATCGTATTGTTTTGGTACGTCTCGTGTAGGATTCGACCGGGCTCGCCTTGACTTTCCCGCCATACCCAAGAACCCGGTGGTCGGCGAAGCGTTGTTAGGTGTCCCATTCTGCGAAGCGGGTTTGTCCACGCCCGGTGTGGGATCGTTCACGACCGTCTGCCGCAATGCGTTAGCAAGGTGAGCCGAACCGGGTCCGGCTGACATCCCGATGTCGTAATGGTGATAGTTGCTTTCGCTCGAATTGATGTGAGCCGGAAAGCCCGTGGGCGCCGGAAATGAGAACTTCACTGGTATATGACTGCCCGTCACCATCGCGCTGCAATTGACCTGTTTGCCGACGGTGGTGCAATCGCGGGCGTCCGAATCGATGTTCTTGTAAGGGTTGTCGTTGGCATACCAGTACCGATTGAGGTTGACCCCCGTCGTCGTGTCGGCAGCAACTGGATCGACAGAGAGGAACCGTGCGGAAGCGGTGGTACCTGCAAGCACCAGCGCTGGTGCAATCGAAGCCTTGTTCGGTATCATTTCTGGCCCTCCCTGCGGGCTTTTTCACGCGCGACGCTTTGAAGTAGATAGTCTTGTCGGCTGCAGTTTCGGGTTCCCATCCCAATGACTCTGCACGGTTCACCCAGTAAGAATTCTGGCGACTCGTCCAGGTTGCCGCCTGAGCTTCCGCCTGCGGAATTCTTGGGATCGGGATACCGATCCACGTAGCGTTGTTTGAACAGATCGTAGTAGCCATCGGCTATGTAGATCATCGCCGACGTGTCCTTGGAATTCGCTCCCAAAGCCATGCCGGCGACCTCGATGATCTTTTGAGGATCGCGTCGGCCGTAGGAGGCCATCAATGGCTCCAGCAGAGCGGCGACCGCCTCTTTCGGAGCGAGTGGGCAGAGATAGATGCCGTTCTTGAGAGCGGCCGGCGAGATGCTCAGCTTGCGCCTGTAGAAAGCGTCGTTGACGACGATGCCCGAGGTAGCTTCGATGTCCAGCCACTCACCTCGATCATCGCGGAACTTCACGAGCAAGTGTCGGGTCCCGCCGCCAGGGTGACAGTCAGCCCTAGCTTTTCAGCGAGGATCGCAACCAACGTCGGCATGGTCGTACAGTTGACCTTGCGGGTCTTCAAATAGGTTGCGAGCAGCTTGTTGTGGAAGTCGCGACCGAGCGGATCGTTCAAGTCATAACTGAATGACCGGTCACCATTCCAAGAGCCCTTCCCATAAAGCGTGGAGAGCAGTGTGATGACCTTGTCTCGAACCGTCGGACGGGCGGGCAACCGACCGCGCACAGTGCTCGCCCCAATGATCCAGTTGGCGCGCGACAGATTCATTATCGATTGTTGGATCGCTCACGTGATCAATCGTCAACTTCGCGTATTCGAGGCTGACGCTACCCGCAGGGGCATCAATCAAAGCGGATGCGGCTTAAATGTGTTTGCTCAGGGAGATTCAAAAGGCTGCGAGTGCAGCGGATGCAGATGGTCCTTGGACACCGCTGCGGCATGGGCCGTTTGAAGATGATCCATTGCCGCCGCCGCTGTGGGCGTCGGCGAGCGCCTGGTTGGTGTTCGCGTATTGATTGTGCTGTGGCTGTTCGTGCGACCACGCAGGCCGTGGCAGCGGCGCGGCGCGGCGCGGATTGAAAGTGTTTCGCAAGGGATGACGTGCTGCGACCGGCGACGCTACATTGCCTGCATGGAATGGAAGGCTGAAAGCGGAACGCAGGTGCTTCCCGATGCCGGGACAGGGCAGCTTGCCGCGTGGCTGGCCGCGCGCAGCAAGGTGACCGCGATCACCGGCGCCGGCGTCAGCACCGAATCCGGCATTCCCGATTACCGCGACGGCGACGGCAACTGGAAGCGCTCGCCGCCGGTGCAGTACCGTGATTTCATCGAAAGTGAAGCCGTGCGCAGGCGTTACTGGGCGCGCAGTTTCGCGGGCTGGCCGATGTTCGCCGCCGCGCGGCCGAGCACCGCGCATGTGGCACTGGCGAGGCTGGAACTGTCAGGACGCGTCGGACAAATCGTCACCCAGAACGTCGATCGCCTGCACCAGCGCGCCGGCAGCCGCAACGTGGTCGACCTGCACGGGCGGCTCGACGTGGTGCGCTGCCTCGCCCAGGATCACCGCTTCGACCGCGATGCCTTCCAGCCGCGTCTGCGCGACGCGAATCCCGATTGGGACGTGTCGCCGGCGCGCATCGCGCCGGATGGCGACGCCGACCTCGAGGGCATCGACTTCGGCAGGTTCAACGTGCCCGCGTGCGAAATCTGCGGCGGCATGCTGAAGCCGGACGTGGTGTTCTACGGTGAATCGGTGCCGCGCGAAACCACCGCCGCGGCGCTGGCCGCGGTGGAATCTGCCGACGGCGTGCTGGTGGCCGGTTCGTCGCTGATGGTGTGGTCGAGCTTCCGGCTGGTGCGCGCGGCCGTCGCGCGCGGCATCGAAGTGGTCGCGGTCAATCGCGGCCGCACGCGCGGCGACGACCTGTTCGCGTTCAAGCTGGATCGCGAATGCGGCGCGGTGTTTGCGGCGCTGTCGCGCGACCAGGCAGCGCTATAGCCAGCCCGTCAACTGCCGCATCGCGATCGCGGCCAGCGCGGTTGCGTGGGCCGTGCTCGCGTTCAAGGCGGGGATGTAGCGGAACTGTCTGCCGCCATTGGTGAGGAAGGTCGTGCGGTAACGCAGCGCGACTTCTTCCAGCGTTTCCAGGCAGTCCACGGCGAAGCCGGGGCACAACACGTCGAGGCTTTCCACGTCCTGCCGCGCGAGCTGTTCGAGCGTTTCGTCGGTGTAGGGGCGCAACCAGGGCTGGCGGCCGAGCCGCGACTGGTAAGTCACCAGCAGATCGTCTTCCGCCATGCCGAGTGCATCGCCCAGGCGGCGCGCGGTTTCCTGGCATTGGTCGGGGTAGGGATCACCTGCCGCCGCGTATTTTTCCGGAATGCCGTGATAGCTCAACAGCAGTTTCCGGCCGCGGCCATGTTGCGCCCAGTGCGCCTGCACGCTGGCGGCGAGTGCGGCGAGATAACCCGCGTCCGCGTGGTAGTCGCCCACGGTGCGCAGTTCGGGCGGCCAACGCAGCCTTTGCATGCTGCGCGCAACGGCGTCCAGCGCGGCGCCCGTCGAGGTCGCGGAATATTGCGGGAACAATGGAAACACCAGGACGCGTCGCACGCCTTTTGCCATCAGCGATTCGATCGTGGCATCGATAGCGGGTTCGCCGTAGGTCATCGCCAGCGCGACGGCGACCTTGCCCGAGGTCTGCCGCTCGACCTGGGCACGCACGGCTTCGGCGAGGCGCTCGCTGAAAACCAGCAGCGGCGAACCGTCGTCGCGCCAGACTTTCGCGTACGCTTCCGCGGAACGGCGTGGCCGCGTGCGCAGGATGTAACCGTGCAGCACCGGCCACCACAGCCAGCGCGGCAGTTCGACGACGCGCGGATCGGACAGAAATTCGGCAAGGTATTCGCCCACCGCATCGGTGGTCGGCGCGGCCGGCGTGCCGAGGTTCACCAGCAGCAAGGCCGTGCGCGCGGTGTGCTGGCGTTCAGCGCCGGTATCGAAACCGATGTAGCGGGGCATGGATTCGCCAGCAATCGCGACCGCGACAGTGTGCCACAGCGGCATGGGCTCGGCATTTGCCGGCGATGCGCGGACAACGGCGGCGGGCCCTGCTGCGTTACACTTGGGACTAGCGGAAAGCAGCGTTCCACATCCGTGGCCGCCCGCACGATTCCGCACGAGGTTCTTATGGGTTTTGACAGTATCTGGCATTGGTTGCTGCTGCTCGTGATCGTGCTGGTGATTTTCGGCACCGGCAAGTTGACCAAGATCGGCCCCGATCTCGGCAACGCCATGCGTGGGTTCAAGAAAGCACTGCATGGCGACGAAGACGACAAGGCCAAGGCCGCCGGCACCAGCGAAAAACTGCAGGCCGATCCGCCTGCGGCTGCGGGTGCCGCGCATCAGGAGCAACGCGAATCCGCCGAGTCGAAGTTCGACTCGAAGTGACCAGAGCGGTACGCCGCAATGATCGAGCTCAGCTTCTCGAAGCTGCTGCTGCTGGCGGTGATCGCGCTGGTGGTGCTGGGTCCGGAAAAGCTGCCCAAGGCCGCGCGCATGGCCGGCGCGATGCTGAGGCGCCTGCGTCTCGGCTGGGAGAGCGTGCGCAGCGAAGTCGAGCGTGAGCTCGAACTGGAAGACATCCGCCGCTCCGCGAAGGAAGCCGCCGAGCGCGCGGACGCGATGCGCAAGGCCGCCGATGCCGGCCTGCATTCCGCGCACGCCTCGATGAACCAGACCGTCGCCGAAATCGCGAACACGGCGAATCCGGTGCAGGACGGCGCCGTCTCGACGGAGGCGCGCGATGGCCACTGAGCACGATACCGATACCGATTCCGGTTTCGACCTGCAGCAGGGCATCTTCTCGCACCTGCTGGAATTGCGTTCGCGCCTGATCAAGGCGATCGCCTGCGTGTTGGCGGTGCTGGTGTGCCTGGTGCCGTTCGCGAACCGGCTGTACACGTGGCTGGCCGAGCCGCTGGTCAAGCGCCTGCCGCACGGCGCGCACCTGATCGCCACGCAGGTCGCGAGTCCCTTCATCACGCCGCTGAAACTCGCGTTCTACACGGCGATCTTCATCAGCATGCCGGTGATCGTGTACCAGTTGTGGGCGTTCGTGAGCCCCGGCCTGTACCGGCACGAGAAGCGCCTGGCGCGGCCGCTGCTGGTCGCGTCGGTATTCCTGTTCTACTGCGGCTGCGCGTTCGCGTATTTCCTGGTGCTGCCGGCGGCATTCCGGTTTCTCACCGCGGTGACGCCGAGCGGCGTCGAGATGATGACCGACATCACGCACTATCTCGACTTCGTGATGATGGTGTTCTTCGCGTTCGGTCTGTGCTTCGAAATTCCCGTGGTGCAGGTCATCGTTGCGGCAACCGGATTGGTCAGCCTGGAGAAGCTCCGGAGCTGGCGGCGTTACGCGGTGGTCGCGGCGGCCGCGGTGGCAGCGGCGATCACGCCGCCGGATATCACATCAATGTTGTTGCTGCTGGTGCCGATGGTGATCCTGTACGAACTCGGCATCATCGCGGTGCGCGTGCTGGTGCACCCGAAGCCGGTGCCGGATACGGCCGAACAATCACCCTGACGGCATGCCCGCGCCGTCGCGCAAGATCGTGCCGTCACGCAAAATCGTCCATGTCGACATGGACGCGTTCTACGCGTCGGTCGAGCAGCGCGATGATCCCGCATTGCGCGGTCGGCCAGTGGTGGTCGCGTGGAAAGGCGCGCGTTCGGTGGTGTGCGCGGCGAGTTACGAAGCGCGCAAGTTCGGCGTGCACTCGGCGATGCCCGCGCTGCGCGCCGAGCGGCTGTGTCCGCACGCGATCTTCGTGCCGCCGGATTTCGTGCGCTACAAGGCGGTGTCGCGGCAGTTGCGCGAGATCTTCGCGCGCCACACCGACCTGATCGAACCGTTGTCGCTGGACGAAGCCTACCTCGATGTCACGCAACCGAAATCCGGATTGGCTTCGGCCACCGCCGTGGCCGAAGCGATCCGTGCGGCGATCCGCGAGGAAACGCAGCTCACCGCATCCGCGGGTGTCGCGCCCAACAAGTTCATCGCCAAGATCGCGTCGGATTTCCGCAAGCCGGATGGCTTGTTCGTGGTGCGCCCGCACGACGTGCTGGCATTCCTCGCGCCGTTGCCGGTCGAACGCCTGCCCGGTGTCGGCAAGGTGATGCAGCGCAAGCTGGCGGAACTCGGCATTGCCTCGATCACCGATCTGCGCAGCTGCGATGCAAACGAACTGGAGCGCCGCTTCGGGCGCTACGGCAGGCGCCTGCACGAATTGTCGCTGGGCATCGACGAACGGCCGGTCACGCCGTATCGTCCGACGCTGCAGATTTCATCCGAAGACACGTTCGAGCACGACCTCACGCTCGACGAACTCGCGCCGCACATCGAGCGGCTTGCCGGCAAGACGTGGGCCGCGTGCGAGCGCGAAGCCGAAGGTCCGCACGGCCGCGTTGCACGCAGCGTGGTGTTGAAGTTGAAGACGGCGGATTTCCGCATCCTCACGCGAACGCTCACGCCCACCGAGCGTCCCATGTCGGCGCGCGCGCTCGCCGATGTCGCCTGCGCATTGCGTGCTCGCGTGGAGTTGCCGCCGCGCACGCGCTATCGACTGGTCGGCGTGGGCATGGCCGGCTTCGTGGATCGCGAGAGTTTCGACGCGCAACCAGAGTTGTTTCATCGGTTTGCGTGATCAACGTTTCGCTGCGGCGCAGCTCCGTACATGTTTCTGGCGAAACGCGGGCGAATTTACAACGCACATTTGCCTAGCGTCTCCTTAACGATGCGCATGATGGCATCGCATCCGACACTCCGACGCTTGCCGGGTGAAACATGCGCGACACCTGCAAAATCCTGATGCAGAACCCGTCCGCCGCCGCAGGAATTTTCGCGGCCTGCGCGACGCCCATGGTTCGACACACTCCCGGGATTCTCGCGCCCGGCCCCTTCGCTGCGTCCCTGGATATCCCGCGCCACCGGCGCGCCTGATCGTTGCCGCTCACGTCGTCGCTGGCGCGCCGGCGATGGGTATCTGTCCCTGCCGGAAACCTCACGACCGGCTCCATTCCGTCCATCGAACACCGGCACGCGCCCGGACCGCGCGTTTTTCACCGATGACACACGGAGGCAGGCATGAAGAAAAACAAGGCGATGCTGTTGCTGCTGACGCTTCTCGCGATGTTCGCTGCAGGCAATGCTCCGGCGAAAGACATCACGCTGCTCAACGTGTCCTACGATCCGACCCGCGAGCTGTACCAGGACCTCAATCGCGCGTTCGCGGCGCAATGGAAGGCGCAGCACGGCGACGACGTGGTGATCCGGATGTCGCACGGCGGTTCCGGCACGCAGGCGCGCGCGGTGGCGGATGGCTTGCCGGCCGACGTCGTGACGCTGGCGCTTGCCTACGACATCGACGCGCTCGCCGATCGTCGCCTGCTGGCAACAAATTGGCAGCAGCGCCTGCCGGACAATGCCTCGCCCTACACCTCGACCATCGTTTTCCTGGTGCGCAAGGGCAATCCCAAACACATCAAGGATTGGTCTGACCTCATCAGGCCCGGCGTGCAGGTGATCACGCCTAATCCGAAGACCTCCGGTGGGGCGCGCTGGAATTTCCTCGCCGCGTGGGGTTACGCGCTGAAACAGCCCGGTGGCAACGAAGCCAGGGCACGCGCGTTCGTGCACGCGTTGTTCCAGCACGTGCCGGTGCTCGACACCGGCGCGCGCGGCGCCACCAACACGTTTGCCCAGCGCGGCATCGGTGACGTGCTGCTGGCCTGGGAAAACGAAGCGCTGCTGGCGCAGCGCGAGCTTGGCAAGGGCCAGTTCGACATCGTCGTGCCCTCGATCAGCATCCTCGCCGAACCGCCGGTGGCGGTGGTCGATGCCAACGTCGCGAAGGATGGCAACCGCGCGGTGGCCGAGGCTTACCTGGAATTCCTGTACACGCCGCGGGCGCAGGACATCGAAGCGCGGCATTTCTATCGTCCGCGTCTCGCCGCGGTGGCGCAGAAATACGCCGCGCAATTTCCCGTGGTGAAGACTTTCACCATCGCGCAATTGTTCGGCGACTGGCGCAAGGCGCAGGCGAAGTTCTTCGCCGACGGCGGCGTGTTCGACCAGATCGGACCCGGTTCGCAGCCGGCCCGCTGACATCCCAGCCTGACGAGGTGTCGTGATGGCTCTCGCGAAACAGCATCGTGTGTTGCCGGGGTTCGGCCTGAGCATGGGCTGCACGCTGGTTTATGTCGGGCTGATCGTGCTGCTGCCATTGGCAGCGCTGGCGTGGAAGGCTTCAGGCATTGGCGTCGCCGGGCTGCTTCACCTGCTCGCGACCCCGCGCACGCAGGCGGCGCTGAAGCTCAGCTTCGGCGGCGCGCTTGCCGCTGCGCTGATCGATGCCTCGTTCGGCCTGCTGGTGGCGTGGGTGCTGGTGCGCTATCGCTTTCCGGGACGCCGACTGCTGGACGCGCTGGTCGACCTGCCGTTCGCCTTGCCGACCGCGGTCGCGGGCATCGCGCTGACCGCGCTGTACGCGCCGAACGGCTGGCTGGGGCAGGCATTCGATGCGTTCGGCGTGCGGATCGCGTACACGCAGCTCGGCGTCGGCATCGCGATGGTGTTCGTCGGGTTCCCGTTCGTGGTGCGCACGCTGCAACCGGTGCTGCAATCGCTCGACCGCGACATGGAAGAGGCCGCCGAAAGCCTGGGCGCGCGCAGCTCGCAGATCTTCACGCGGGTGGTCCTGCCGATGCTGGTTCCGGCGCTGCTTACCGGTTTTGCGCTGGCGCTGGCGCGCGCGGTGGGCGAGTACGGCTCGGTGATCTTCATCGCCGGCAACATGCCGATGCGCACGGAGATCGCGCCGCTGCTGATCGTGCAGAAGCTGGAACAGTTCGACTACGCCGGCGCGGCGGCGTTGGGCGTGGTGATGCTGGGCTTTTCCTTCGCGATGCTGGTGGCGCTGTCGTTGCTGCAGCGCTGGAGCCGGCGCTGGGCGGAGGTGTCGCCATGAACGCCATCGTGCTGCCGCGCACGTCGATGTGGCCGCGACAACTGCAGCGCGCGCTGCTGATCCTGGTCGCCGTCGCCTTCATGCTGGTGTTCCTGCTGCTGCCGCTGGCGGTGGTGTTCACCGAGGCGCTGGCCAAGGGCGCGCAGACGTTCGTCGCGGCAATCACGCAATCCGAGGCATGGTCGTCGATCCGCCTGACCCTGCTGGTCGCCGCGCTGGTGGTGCCGTTGAACACCGTGTTCGGCATTGCCGCGTCGTGGGCGATGGCGCGCTTCGCGTTTCGCGGCAAGGCGTTGCTCGGCGCGCTCATCGACCTGCCGTTCGCGGTATCGCCGGTGATCGCGGGTTTGATCTACGTGCTGCTGTTCGGCGCGCAGGGCTGGTTCGGTCCATGGCTCGACGCGCATGGCGTCCGGATCATCTTCGCCGTGCCGGGCCTGGTGCTGGCTTCGATATTCGTCACGCTGCCGTTCGTCGCGCGCGAACTGATCCCGCTGATGCAGGCGCAAGGCAGCGAAGACGAGGAAGCGGCGCGGGTGCTGGGCGCCAGCGGCTGGCAGATGTTTTTCCGCGTGACGCTGCCGAACATCCGCTGGGCGTTGTTGTACGGCGTGCTGTTGTGCAACGCGCGCGCGATGGGCGAATTCGGTGCGGTGTCGGTGGTGTCCGGCCATATCCGCGGACTCACCACCACGATGCCGCTGGAGGTGGAGATGCGCTACAACGAATACGACTACGCCGGCGCGTTCGCCGTGGCTTCGCTGCTGGCGCTGCTCGCGTTGCTGACGCTGGCGATCAAGAGCTTGCTCGAATGGCGCTACGGCGACGAACTCGCCGCGCACGCGCCGGGCAGTCGATGAGGAATGCGCGCATGATGCTCGAACTTTCGCATCTCGTCCGCCGCTTCACGGAATATCCCGCGCTGGATGATGTCAGCCTGGACATTCCGCCCGGCGAATTCCTCGCGCTGCTCGGGCCGTCCGGCTCCGGCAAGACCACGCTGCTGCGCGTCCTCGCGGGCCTCGACTATCCCGAATCAGGCAGCGTACGCCAGAACGGGCGCGACCTCCTGGCCATCGATGCGCGCCACCGCAAGGTCGGACTGGTGTTCCAGCATTACGCGTTGTTCCGGCACCTGAGCGTGGCCGACAACGTGGCGTTCGGATTGCGCGTGCGGCCGTGGCGCACGCGTCCGAAGCGCGCCGACATCGCGGTGCGCGTCGAGCGCCTGCTGCAACGCGTGCAACTGCAGGACATGGCCAAGCGTTATCCGGCGCAGCTTTCCGGCGGCCAGCGCCAGCGTGTCGCATTGGCGCGCGCGTTGGCGGTGGAACCCGACCTGTTGTTGCTCGACGAACCGTTCGGCGCGCTCGATGCGCAGGTGCGGGTGAGCCTGCGCCGCTGGTTGCGCGAGCTGCACGACGAGTTCGGACTGACCACGGTGTTCGTCACCCACGACCAGGAGGAGGCGCTGGAGCTGGCCGATCGCGTGGTGGTGATGAATCGCGGCCGCATCGAACAGGTCGGCAAGCCCGCCGCGATCTATCGGGATCCTGCCACGCCGTTCGTCTGCGAGTTCATCGGCAAGGCGAACCGGATCGAGCTGATGCGCACGGGCCGTGGCATGACCGCCGCGGAATGGAACTTCGGCGAAGCGCCGTGGGGAGCGGGTGGCAAACATGCGCGGGCCTACGTGCGGCCGGAACATCTCGCGCTCGACACATCGATGGAGGCGCCGGGCTGGCAAACACATTTGCGCCATGTCTATCGCGCCGGCAGCATCGCGCACCTGGAACTGGACGCACCGGCCCTGGGGCAGCGGCTGGAAGCGCAAATCAGCGGTGAGGATTTCGCGCGCATGGGCTTGAGCGCGGGGATGAAGCTGCGCGCCCGGCCGACACGCGCGGTCGTCTTCGCCGTCGATGGCGCAAAGAGCAATCCTTCTGCCGCAGGAGAACGCTGGACATGGATCGCGGATGACGCTTCCGTGCCCCTGCCGGCTTGACCGATTCCCGTTTCGAACCCAACCCGCAACCAAGGAAAGAGCCATGCGACGCCACCAATGGATGCACGCCGCTGTTCCGTATCTCAGCTTCATTGCGGGTGGGTGCTGCAGATGGCTGGAGCAACGCCGCGTTGCGGCGCGCGGCTTGTGTTTTTCGTTCCACCGGAACGCCCTCGAGGAGCCCGGAAGTGACCAATACAGATATCGGCATCCTGCTCATTGCCTTGTGCGTATCGTCGTGGGCGATCCTGGCCGCACTCCATCGGCATACCATCCAACTGGATGCGCTGCGGAGGGAAATGGAGAAGCTCCTGAAGCAACTCGGCTCCGGCCGGGGCGAAGACTCCGGCGCGACCCGGGACGAATTCGCATCACGGGATTCGACGGAGCAGATCGCGAGCCGGATGGCTCGGGCGTCGCGGAAGTTTTGACCTGCTCCGCCGCGGGCGTCCGCAGGCGCGCATGGGTTTTGTTCGGCGTAGCTGCTGCGGTGGTGCTGACGGCCACGCCCGCGGTGGCGCAGGACTATTCCTTCCTCGGCGATTGGCCCACGCACCACGCGTTCGCGGACGGCACCGATTTTGGCGTTACCGGCTTGTATCAATACGACGTCGACGATTTCTCGCACGACGATGGCCTGCTGGGCGACGCGCACACCAATCGCCGCAAGTATTTCGGGGTGTACCTGAAGAAGAAAGGCGTTTACGACGCCATTGTGCAATTCGACTACCAGTCGAAGAAGTGGCAGGACGTTTTCCTGCGCGTGCAGTCGAAAGCCCTGTTCGGCCGCGACATCGGTGCGTTCCGCGCGGGTTACAGCAAGACGCCGGTCGGATTCGAAGGCAATACCAGCACGCCCGCCAATACGTTCATCGAGCAGGCGCTGCCGACACAGGCGGTCTACGAGAACCGCCGCATGGGCGTGGATTGGGCGTGGTACCGCCCGACGTGGCTGGCGCAGGCCGGCTACTACGATGGCGGCGACCTCCAGGGCGACAACGACGGGCGCACGCTCGCGGGCCGCCTGGCGTGGGTGCCGCGGAATCGGCCCGGGGATGTCTTGCATTTCGGGCTCAGCGCGTCGCGCGAATCGCCTGCGTCCAGCGTCAATGGCCTGGGGCTGACCAACGTGCCGTCGGCGCGATTCCGCTCCACGCCGGAGGCCGGTCTTTCGCCGCTGTATCTCGTCGATTCGGGCACGCTGAAGAATGTCGACGGGATCGACCGCTACGGCGTCGAGGCGCTCTGGATACGCGGACCATGGTCGTTGCAGGGCGAGTATCTGCGCGCGCACACGTCCTTCGCTGACGGCAAACCCGCGTATCGCATCGATGGCTGGTACGCCTTCGCGAGCTGGGTGGCAACGGGCGAGTCGCGGCCGTACAAGGACGGCAACGTCGGCAACGTGCAGCCGTCGCGGCCATGGGGTGCCGTGGAATTCGCGGCGCGCTACAGCACGGTCAATCTCGACGACGGCAGCACTCTGGGTGGGCGCGAGCACGACTGGACGCTGGGCGTGAACTGGTATCTCGGCCAGCACCTGAAGCTGCAGGCGAACTACATCCGCGCTTTCAGCGATCGCAAAAGCCTCGTCGTGAATCCGCGCATCGTTGAACTGCGTGCGCAGATCGCGTTCTGAGGCGAGTCAGTCCCAGGCAGCGGACGGGGCTCGACGACCTTGGCAACTCATCGCAACCTCGGCTGTCACCAGCCGCAACCGCTGCGCCGGAGAACTCGCTCCGGTCGTGCGGGGTGTCTGCTTTGGGTTGCAAGTGACGACTGACCGCGCGGCATGCTCATTCCGCCAGCGTCCATTGATCTTCGCGCAGGAACACCGGCAGGTCGGTCGCGTGCGGCTGCACGCCGATCTGGTTGAGCATGGCCGTGACGTGCCCGCGGTGATAGGTCGCGTGGTTGACGACGTGCAGCACGATGTCTTCGCGTCGCAGCGATCCTTCTCCGCCGCCGATGAAAGTGAATTGCACGATGTCGTTGCGCGCATCGGGCGTCATCGTCGCCGCGCAATCGATGTACCACGCATCGATGTCGCGCTGCGCGTCGCGCAATTCGGAAAACGGCGACACGGCTTCCGGGTTGCGTGTTGTCAGATGGTGTGGAATCCCGAGCAGGTGCGATTTCCATACCACGTCCATCAGGTACACATGGTTGAGTGTGCGCAGGATGCTTCCTGCGAAGATGGGCGAGGGCGCCACGAGCGTGTCGGCCGGGAGTCCGGCCAGCATGTCGTACAGCCGCGCGTCTGCCCACGCCTTGTAGCGCGCCAGCATTTCCAGATGCTGCGATGGCAAAGGCACGGCTACTTTCGTTTCGGAATGTACAAATCGGTTATCGTGCCTTCGGCCACTTCCGCAGCCATGCCGATCGATTCGCCGAGCGTCGGGTGCGGATGGATGGTGAGCGCGATGTCGCCGATCTCGGCGCCCATCTCGATCGCCAGCGCGATTTCGGAAATGAGATCGCCGGCGTGCACGCCCACGATGCCGCCGCCGATCACGCGGTGCGTGGCCTTGTCGTAGATCAGTTTGGTGAAGCCTTCCGCGCGATCCATGCCGAGCGCGCGGCCCGAGGCCGCCCACGGGAACTTGCCGACGCCGACGTCGAGGTTCTTTTCCTTTGCCTCGCGTTCGGTGACGCCGACCCAGGCGATTTCCGGATCGGTGAACGCGACCGACGGCACCACGCGCGCATCGAAGTGGCGCTTCTGGCCGGCCGCGGCTTCGGCGGCGGCGTGGCCTTCGTGCACGGCCTTGTGCGCGAGCATCGGCTGACCCACGAGATCACCGATTGCGAAGATGTGCGGAACATTGGTGCGCATCTGCGTATCGACCGGAATCAGCCCGCGTTCGGTGACGCTGACGCCCGCTTTTTCGGCCCCGATCTTGTTGCCGTTGGCGCTGCGTCCGACCGACACCAGCACGCGGTCAAAGGTCTTCTTCTCCGGAATGCTGTCACCCTCGAACTCGCAGGTGATGCCGTTCTTCTGCGCTTTCGCCGCGGTGACTTTGGTCTTGAGGTGCGTCGCGACGCCCTGCTTCTTGAGCTGCGCCGCGAGCGGTCGCACGAGATCCGCGTCCGCACCCGGCATCAACTGGTCCATGAACTCGACCACGGTGACGTTGCTGCCGAGCGCGCGGTACACCGTCGCCATTTCCAGGCCGATGATGCCGCCGCCGACCACCAGCAGGTTCTTCGGCACGTCGCGCAGTTGCAGCGCGCCGGTGGAATCCATCACGCGTTCGTCGTCCCACGGGAACATCGGCAGGTGCACGGCTTGCGAGCCGGCCGCGATGATGGCCTGCTCGAAACGGATCAGCTTCTTGTCGTTGCCGTTGACGATTTCGAGTTCGTGCGGCGACACAAAGGTGCCGATGCCCTGCACCGCGCGCACCTTGCGCCGCTTCGCCATCGACGCGAGGCCGCCGGTGAGTTTGCCGACGGTTTTGTCCTTGAAGTCGCGCAGCTTGTCGAGGTCGATCTTCGGCTTGCCGAATTCGATGCCATGCACACCCATCAGCGCGGCCGCGTCGATCACTTCGGCCGCGTGCAGCAACGCCTTGGAAGGAATGCAGCCGACGTTGAGGCATACGCCGCCGAGCGTGCCGTAGCGTTCGACCAAAATCGTGTCGAGGCCGAGATCGGCCGCGCGGAACGCGGCGCTGTAGCCGCCGGGACCGGAGCCCAGCACCAGCATCGCGCACTCCATGTCGGCCTTGCGGCCGGTTTCGCGCGAGTCGGGCGCTGTGCTTTTCCCCTCTCCCTCCGGGAGAGGCGGAGCGCTAGCGAACGCGCGCGCAGCGCGACCCGCAGCGGCGGGTGAGGGTTCGGGTTCGCGTCGAGTTTGTGAGGGAGGCGGCGAGTTGGAGTCACGCGCGTTGATCGAACCTTCACCCCCAGCCCCTCTCCCGGAGGGAGAGGGGGGCGAATCTTCCGCTTCGACAACCGCAATCACCGCGCCCTGTTCGACGTTGTCGCCGACCTTGACCTTCACTTCCCTGATCACGCCCGCCGCCGAGGACGGCACTTCCATCGTGGCCTTGGCCGATTCCAGCGTGACCAGGCTCTGGTCTTTTTCGATGCGATCGCCGGCCTTCACCAGCACCTCGATGACCGGCACGTCGTGGAAATCGCCGATGTCCGGCACCTTGAGTTCGATCGTGTTCGCCATGTCGATCTCCCCGCTCAAAGCAGCGCCCGGCGCATGTCGCCGAGGAGCTGTGCGAGGTAAGTGGCGAAACGCGCGGCGGCGGCGCCGTCGATCACGCGATGGTCGTAGCTGAGCGACAAAGGCAGGATCAGCCGCGGCGCGAATTCCTTGCCGCTCCATACCGGCTTCATCGATGCGCGCGACACGCCGAGGATCGCGACTTCCGGCGCGTTGATGATCGGCGTGAACATGGTGCCGCCGATGCCGCCCAGCGAGGAAATCGAGAAGCAGCCGCCCGACATTTCGCCCGGCGTCAATTTGCCGTCGCGCGCCTTCTTCGCCAGCGCCGACATTTCCTGCGCAATGTCGAGCACGCCCTTCTTGTCGCAGTCGCGGATCACCGGCACGACCAGTCCGTTCGGCGTGTCGGCGGCGAAGCCGATGTTGAAATACTTCTTCACCACGAGGTTTTCGCCCGATGCATCCAGCGACGTGTTGAAGTCGGGATATTTCTGCAGCGCCGCGACCGAGGCCTTGATCAGGAACGCCAGCATCGTCACCTTGATCCCGGTTTTCTCGTTTTCCCTGTTGAGCCCGACGCGCAACGCTTCGAGGTCGGTGATGTCGGCGTCCTCGAACTGCGTGACGTGCGGGATCATCGCCCAGTTGCGTGCGAGGTTGGCGCCGGAAAGTTTCTTGATGCGCGACAGCGGCTGCGTCTCGATCGCGCCGAACTTGCTGAAATCGATCTGCGGCCACGGCAACAGGTTGAGACCCGCGCCGCCCGCGCCCGCGGCAGGCGCCCGGCTGCCGGACATCACCGACTTCACGAATTTCTGCACGTCGTCCCGGGTGATGCGGCCGCCGCGCTCGCTGCCGCTGACGCGCGCAAGGTCCACGCCCAGCTCGCGCGCGAACGCGCGCACCGCGGGACTGGCGTAGGGCACCGTGTCCGGCATGATGGAATCGGCATCGAACGGAATCGGTGGCGCATGGCGTTCCGTTTTGCTGTCGCTTCCCCCGCGTGCGGGGGAAGCTGCCCGAAGGGCTGATGGGGGCGATTGCTGGTTGCCCCCCTCCGCCTTCGGCACCTCCCCCCGCTGTGCGGGGGGAGGATTTTGATTCGAGGAAGACGCGGGCGCAGTTTCAGGCACAGGTTTCGATTTTGCGGGCTCCTCCGATTTCGCAGCTTCGCCGCCCTCGGCTTCGATCGTCGCGATCACACTGCCTTCGGAAACCTCGTCGCCGACCTTGACCTTCATTTCCTTGAGCGTGCCCGCGAACGGCGCCGGCACTTCCATCGTCGCCTTGGCCGACTCCAGCGTCACGAGGCCCTGGTCCTTTTCCACGCGCTCGCCCGGCTTGACCATCACTTCGATCACGGGCACGCCCTGGAAATCGCCGATGTCGGGTACCTTCGCCTCGCGCACGTCTGCCATGTCCGCTTCCTTCGATCCGGAAAAGCTGCAAGACGCCCAGTTTCGCGCATTTGGCCGCTTTCGTCATGTAGCCGCCAAAAGTCACGGTGGCCTGTGACGGAGGGCAAGCGGCATCGGCAGCCTGCGGCAAACCGGCAGCCACAGGGGCGCGGAGCAGGACGAGCAGCCGCTGTATCGCACGAAAATGCCGGTGGTGGATGGTCAGGCGGAATGCTTCTTCGACAGCTTGTCGATCAGTTTCACCACGATGGTGCCTCCGGGCACCACCATGCCCGCGAAGTCGGCGCCCAGGTCGAACAGCGCGTCGCGATTGCCGAGCTTGCGTACCGCGCCGCCCAGCATGTCGCCTTCCTTGTTGACGCGGCCGGAAAGACCGTCGATTTCGATCACGCCGGTCTTGTCCTTCCATGCGAACTGGAACGCGTACACCGGGCGGTAGAACAGCGCCAGGGATTCGATGTCAACTTCGTCGCTGGCGATCGCGTCGGCCTCGACGGGCGCGGAAAGTTTCGCCTTGACCTGCTGCAGCACCGACGCCGCGGTGACGGTCGGTGCGATGAATTGCGGTTGGCTGCTGTCCTCGAGATCACGGAAGGAGAAACGGCCGGCGTAATCGATCAGCGTCTTCTCCGGTGTGTCGTGGCGCAACGCGTCGACGTAATGCACCAGCGTCGTGATGCTTTCGCAATCCTCGATGGCGGCCAGCTGCAGTTCGCGGCGCGCATCCACCGGCAGCTTCTGGCCCAGCAGTTCCACGCTCACGACGTGCGGGTGCTCGATCTTGACGTGGTACGTCAGCTTGCGCGTGTAGCGCGTGCGCCGCGCGGCCTTGGCCATCCAGAACGGTTCGTAGCGCTTTTCCGTGTTGGCCAGCGCGATATCGGTTTCCTTCGGCCGGTCCCACAGCTTCATCCGCGCCAGCATGCCGAACGCGCCGACTTTTTCATGTTCGGCTTGCGCGCGTGCGGAAACCTCGTTGTACACATCTTCGAAGATGCAGATCTTCTCGTCCATCCCCGGCTCCCCGGACGCGCGTACGTCCACTTGCGGTGGCGGATATTGCGCGCGGCAACGGCCGGATTCGACCGGCCGCGCGGATCACTTCTTCGGCAACGGCGAGAACTTCGACGGATCATAACCGCCGACTTCGAATTTCAGGGTCTGCTTGCCATGATCCTT
>Ga0134125_10003391_pt1 | contig 18450 bp, 14 predicted proteins | sample KB31751_FD_96464 | JGI IMG/M metagenome (GOLD analysis project Ga0134125, IMG submission 96464) | Terrestrial soil microbial communities with excess Nitrogen fertilizer from Kellogg Biological Station, Michigan, USA - KB3-175-1 | ecosystem: Environmental > Terrestrial > Soil > Unclassified ... | reverse complement strand
TCCCGAAGCTGAGCGGTGGGAGATTCTCGGCGCCTTGTACGAATCGCTCCCTCAGCAATCGGGCGTAATGGATGAAGACGATCCCGGGCTGCTTGCGGAGTTGGACCGGCGCCGCCTCGAACATGAGAGCGGCCTCGATCCTGGAATTCCGGCTGAGGAATTCTTTCGCAGTTTGCGCGAGAATCGGACATGAAGCCTGTTGTCGTCCACTCGCTCGCGGCCCGGGAGATTCGTGAGTCAATCGACTATTACAATGGCGTTCGCGATGGAATGGGCGATAAGTTCAGCACGGTTGTGGAGAGGGCCCTGAAAAATATTGGGCGAAGCCCCAAGGCATCCTCGCCTTACCCGGGCGGATATCGAAAGTTCGTCCTGCGTCGTCCGTTTCCTTACTGCATTTTCTACCTCCAGTACGAGGACCGAGTGTGGATCGCGGCCGTATATCACTCCAGCCGCGAGCCCGACGGCTGGAAAAAACGACGGCCCGAATAACACGAGTTCGATGGACGGCGAGTTCCGATCGTTTGAATCCGAAGCAGGAGCTTTGCCATGAGCGAGAAGGCGGAGAAACTGAAGGCGGCGCTGGCGGAGCTATCCCTGGAAGAACGCGAGGACATTCGCATTTACCTCGACTCACTCGGGGACGAAGAACTGACCCAGGAAGAATGGGAACAAGCCTGGAGTGAGGAGATCAACCGCCGCATCGCGGACGATGAAGCGGGGCTCACCAAAATGATTCCCGGCGAAGAAGTCATGCGTCGACTTCGCGAGAAGTATGCATGAAGCCCTATAGCTTCAGGCCCGAAGCCGAGAAGGAATTCATCAATGCGTTGGCTCGGTCACGAAATCCCTTGAAGTTTCATCGGAGAGTGGAGAACGCAATCAACCATATTGCGGCGGGGCGCGTTCAATATCCTCTGCATGGCGCGTCGAAAGCCCGCGAGTGCCTGCTTAGACCGCTGCCTTATTCTTTGATTTACGTCGACCGGGGCAATGACATCCGGATTTATGCTCTGGCCCACCACAAGCGCCGGCCCGGTTACTGGAAGTCCCGATTGAAAAAGAGTCGATCCCACCGAATTCCGCACGAGGCTCATCACGATGCGTTCGTTGCTTGCCGCACTGGCGCTCTGCGTTTCCGCGAACCTCGCGCTCGCGCAGAAAGTCGCCGTCTACCCGCCGGACATCAACCTCGAAACGGCGCGGGATCGGCAATCGTTCGTCGTCCAACTCACCCAGGCCGACGGCATCACCCGCGACATCACCGACCAGGCCAAGATCGCCTTCGCCAACCCGGCGCTCGCGAAGCTCGACAAGTTCACCGTCCTTCCCCTGGCCGACGGAATCACCACGATGACCGTGGCGGCGGCCGGCCAAACCATCGCGGTGCCGGTGAAAGTAACGCAGGCCAAGAGCGACGGGCTGATCTCGTTCAAGCGCGACGTGATGCCGGTCTTCATGCGTTCTGGTTGCAATGTCGGCGGTTGCCACGGCGCCGCCCGCGGCAAGGACGGCTTCCGCCTTTCGCTCTTCGGCTTCGACCCCGACGGCGACCACTACCGCCTCACCCGCGAACTGAACGGCCGCCGTATTAACCTCGCCATTCCAGCCGAATCGCTCCTCCTCGAAAAAGCTCTGGGCAAGGTGCCGCACACCGGCGGCGCCAAGATCAAGGAAGGCGACGAGTACCACCAGGCCATCCTCCGCTGGCTCGAAGCCGATGCCCCACTCGATCCGCCCACCGTGCCGCTGCCCGTCTCCATGGAAGTCTTCCCGCCGTCCGCCGTGCTCGACGGCAAGGGCGACAAGCTACGGATCGTTGTGAGGGCCAAGTACGCCGACGGCACCGACCGCGACGTGACCAGCCTGGCTCTCTTCCTCAGCAACAACGACAACGCCGCCAAGATCGACGGCGACGGCTCGGTCACCGCCGGCGACCGCGGCGAAGCCTTCGTCATGGCGCGCTTCTACACCTTCACGATGGGCGTGCCGTTCATCACGCTTCCCAAGAACCTGCAATTTACCTGGCCGAATCCGCCCGAGAACAACTACGTCGATACCTTCGTCAACGCCAAGCTCAAGAAACTGCGCATCGAACCGTCGGGCCTCTGTTCCGATGAAGTGTTCGTCCGCCGCGTCTTTCTCGACATCGTCGGCGTGCTGCCGTCGCCGGACGAATACGCCCGCTTCATGGTCTCGAAGCTGCCGAACAAGCGCGAACTGCTCGTCGACGAACTCGTCGACCGCAAGGAGTTCGCCGAACTGTGGGTGCTCAAGTGGGCGGAACTGCTGCAAATCCGCTCGTCCAACCAGGTCAGCTATAAAGCGATGCTGCTTTATTACGGCTGGCTGCAAGACAAGATCGCCAGGAACGTGCCGACCGACCAATGGGTCAAGGAACTGCTCGGGGCAAACGGCGGCACCTTCAAGAACCCCGTCACCAACTATTACCAGCTCGAGACGGATATTCTCAAGGTCACGGAGAACGTGGCCCAGGTGTTCATGGGCATGCGCGTGCAGTGCGCCCAGTGCCACAACCACCCGTTCGATCGCTGGACGATGAACGATTACTACGGGTTCGCGGCGTTCTTCAGCCAGATCGGCCGCAAGGGAACCGACGACCCGCGCGAACTCGTGATCTTCAATTCCGGCGGCGGCGAGGTGAGCCACCCGGTCACCAAGAAAGTGATGAAGCCGAAGTTTCTCGGCGGCGCCGAGCCGGATGTCGTTGGCAAGGATCGCCGAGTCGTGCTCGCCGGCTGGCTCGCGTCCCCGGACAATCCCTACTTCGCCAAGAACCTGTCGAACGTGGTCTGGAACCACTTCTTCGGCCGCGGCATCATCGACGAGCCCGACGACGTCCGCATCAGCAATCCCGCTTCCAACCAGGAGCTTTTGGACGAACTCGGCAAGCGCTTCACCGGCTACAAGTATGACTTCAAGAAGCTGGTCAAGGACATCTGCACTTCGCAGGCGTATCAGCGGAGTACGCAGCCGACCAAGACCAACGAGAGCGACGTGAAGAACTTCGCCCGCGGGCCGATCCGCCGCATCCGCGCCGAGACGATGCTCGACATCCTCACGCAGGTGACGGACACGCGGAACAAGTTCCAGGGCTTGCCGCAAGGGGCGCGGGCGGTGCAGATCGCCGACGGCCAGGTGAGTACGTACTTCCTGACGACGTTCGGCCGGCCGACGCGCGAAACCGTCTGTTCCTGCGAAGTGCGGCTCGAACCGACCTTGTCGCAAAGCCTGCACCTCTTGAATGGGCAGACGGTGGAACCGAAGATCGCACAGGGGAACGCCGTCGGCAAGATGCTCGCGGAGAAGAAGCCGCCGGCCTACATCATCGAGAACCTGTTCGTCCGCTGTTTGAGCCGGCCGCCGACCGACGCCGAGATGAAGAAGCTGACCGCCGCCGTCGCCGCCAATCCCAACAAGCAGCAGGCGCTCGAAGATGTCTTCTGGGCGATCCTGAACTCGCGCGAGTTCATGTTCAACCACTGACAGTTGGCTCCCTTTAAGTCGTGTAGTCCGCGTTGAGGCGGACGTAATCGTACGTCAGGTCGCAGGTGTGGAAGGTGCAGCGGCCGGTTCCAAGCGCGAACAGCAAGCGGAATCGCACTTCGCGATTGGCCTTCAGGTAAGCCGATGCCGTGGCCGCGTCGAACGGCAACGGCGTGCCGTCGCGATAGAGCAGCATGTCGCCGATCCATAGCGACAGGTCTTTCTCTTCGAAGTGCACGCCGGAATAACCCGCCGCGGAAACGATCCGCCCCCAGTTGGGGTCGTGGCCGAACACCGCCGTCTTTACCAGGGCGCTCTCGGCAACCGCCTTGGCCACTTGCCGCGCCTCCGCGTCGCTGCGGCATCCTTCCACCTCAATGGTAATCAGATGCTGGGCGCCCTCGGCATCGATCGCGATCTGCCGGGCCAGTTCCATGCACACGCCGCTTACGGCATCATGGAAAGCGGCCAAATCGCGGCCGGCCAGCGGCGGCCCCGAGCCGTTGGCCAGCAACAACACCGTATCGTTGGTGCTGGTGTGTCCCTCGACACTGACGCAGTTGAAGCTCGATTCGCAGGACGCCTTGAGGATGTGGTGCAGGTCGCGTTCGTTCACGGCGGCATCGGTGAGAATGAAGCCGAGCATGGTAGCGAGGTTCGGTCCGATCATCGCCGCGCCTTTGGCGAAGCCCGTGACACTCACCGCACCCGCATCGAGATGTAGCACGCGGCTGGCCACCTTGATCCGGGTATCGGTCGTGAGAATGGCGTGGGCGGCGTCTTTGAAACCCTCGCGCGTGGGAACTGCGGCCCGGGTCGCTTTGGGAATGCCTACCTCGAGGATTGGCATGGGCAGCGGCCGGCCGATCACCCCGGTGGAAGCGACTAGCACCTGTTCGGGTGCAACGTGAAGTTCGCGGGCAACCAGTTCGGCCATGCGCCGGGCGTCGGCGAGGCCTTGCTCGCCGGTGCAGGCATTGGCGTTGCCGGAGCAGACGACGATGGCGCGGGCGTCGCCGCGCGGCAGCCGTTCCCGGCTGATTTGCACGGGCGCCGCACAGACGCGGTTCTGCGTGAACACTCCGGCCGCCCGCGCCGGCGTATCGCTGACAACCACCGCGAGATCGCGGCGATCCGGTTCGCTCCGCAAACCGCTGACGATTCCCGCGAACCGGTAACCGCTGGCGAGATACCATTCGTTCATGTCGAAAATGCTATGAACCCCGGCGGAATCGGCGACCGAGCATACGGCGATGGCCGCGGTTATACTGAAGGAGCGGTACGAAGCCGCGAACAGGAGGGAGCGGCATGTCGGGAGCAGAGAAAACGCCTGTAGGCGCGGCCGGGCTCGATGCCGAGAAGTTGGGCATCGCGCACACCGGCCGCATCTTCGCCAACCTGGCGCCGGCAGCCTTGACGGAACTCGCCGTGATGCGCGGCGAAGCCGTGCTCGCGGACTTCGGCGCCCTCGCTGCCGTCACCGGCACTCGCACCGGCCGCTCCCCCAAGGATAAGTTCACCGTCAAGGAAGGAGCGGCCATCGATCGCGTCGACTGGACGAGCAACCAACCGATGGACCCGGCGGCTTTTTCGCGCATCCGCGACCTGGTGCGGGCCTATTTGCAAAGCCGCGATCTGTTCGTCTTCGACGGGTTCGCCGGCGCCGATCCGCGCTACCGCCTTTCCTTGCGCGTGGTCGCCGAAAAGGCCTGGCATAGCCTGTTCGCGCACTGCCTCTTCCTGCGGCCGAAACCGGAGGAACTGACGGGCTTCGTGCCGGAATGGACCGTGCTGCACGCCGCCGACTTTCACGCTTCGCCGACCCTCGACGGCACTCGCTCCGAAGTCATCGTGGCGATCAGCTTCGAACAGCGCCTGATCGTGGTCGGCGGCACCCACTACGCCGGCGAAATCAAAAAGGCCATCTTCAGCGTGCTCAATTACCTGCTGCCGCAGAAGGGCGTCTTCCCGATGCACTGCTCGGCGAACGTCGGCAGCGGCGGCGACAGTGCGCTCTTCTTCGGCCTCTCCGGCACGGGAAAGACCACGCTCTCCGCCGACCCGGACCGCCGACTCATCGGCGACGACGAGCACGGCTGGAGCGAGGACGGCGTCTTCAATATCGAAGGCGGCTGCTACGCCAAGACGATTCGCCTCTCTGCCGCTGGCGAGCCGCAAATCTGGAACGCCATCCGCTTCGGCTGCGTCCTCGAGAACGTTCCCATCGACCCGATCTCCCGCAAGCCGGATTACAATAGCCAGGCCTTAACGGAGAACACGCGGGCGGCTTACCCCGTCGATTACATTCCGCACTGCGAACTCTCCGGGGTCGGCGGCCACCCGAAGAACGTCTTCTTCCTGACCTGCGATGCATTTGGCGTCCTGCCGCCCCTGGCGAAACTGACCACGGAGCAAGCGCTCGAATACTTTCTGTGCGGCTACACGGCCAAGGTCGCGGGCACGGAGACCGGTGTCAAGGAGCCGACGCCGGAGTTCAGCACCTGCTTCGCGAAGCCGTTCTTGCCGCTGCCGCCCAAACGCTACGCCGCGATGCTGAAGGAGAAACTGGCGCACCACGCCGCACCGGTGTGGCTGGTGAACACGGGCTGGACGGGGGGGCCGTTTGGCGTCGGTCGGCGCATGGAACTGCCGCACACGCGGGCGCTACTCAAGGCTGTGTTCGTGGGCGACCTGAATGGCGTAGCGTTCACGCCAGACCCGGTGTTCGGCCTGGCGGTTCCGGCGCGAAGCCCCGGCGTGCCCGATCGCCTGTTGCAGCCGCGGAACGCCTGGGCCGACAAGGCCGCATATGACCACACTGCCGCCAAACTGGCCGGCATGTTCAAGGACGAAGTCAAGAAGTATGGCTAAGGCTCTTGGTGGCACAGGCATTCTTGCTTGTGCGAGCCTTCTGCACAGGCAAGAATGCCTGTGCCACCAGACGGCCGAAACTCCTACCATCTCATCATGCCTTATCGACAGCTGCTCGCCTACGCGCAACTCCTGCGCTTGCCGAATGTCTTCACGGCCTTCGCCGACATTGCCATGACGGCCTGCGTCGGCATCGCGGTGCTGCCGGAGGTTTCCCGCGAATACCTGCAAACAATGGCGCTGCTCGCGCTCGCTTCCGGATGTCTTTACCTTGCCGGGATGGTCTGGAACGACATCTTCGACCGGGAAGAAGATCGCCGCGATCGGCCGTTTCGACCGCTTCCCTCCGGCCGAGTCACACTTCGAACGGCGGCATTCCTCGGAACCGGGCTCACTTTCGCCGGCGTCGCCCTGGCCTTCCTTGCCAATGCCGCGGTGCTGGGAATCTGCCTGGCATGTGCCGTCCTGCTCTACGATGCGTGGCTCAAGCGAACGCCGCTCGGCCCGATCGCGATGGCCGCCTGCCGTTTTCTGAACGTGCTGCTCGGCTTATCGGCCATTCCCGATGCGGCCCTGAGCGAACCCCTCCGCTTGCACCTGTCCGCGGTAGTGGGCATCTACATCGTCGGGGTGACGTGGTTCGCCCGGACGGAGGCGGCGGCGAGCAATCGCTGGCATCTGCGCGGCGCGGCGCTCGTCATGGCCGCGGCGCTGGTACTGGCCCTGGTGCTGAGGAACCGGCTCGCGGTTAGCGCCGCGCCGGCCGCCTTCCTTTTCCCATATCTGCTGGTCGCATTCGGCTTCTGGATCGGCGTGGCGATCGCGCGGGCGATCCGCCAACCCGGATCGAAGGAGGTGCAGACGGCCGTGAAGCGCTGCGTGCTCGGCCTGGCGGCGCTCGACGCCGTTCTGGCAACCGCGTTCGTCGGCGTTCCGGGCCTGCTCCTGCTGCTGCTGCTGCCGCCGGCGCTCGCCCTCGGCAAATGGGTCTACTCGACGTGAGGCCGGCTTCGCGGCTACACTACCCGCATGTTCGATCTTATCGTGGTCGGCGGCGGAATTGTCGGGCTGGCGACGGCCTACCGCTTTACCCAGCGTTTCCCGGGCCGCCGCGTCGTCGTCCTCGAGAAGGAAGATCGCGTCGCTGCCCACCAGACCGGCCACAACTCCGGCGTCCTTCACTCCGGCATCTACTACAAACCGGGCTCGCTCAAGGCGATCAATTGCCGGGCCGGCAAGAAGGCGATGGAGGCGTTCTGCGCCGAAGAGCACATCGCCCACGAAATCTGCGGCAAGGTGATCGTCGCGGTCACCGATGCGGACCTTCCCGCTCTGCAGCGCATTTACGAACGCGGCGTCGCCAACGAGGTCAACTGCGCACTAATCGATAAGGCACGGCTCGCGCAACTGGAGCCGCATGTTTCGGGCGTCGCGGCCATACACGTTCCCGAGGCCGGCATCGTCGACTATCGACAGGTGTGCGAGAAACTCGCCGAGAAGGTGCGCCGGGCCGGCGGCGAGGTGAAGTTCGGCGCGAAGGTGACAGCGATCCACCATAAGCCCGATGGCATTACGGTGGCGACACGGCTCGGCGAATTCACCGCCAAACAGCTCGTCAACTGCGCCGGCCTGCATTCGGATCGCGTCGCTCGTCTCGGCGGCCAGCACCCCGGCGCCCAAATCATCCCTTTCCGCGGCGAATACTTCGCCCTCAAGCCGGAAGCGTTTCGCCTCTGCCGCAACCTCATCTACCCGACGCCCGATCCGCAGTTCCCGTTCCTCGGGGTCCACTTCACGCGGATGATCGATGGCTCGGTGGAATGCGGTCCGAACGCCGTGCTCGCCTTTGGCCGCGAGGCTTATTCGTTCTTCCGCATGAACCCGCGCGATCTTCTCGAAACGCTGACCTATCGCGGCTTCCTGCGGATGGGCCGCAAACACTGGAAGATGGGCCTCGGCGAGATGTGGCGCTCGCTCAGCAAGAAGGCATTCGTGCGCGCCTTGCAGCGGCTGGTGCCGGAGATTCAAGCGTCCGACCTGGAACCGGCTCCGGCCGGCATTCGCGCCCAGGCCGTCGCCCCGGATGGCGGCCTCGTGGACGATTTCCTGATTCAGGAGAGCGACCGCGTCCTCAATGTATGTAACGCCCCGTCGCCGGCGGCCACCGCGTCGCTGCAAATCGGCGCAACCATCGTCGATCGCCTCGCGCCGCGGTTCATCTCGATTAGCCGCGAGACGCAGCCGAGCGCTTGACTCATCGTCTGGATCGCGTATGATTCGGTCGTTCAGCCACCCACGACCGCAATGGCGGGTGTTTCCTCCGGGATGCATTCCGTAGCGGCGAAATGGGTGGCTGTTGGCATTGATACCCGACGTGGAGGACCCAACATGGCGACCAAGGCGGACTACCTGCAGACGCCGATCGAGCACATCGACATGGTCCGGTTCAACCCGGTGCCGCTCGTCGAGGCCATGGCCAGGACGGCGTTCACGGCCCGCGACCTGGCCCGCGCCGCCGACATCACCCACCGCATGATTGCCGACAAGGATTGCGGCGTGATCCTTTGCCTCGCCGGCTCGCTCGTCAGTGCCGGCTTGAAGAAGGTATTCGCCGACGCGGTTCGCCTGAACATGGTCGACGCCATCGTTTCTACCGGGGCGAACATCGTCGACCAGGATTTCTTCGAAGCGCTCGGCTTCCGGCATTATGTCGGAGAGGAGAAGTTGCGTTCCGGCATGTTCGACGCCGAACTCCGCGATCTGCACATCGACCGCATTTACGACACGCTCATCGACGAGGACGACCTCCGCGTTTGCGACGACGCGACGCGGCAAGTGGCGGACGAGTTGGAGCCGCGGCCGCATTCCTCCCGCAAATTCATCCGCGGCATGGGGGCCTACCTCGATCGCAACGGCTGCAAGACCACTGACAGCATCGTCTACGAGGCCTTCAAGGCCGAGGTGCCGATCTTCTGCCCCGCGTTCTCGGACTGCTCCGCCGGCTTCGGCCTCGTTGCCCATCAGCACGCCAGGGGCGACGGCCCCAAGCTGTCCATCGACAGCGCCAAGGACTTCTACGAACTGACGCAGCTGAAGATCGCCAACCCGACGACGGGGCTCTTCATGGTCGGCGGCGGCGTGCCGAAGAACTTCGCGCAAGACGTGGTGGTCGCGGCGGACGTGCTCGGCCAGGAAGTGCCGATGCACAAGTATGCGGTGCAAGTGACGGTGGCCGATGTCCGCGATGGCGCCCTTTCGGGAAGCACGCTGAAGGAAGCATCCAGCTGGGGGAAGGTCGACCTGGCGTTCGAGCAGATGGTCTACAGCGAGGCGACGCTGGCGGTGCCGCTGTTGTTCGGTTACGCCTATCACAAGGGCGCGTGGAAGGCCCGCACCGGCCGCCAGTGGAACCTGCGTCTGGACCCAGTTGCGGTGTGACGGCCGACCGGATTGTGCTGAGTAGAACGAAAAGCCTTGCCTTCGGTCCCAGGAACTGCCAGACGTTCATGCAGTCGAGACCGTCGCGTGCCACGTCGCGACGATGCTGGTTCGGTAGCTGCACTGGATTCGAAGTGAAGCGGTCGGATCGCTAATCAACCGAGCCGTCGGTTCTAAAGCGAGATTGCCAACGATGACAAGCCAGTAGTTTTGACGTCTGTGTAAGCCCTCACGCCACTCGCGATCGGTGAACGCAATGGCCCCGCGCTTTCGCTTGAGTCCCTTGACCTCGATCGCGATTTCTGGCTTGGCCTTGATTCCAAAATCGTATCCCTGAAAAAGCTCGCGGTGATCGAGAAGTTGGTTCGCTTCAACACCGATGATTTCCCGGCAGTGCTCCTGGAAATAGGTCTCAGCGAAACGACCTGTCCTCAGCCGTTCGACGACGTTCTCTACGTGATCGCGGGGTTTGCTCAGCGGTGCGACGACCTCGCGTAGAATGTCGGTCGCGCCAGTGAGAAGGCCATCGACCATCTTGAGAATTGCCGCGTCGCTGACATCGCAGAGTTCGCCCATGATCCGTTGACGGTTCGATCGCATTGGGCGATTGATCCATCCCCGGCGAGGGTTTCCATGGAATGGGTCGAACTCGTCGCGCAGATTCTTTAGCGAGGCCGGTGCGACTTTGAGAGCTTTTGCCGCCTGAGCATATGCTTCGTTCCAACTCGCGAGACGGCGACTCTTCAGGTATAACCGATCCAGGCGGCTCATCGCATAACCGACGATGATCGCTGAGGTTTCCAGAAGCGTTTTTCGACGCGACGGCATGGAAGGCATTCGTTCGTGTGGATACTCGGTCAAGATAGGCGCGTTTTGGTCATTTGGGAATGCCAAACCGTGCCGGCCAAGCGGGAGAAACTTCGGGAGCGAATCGAGACATTCTTTCGCCTGACGCAAAATGCATCCCAGGCGCGAGCGTGATCGAGGTAACAATCCACGCGAGTTTTTTCGATGATTTGGTTCCTGATCGCCGTTTTCATCATTGGTCTGGCGCTGGCCCTGCAGGCGGGGTTGGTGGCGTTCGCCGGGTACGTCCTGCTCGGCGTCTATCTCATCAGCCGATTTCTCGCGCGCCGCTGGGCCGACGACCTCGCCGCCGAACGGACGTGCGATTCCCACCCCCGCGAGATCGGCGACACCCTCGAAGTGGCCGTCACCCTTCGCAACACCGGCGGTTTGCCGATCCTGTGGGCGCTCGTGGAAGACGTGCTGCCGGAAGGGGCGCTGCGAAAGCCAGCCCGCATCTCGGTCAAAGGGAAGCGCATTCAGGTCGTGAACCTGGGGCCGCGGCAAACAAAACCGATCAAGTACAAGGTGCTCTTCGAACTGCGCGGCTACTATCCCATCGGGCCGTCGATGCTCGAAACCGGCGACGTGTTCGGTCTGCATCGCCGCCATCGGATCGTCGGCGAACCTGTTTACATTATGGTGTATCCGAAGGTGCTGCCGCTGCCGAAGTACGACTTCGCGTCGCAGCGGCCCATCGGCGAAGTAAGGCTGCAGAACCGCCTGTTCGAAGATGTGACCCGCTCGGCCGGCGTTCGCCAGTACCAGATCGGCGACCCTTTGTCGCGCATCCACTGGCGCGCCACCGCCCGGACGGGGCTCTTACATTCGCGCATCTTCGAACCGACGAGCCTCGCCGGGGCCACGCTGCTCGTCGATTTCCACACGGCGGGGTATCATTCGCGCGGCGAACCGCATCGCTCGGAACTTGCCATCACCGCCGCTTCCAGCATCGCTTATGCGATCTCCTCGCTCAACCAGCAACTCGGGCTGGCGAGCAACGGCCGCGATGCCGCCGACCGCATCCGCGAGGAAGCGCTGGAAAAGCAATCGGGCCGCGAGTTCGAAAGCCGCGATGCTGCCCGCTCCGGATACGATCTTCTGGAGGAATCCGACCGCATTCGCCCGGTGGTAGTCGAGACGCGGCGCGGCGTCGATCAATTCCTGAAGATTCGCGAGGCCCTGGCCCGGCTCGAACTGTCCGATGGGCTCACATTCGCGCAACTGGTTCTGGAGATGGCGGCGCGGATGCCGCGCGACGCGACCCTGATCGCTATCTTGCCGCGCGTGCCAGTCGAAACGGCCGTGGCTTTGGGAATGCTGCGGCGGCAGGGCTTCGCCATCACGGCGATCCTGATCGGCGTCGACGAATCGTCGAAGATTGAGGCCCACGGCCGCCTGCTCGTGGAAACCGTCCGCGACATTCGCTATGTGAACACCGAACTGGAACTGATGAATCTTGGCGGCAACACCGCGGCTCCCGGCCCCGCCGCCTATGCCATCGACATGCCGCTCGCGTGACAAGAAAACCGGAACTCGAGATGCCGTTTCGCGCCGTACTTTTCGATTTCGATGGAACGCTTGCCGATAGCTTCGGGGCCATCGCCGCCAGCACCAACTACGTTCGGGAATCGTATGGCTTGCCGCCGCTTCCGGAAGCAGCGGTTCGCCGCGCCGTGGGTTATGGCATCAACCATCTTTTGAGCGAACTGGTTCCCGGAAAACCGCTGGCCGAGGCGGTCGCACGTTATCGCGAGCACCATCCCACAGTGCTGGTGAGCGGTACGCATCTTTCGCCCGGCGTCGCGGAGACCGTGGCCGAGTTGCACCAGCGCGGCTACCGTCTCGGCGTGTGCAGCAATAAGCAGGTGCAATACACGAAGCAACTGGTGGAAGCCTTCGGCCTGAGCGCGGCGATGCCGCTCGTGCTCGGTCCCGAGGACGTGAACGGCCGGGCCAAGCCGGACCCGGCCATGCTTCTCGAAGCCATGACCCGACTTGCGGTGAAAGCGGAGGAAGCCGCTTACGTGGGTGACATGGCCATCGATGTGCGGACCGGTCGGGCAGCCGGCGTAACGACGTGGTTAGTTGCCGGCGGCGCGGCAGGCGAAGAGCCTGCGGCCGCTGCGGGGCCCGATCGCATCCTCAGCAACTTCCCCGAGCTGTTGACGCTGTTATGAACTCCGGTCGCTGACTTGACTCTCCCGGCTCGCCAGGTGCTCCCGGCTCGGTGTTTACGCCGAGCCGGCGATGATAATCAGCGGCCGCTTGGCGTCGTCTGGCTCCGCCCGGCGGATCAAATCGCGGACCATCCACGGCACGTTCCCTTCCCCGAACAGCAAGAAGCCCAGCGTTCCGGACACCGGGCTTTCATCCGTCCAGCCGAAGTGGATTTCCGGCGGGCGGCCGACCTTCGCCATCTCCAGCGCCACAGCGGCCAAGGTATGCGAGATCGACGCTGCCCCGGTGATGCGCATGATGAACCGCCCTTCCTCTTCCTCGATCTTCAGCACCGGTTCGTTCATGAACTCGCTGGCGTCGGCCAGCACCACTTCCACGAACACAATCATCAGGTCGCGAGGGATGCGGTGCTCGCGGCGGATTTGCTGCTCCTTGCTCGCGAGGGTGCGGCGGCCCGGCCGGTGCGGCACCAGGATCGTCAGTTCCAAGTGGCGGATCGTGTCCCACATGAAGCGCGATTCGGCGTCGGCGATCTGGAAGCCGGCGAAGCGCAGTTCCCGGCTGCGGGCGATCCGCGACGCCAGCGACGTGACGATGATCGTGGCGATGAAGAACGCGGCGATCTTGATGCCATCCGGCTTCTCGATCACGTTGGCCACAGTCGTGTAAGCGAACACCACGGTGATGAAGGCGAAGCCCCAGGCGAAGCGAAAGATGCGCCGCCGACCGGCCCGCCGGTGCCACAGGTCGATTACCGAGGCGACTCCGGCGCTCGTCATGAGCACGAGTACACCCGTGGCGTAGGCCGCGCTTTGGGCATCCACGCTCGCCTTGAAAATGTACGTCACGCCGAGATTGATGACGGTGAACAGCAGCACCAGCGGCCGCGTCGCGCGGGACCATTCCGGGGCCATGCCGTAACGCGGCAGATACTGCGGAACTAAGTTCAACAACCCCGCCATCGCGCTGGCCCCGGCGAACCACAGAATCACGACCGTGCTCAGGTCGTACACCGTGCCGAACTTCTCGCCGAAGAACGGCAGCAGTTTCCCTTCGGGGTTCTGGGCGTGGGCGATGTAGGCGAGGGCCCGGTCGTGGGCCTTCAAATCCTTATCCGTGATGTTCGGATTCTCGTGGCCGGCTGCATCCACGCGAGTCAAGTGTTCCGGCGGCACCAGACATGCGACCACCACCGACGACGCGATCAGGAACACGGACATGATGAGAGCGGCCGAGATGAGCAGCTTGCGCGCGTTGCGGATACGGCCGCGCGGCTCCTTGGGGTCGTCGTCGCGCTTGCCGAGCACCAGCGGCATCACGGCCACGCCCGTTTCGAACCCGGATAACCCGAGGGCTAGCTTCGGAAAGATAATCAGGCTAATGGCGATGACGGTAAAGAGCCCGGAACCGCTGAGCGGTGCATCCTTGAGGTGCCACTGCCCCGCTTCGATGCGATCGAGGAACTGGCGGAAGAACTCCGGATGTTCGAAGAGGTAAACGACGCCGGCGCCGACGACGATGGTGTTGAGCACGAGATAGACGCCGACGATGATCACTGCCAGGCCGATGACTTCGCGGAAGCCGCGCATGAACGACGCCCCGAGTAGCACCAACAGGAACGACGTGACGTAAATTGCCTGGCGCGTCTTCTCTCCGTCGTCCGGCGTATCCAGCGGCCACAGTGGATTCGTGATCAAGTGGACGGCGGCGTCCGCGCCGGACAGCGTCTTGGTGATGACGAAATCGGTGGCCGCGAAACCGAGGAGCATAAGGATGAGAGCCTTGCCCCACCAGCCGGAGACGAGCTTGGCGAGCATGCCGATGGAGCCCTGGCCGGTGTGCGAGCGGCCGGCCACGTACATGTAAATGGGCAAGGCGCCGAACAGCGTGACGGCCACAAGGACGAGCGTGGCCAGGGGCGCGAGCAGCCCGGCATTCTCGTACGCGATCGACGGTTGGTAACCGAGCGTGGAGAAGTAATCGACGCCGGTGAGGCACATGACCCACAGCCAGAACGACTGATGGGGGGGGGGCGCCGTGTACGGCCCCTCGGCGGAGCCCGGCTGCATGTTCATGGAGGTGACGGCACGGCGGGGCGGTTACAGGTGGGAATCACCGCCCCAAAACCATCCCATTAGCATAGCGGCCGACGCCGAAATGGGAATGGGAACAGCCGCCGTTGACCCGAGCGGCCATTCTTCGGATGATAGATTTAATCCCGAAGCGGGTATTACCTGTAACGAAGCGAATTCCCCACGCCCGGAGGCGCGATGCGCTTACTCTGTCTATTTGCAGCCGCTACAGCCCTCGCTCTCGGCGGCACGCCAACAACCATCGGCGCCGAGCCTGTCGCGGCCAAGATTACCGTCGAGGAAGTGCGCGGCGACGTCCTGGCTGCCGCCATCGCCAAGCACAAGGACAAGGTCGTCGTCGTCGACCTGTGGGCGACTTGGTGCACCTCCTGCGTCAAGAAGTTCCCGCACTTCGTCGACCTGCACAAGAAGTACGCCGACAAGGGACTGGTCTGCGTCTCCGTGAGCATGGACCGGCTGACCCCGACCACGTACAAGAAGGATGCGATCGTCGCATTCCTCAACAAGAAGCAGGCGGCCTTTCCGAATTACATCGTGCTGGAACCGGAGGACGACGAGAAATCGCTCGGCAAACTGCTGACCGAGGATTACCGCTTGATCCCGCTGATGGTGATCTTCGACAAGGCGGGCCGCCGAACTTGGACGAGCGGCGACGGCCCGCAACTGAGCGACGCCGAACTCGACAAGAAGATCGAGGAACTGCTGGCCAAGTGAGTTGCATCGAAACCGTCAAACGGGTTCATGCCGACAGCGTTCCCCGCATCCAAAGCCGCCTCAGGGATTTGAACCCTGGACCCCAGCTTTACGAAAGCTGTGCTCTACCGCTGAGCTAAGGCGGCGTCACTTCCTACTCTTTCTACAGGCGACGGCCACACGGGCCAAGAAGGTTCGCGCCAACTCCACGGATTTCGCCTCCTTCCCGGAGTGCAAAAGCTCATGGCATTCGATCCCGCGAAACTGGCGGCCGACACCGAGGCATTCTGCCGGGAACTGCGGCCCCACGAGGAACTCTGCTACGTCGAGCACCGCTTCAACGAGCAACTGGTGCCGCTCGCCAGGAAGCACGACCTGCTCGGCATCAACGTGAAGCCGGAATACGGCGGCCGCGGCGCCGACAACCTCGCTTACTTCAAGGCCCTCGCCCGCGTCGGCCGCGAAGGCACCGGCGTCCGCACCTTCTTCTCCGGGCATCTCTCCATCGGCGCCTATCCCATCCAAACCTGGGGCAGCGACCAACTCAAGCAGAAGTACCTCCCCGCGGTTGCCCGCGGCGACGCTATCCTCGCCTTCGGCCTCACCGAGCCAGAGGCCGGCAGCAACCCCCGCGAGATGACCACCACCTTCGAGAAACAAGCCGACCGCTACCTTCTCAACGGCGTCAAATACCTGATCTCCAACGGCGGCATCGCCGACGCCGCGATCGCCTTCGCCTATCCAGCCGGTTTATCCGAAGGCGATCCCACCCGCCGCATCTCGGCGTTCGTCGTCGATTGCCAGAGCGAGGGGTTCTCGGCCGAGTCGTTTTCGCCGAACGCCAAGATGGGAATGCCGACGGCCAACACGGCCATGTTCTCGATGGAAAACGTCGCGGTGCCGCTGGAGAACTTGCTCGGCGCGGAGGGGGACGGCTTCCGCATCGCCATGGGCACGCTCGTCAGCGGGCGGCTGAGCGTGGCCGCAGGCTGCCTGGGCGTGATCGAGGATTGCCTGGCCGAGGCGCTCGAATATGCAAGGAGCCGCAAGCAGCACGGCAAGGAGATCGGACGGCATCAGTTGATTCAGGACCACATCGCTCATATCGAACTGGACCGCGTGGCGAGCGAATCGCTGGTATTCCGGGCGGCGGAAGCGAAGGGCCGCTCCGAGGCCAACCGGGCCGACGCGAAACTAGCCCGGCAAGTGGACATGCTCGCGGCGGAGGCCAAGTTCTTCTGCGCGAACGCCGCGTGGGATGCCGCCGACCGGGCCGTGCAAGTGTTCGGCGGCCGCGGTTGGAGCACGCTTTACCGTCCCGGCCGCCACCTCATCGATAGCCGCGTCTGCCGCATCTACGAAGGGACGGATGAGATTCTCAAGCTCAAGATTGCCGCGGCCGTCCTCGGCAAAGGGTGGGACGCATTCCGTTGAGCGGCAGGCTCCCTGCGTTGATTCGTCGGATGCCTATCCGTAAGACAATATCTCCCGTCTTTGCGCCATTCGAGGATGGAATCATGATCGCTCATCGGTTGATGATCGGCATCGCAGCCTGCTTGCTACTGATCGCGCCGCGCGCGGCCGTTGCCGCCGATCCGCCGGCCACCGGCACGGCCCTCGACAAGGTGCCCGCCGACGCCGAATACTTCTCTTCCATGCTGCGGATGGGCGAGACCGTCGCCGCCATCGGCAGGACCCGCGCCTGGCAACAACTCTGGAACGAACCGGAAGTCCAGGCGCTCTGGAAGAAGGCGCTCGAGAAATACAACGCAGACGATAACCCGCTCAAGGCGTTCCTGGCCGACCCGGCGAACGAAGAACTTCCGGCCCTCGCGGCCGATGCCTTCTCGAATGAAGTCTTCATCGCCGCCGGCGCCGGCACCAGCGACATGGCCGAACTGTTCATGGAATTGCTCGGCGGCGCTCGCCTCGGTCCCATCTTTCAGAAGCTGCGCGGCCAGGGCGACGCCGACCCCGAGCGCGCCCGCATCCGGCTCCTACTCCAGTCGCTCGCGACCAATCCGGAACGGCTCCGCATCCCCGAGCTCCTGATCGGCTTCAAATTGACCGATGGCGCGAAGGCCTCCGCCCAGCTCAAGCGCCTCGATCCGCTGCTCGCCACCGCACTGGCGATTACACCGCTGAAAGGGCGTTCGAAGCGCGTCAAGGTCGGCGACGACGAGTTCCTCGCCCTCGAACTCGATGGCTCCCATTTGCCGTGGGAGCAATTGCCGATCGCCATGTACGAGGACAAGGACGGTGAGTTCGCCCCGCTCGTGAAGCGTATGAAGGCGATGAAGCTCAGCGTCGCGATCGGCGTGCGGCAGGGTTACTTGCTGCTGGCGATCGGCGAATCGACGGCGAACATCGCGCAGTTCGGCGGCAAGGGGCCGGCACTCGCGAGCCGGGCCGAGTTCAAGCCGCTGGCGAAAGCCGCCGGTCGGCCGCTCACCGCGGTGAGTTACCACAGCGCGAAGTTGCGGCAAGCGGTCGCCACGACGCCGGAGGACGTGCTCGGCTTCGGGGAGCTGGCCAAGGCCGGCCTCGACCAGGCGCCGATTCCGGACGACCTTCGCAAGCCGCTCGAAAAGGACATCGAAGCGCTGCTCAAGGCGATCGCGAACGGATTGAAGAAGCCCGGCGCCGCGATGGCGTTCAGCGTGCGGACGGCGAGCGGTTGGGAAACGTTCGACTACGATTACACGGCTCCGGACGCCGCGCCTCAGAAGCCATTAACGCTGCTCGATCACCTCGGCGGCAATCCGCTCATGGCCGTCGTTTGGCGGTCCGGCACCACCGTGGAGGATTACAAGGCGTTCGC
>Ga0134125_10003390_pt1 | contig 18451 bp, 11 predicted proteins | sample KB31751_FD_96464 | JGI IMG/M metagenome (GOLD analysis project Ga0134125, IMG submission 96464) | Terrestrial soil microbial communities with excess Nitrogen fertilizer from Kellogg Biological Station, Michigan, USA - KB3-175-1 | ecosystem: Environmental > Terrestrial > Soil > Unclassified ... | reverse complement strand
GGCGAAGAAGCAGCGTCCACGCACCGATCGGCGCGTGCGCGAGCGGGCGGCGCGCGAGCTGGTGCGCGATCGACAGAAGCTGGCGGCGCTCCTGCCCGGCGGCGCGCCCGATCGGCCCATCGATGTGCCGTCGGCGGCGGTGATCCCGATCCGCGCGCGCGGCACGCCCTGTCCGCTGTGCGCCGGCGCCTTGCACATCGAGCACGAAGCGGCGGAGTCGCGCGGCGGCCGGCTCTTGCACGCCACGCACGTCGCCTGCACCCGCTGCGGCGTGGCGCGCGTGCTCTGGTTTCAGGTCACGCCCGGGCTGCCGAGCTGACCGTCGAGAGCGTGGCGCACGATGCGCGCCAGATCGTCGCGCTCGAACGGCTTGGCGATCATGGTGGCGCGCAGATCGCCGTGCGCGGCCGGGCGCGCCGCGTCGCCGAGGTAGCCGGACATGTGGATCACCTTGATGCCCGGGCGGCGCTCGGCGATCCGGCGCGCCAGCTCGCGCCCATCCATGCGCGGCATGACCACGTCGCTCAGCAATAGGTGGATGGGATCGGCGAACGACTCGGCGAGCGCGAGCGCCTCGACGCCGTCGCGCGCGACGAGCACGCGGTAGCCGAGCCGGCCGAGCACGAGCTCGACGAACTCGCGCACCGCCTCGTCGTCCTCGACGAGCAGCACCGTCTCGTGACCGCCGGGGAGCTGTTGCGGCCGCTCGGGCGCGGGCTCGGCGGCGACGGCGGCGTCGGCGCGCGGCAGATAGACGCGGATGTCGGTGCCCTGGCCGAGCTTGCTGTCGACGAGGATGTGGCCGCCGCACTGCTTGACGATACCGTACACCGTCGACAGGCCGAGCCCGGTGCCCTTGCCCAGGTCTTTGGTCGTGAAGAACGGCTCGAAGATACGCGCGCGCACCGCCGCGTCCATGCCGACGCCGTTGTCGCTGACGCCGACGAGCACCCAGCGCCCGTCGGGGATGCCGCGCGCGCTCGTCACGTCGGCGGTGCGCACGCTGAGGCGCCCGCCGCGCGGCATGGCGTCGCGCGCGTTGACGGCGAGGTTGAGGACCACCTGCTCGAGCGCGCCGGCGTCGGCCTCGACGCGGCCGGCGGCACCGAGATCGGTGCGCAGCTCGACGTCGGCGCCGATCATCCGCTGCAGCATGTCGACCACCGCGCGAGCGGCGTCGTTGGGATCGACGATGATCGGCTGCACCGGCTGCTTGCGCGTGAAGGTGAGCAGCTGGCGCGTCAGCGTCGCGGCGCGCGAGACCGAGCGCTTGATCTGCTCGGCGTAGCGGCGCAACGGATCGTTCGGCGCCAGCCCTTCGAGGAGCAGCGTGTCGGCGCCGCTGATGGCGGTGAGGATGTTGTTGAAGTCGTGCGCCACGCCGCCGGCGAGTCGGCCGACCGCCTCCATCTTCTGCGACTGGCGCAGCTCGCGCTCGAGCTGGCGCACCTCGGTCTCGTCGTGCGCGATGAGCAGGAGGCACGGCTCGCCGGCCAGCTCGAGGCGATCGACCGAGAGCGCGAGCTCGCGCTGCGCGCCCGACTTGGTGCGCAGCCGCGCCGAGAAGTCGCGCAGGCGGCCGTGCTCGGCGAGCTGGCGGAACATCTCGGCGCGCTGCGCCGGATCGTCCCACAGCTCCAGCTCGACCGACGTGGAGCCGAGCGTCTCTTCGCGCGTATAGCCGGTGAGGCGCAGCCAGGCGTCGTTGACGTCGAGGAAGCGGCGATCCGACAGCCGCGAGAAGAGCGCCGGCGTCGGCAGCGAGCGGAACACGTGCGCGAAGCGCTCCTCCGACTGGCGCAGCCGCTCCTGCTCCTGGCGCCGCTCGGTGACGTCGATGGCGATGCCGCCGATCGCCGTCGGCGCGTCGTCGCTGCCGCGGATGGGAAAGCGCGTGACCAGGAACTGACGCGGTCCCGACGCCGTCGGCAGCGTCTCGACGGTCGTGATCGGCCGGCCGTCGGCGAGCAGACGCGCCTTGCCCTCGGCGCTGAAGAGCGCGTGATCGGATCCGACCGGCTCGCCGAGCGCGCGCACGGCCTCTCGGTTGAGCACGAGCGGGCGGCCCTGCAGATCCTCGACGAAGATGACGGCAGGCGCGTGATCGAGCAGCGCCTGCAAGCGGTTCTGCGTCTCGCGCAGGCGATCGCGCTCGGCCGACACCTGCTCCTGCGCCAGGCGCTCGGCGGTGGCGTCGCGATAGAGCAGGACGATGTGGCTGACGCGTCCTTCGCGATCGAACAGCGGCATCCAGGTGCACTCGACGGCGCAGCGACGAGGAACGCCGCCGCGTGCGAGCGGCTGCTTGGGCGTGTCGTACCAGAGCGGCGGCAGCCGCACGAGCTCGCCGGCGAAGGCGCGGCGCGCCCCCAAAAGAACGGGCGTGCCCTGGATCAACGGATCATCGAACAGCCGGTATTCGGGCGGCGGCTCGGTGCCGAAGATGTCGCGGAACGCCTGGTTGGTCAGCAGGCTCTGCCCCGTCGGCAAATAGACCTGCAAGCCGATCGGCGCGTTGGCGAACAGCCCGGCGAGGAGCGTCATCGGATCGTCCACGCCTGCCAGGCGCTCGCGGACCTGGTCGAGCATGTCGTTCATCGCCGTCCGATCGGGCTCACGGTCGGAATCGAGCATATGAGCGAGAAGGTAAGTCGTCGTCACGCCCGGCGGTAGTGCGCTCAGGAGCGGCCGCAGCAGCGCTTGTATTTCTGCCCGCTTCCGCACGGGCAGGGATCGTTGCGCCCGACGGTGGCGCCGGCGCGCGCGGGCGGCGGCTTGACCGTGTCGCCGTCGCAGTAGAACCAGCGCCCGTCGCGGCGGCGGAAGCGCGAGCGCTCGTGATGCACGATGACGGCGCCGTCGCGTGCGCGGTAGGTGGCGCGAAACTCGACGACGCCGCGATCGTCGTCGGGGCCGCCGGCTTCACGCGCGACGATGGCGAGGCCGAGCCACTCCGACTGGCGCGCCCAACGCTCGACGGCGGCGGGATCGACGGCGCCGCGCGTTTGCGGATCGTGCGTGGCGACGATGTAGTCGACGCGCGCGAGCACGTGCGCGCTGTAGCGCGAGCGCATGAGCGCCTCGGCGGTGGCGGCGGCTTCGGCGCCGTCGAGGAGCGGGCCGCAGCAGTGCTCGAGCGGGAGCGAGGATCCGCAGAGGCAGGACATGCGCTGATCCTACGCGATCGAAATCACGTTCCGCCGCGCACGACGGTCGTATACTGCGCTCCCCATCGAAAGAGGGCTCCCATGCGCGCACCCTTCACCGCCGCCGTCCTCGCCGTCAGCTCGTTCGTCCTCGTCGCGCCTGCGCACGCCCGCAGCGTCGACGACATCGTCAGCCGTGCCATCGCCGCGCAGGGCGGCGCCGACAAGCTGCGCGCCATCCGCACGCTCCGCTTGACCGGCGCCGTGCACATCGGCGGCGAAGGCTTCAGCCTCGACGCGCAGGTCGGCACGCTCTATCAGCGCGACGGGCGCATCCGCTCCGAGTTCACGGTGCAGGGCCTCACCGCCGTCGACGCGCTCGACGCCACCGACGCGTGGCACTTCCAGCCGTTCGAGGGGCGACGCGAAGCGCAGCGCGCCACCGAGGACGAGGTCGCGCTCATGGGCCAGGACGCCGAGTTCGAAGGGCCGCTCCTCGACTGGCAGAAGAAGGGCTATCGCGTCGACTACCTCGGCACCGAGGATGTCGACGGCACGACCGCGCACAAGCTGCGCGTCACGCGCAAGAACGGCAACGTCGACTGGATCTACCTCGATCCCGACACCTACCTCGTGATCCGCACCGTGCAACAGGCCAAGGTGCGCGGCGCCGAGCGCGTGAGCGAGACCGACTACGGCGCGTACGAGTCGGTGGCCGGCGTGTGGATGCCGTTCTCCTTGGAGACCGGGCCCAAGGGCGGACCGCACAACATGCGCACGACCATCGAGCGCGCCGAGGTCAACGTCGACGAGCCGGCGTCGGCGTTCAGCTATCCGAAGAAGGGGCAGGTGGTGGCGCGCCTCATCATCGCCGGACCGACGAAGACGGAGCAGGCCGAAGCGCTGCCGCCGCCGCCGCCGGCGCGGCCGCCGGTGATCGACTCGGGCGTCATCTCGGGCCTCGGCGTGCGCAACATCGGCTCGGCGGCGATGTCGGGCCGCGTCGCCGCCGTCGCCGCGCGCGTGGAGAACGGCAAGACCCTCTTGTTCGTCGGCGCGGCCTCGGGCGGCGTCTGGAAGTCGAGCGACGGCGGCACCACGTTCAAGCCGGTGTTCGACAAAGAGCGCGTGCAGTCGATCGGCGCCATCACGATCGATCCCACGAACCCGAAGACCATCTGGGTCGGCACCGGCGAAGGCTGGACGCGCAACTCGACCTCGATCGGCGACGGCATCTACAAGTCCACCGACGAGGGCGAGACGTGGACCAACATGGGGTTGCCGCATTCGGAGCGCATCGTGCGCATCCTCGTGCATCCCAAGAACGGCAACATCGTCTACGCCTGCGTGCCGGGCAAGCTGTGGAGCGACTCGGCAGATCGCGGCCTCTATCGCACCACCGACGGCGGGCGCAGCTGGTCGCTGGTGCTGCGCGGCAAGAGCCTGTCGACGGGCTGCTCGTCGGTGACCATGGATCCGAAGAACCCCGACGTGCTGCTCGCCGGCATGTGGGACTTCCGGCGCAAGGGCTGGACCTTCCGCTCCGGCGGCGACGGGCCCGACGCGCCGAGCGCGAGCGGGCTCTATCGCTCCAGCGACGGCGGCGCGAGCTGGAAGGAGATCTCGACGGAGAAGGGGCTGCCCAAGGCGCCGTGGGGGCGCGTCGAGGTGGTCTACGCGCCGTCGGATCCGAAGATCGTGTACGCCTTCGTCGAGTCGACCGAGTCGGGGCTCTTCCGCTCCGCCGACGGCGGCGCGACCTGGGAGGCGCGTGATCGCAGCCAGAACATGGTGTGGCGGCCGTTCTACTTCGCGCGGCTCGTCGTCGATCCGTTGCAGCCGAACCGCATCTTCAAGCCCGACCTGTCGCTCATCGTCTCCGACGACGGCGGCAAGAGCTTCGTCGGCACCGGCGGCGGCTCGCACGGCGACTGGCACGACCTGTGGATCGATCCGACCAACACCAAGCACATCATCGGCGGCGACGACGGCGGCCTGTGGCTGAGCTACGACGGCGGCAACCGCTGGTGGAAGGCGAACAACCTTCCCATCTCGCAGTTCTACCACGTCACCGTCGACAACAAGGATCCGTACCAGGTCTACGGCGGCCTGCAGGACAACAGCTCGTGGGTGGGCGACTCGCAGTATCCGGGCGGCATCACCAACTCGCGCTGGGAGAACCTCTACGGCGGCGACGGCTTCTGGGTGGTCGCCGATCCGACCGATCCCGAAGCGGTCTACGCCGAGTCGCAGGGCGGCTACATCGGGCGCGTCGATCGGCGCACCCACGCCGGGCGCGACATCCAGCCCAAGGCCCACTACAAGGAGAAGCTGCGCTTCAACTGGAACACGCCGATCGCGGTGTCGCCGACGCAGAAGGGCACGCTCTACATCGGCGCGCAGTTCCTGTTCCGCTCGCGCGATCACGGCGACAACTGGGAGCGCATCTCGCCCGATCTGACGACGAACGATCCCGAGAAGCAGAAGCAGGAGCAGTCGGGCGGCGTCACCGTCGACAACTCCGAAGCCGAGATGCACACGACCATCTACTCGATCTCCGAGTCGCCCAAGGATCCGAAGACCGTGTGGGTCGGCACCGACGACGGCAACCTGCAGCTCACGCGTGACGCGGGCAAGACCTGGAGCAACGTCGTCGGCAACGTCGCCGGCCTGCCCAAGGCGTCGTGGGTGAGCTGGGTCGAGGCGTCGAAGTACGCCGCCGGCACCGCGTTCGTGACCTTCGATCGCCACACCTTCGGCGACATGACGCCGTGGGTCTTCCGCACCGACGACTTCGGCAAGAGCTGGAAGCGCATCGTCGGCGCCGACAGCGGCGTCAACGGCTATGCGCACGTGGTGAAGCAGGATCCGGTCAAGCCGTCGATGCTCTACGTCGGCACCGAGCTCGGCTTGTGGATCTCGCTCGACGCCGGCGCGCACTGGGCGCAGTTCCGGCCCAACAACTTCCCGTCGGTGGCGGTGCGCGATCTGCAGATCCATCCGCGCGAGAACGATCTCGTCCTCGCCACGCACGGCCGCGGCATCTGGATCGTCGACGACGTCACGCCGCTGCGCGCGCTCTCCGCCGACACCGTGCAGAAGCCGGTGGCGTTCCTGCCGTCGCGCATGGTGCAGCAGCGGCTGCAGGCGCAGGCGGGCTGGGTCGAAGGCGACGCGTCGTTCTGGGGCGACAACCCGCCGCCGGGCGTGGTCATCACCTTCTATCAGCGCACGCGCCAGCTCTACGGGCGCATCAAGCTCGAGATCCTCGACGACAAGGGCAAGGTGCTCGACACCATCGTGCCGCCCAAGCGGCGCGGCCTGAACCGCGTCGTCTGGAGCATGCAGACCAAGCCGCCCAAGGTGCCGCGCGCGGCGCAGTGGGCCCTGGCGTCGTCGCAGGGCCCGCGCGTGGTGCCCGGCGTGTACACGGTGCGGCTCACGCGCGGCAAGGACGTCATCGAGACCAAGCTCAAGATCGATCTCGATCGCCGCGCGCCGTGGAAGATCGCCGACCGCAAGCAGCAGTTCGACGCGGCCGAGCGCATCGCCGGGCTGTTCGGCGAGATGAGCGAGATCGTCGGCAAGCTCGACGGCGCCGCCGCCGGCGCGCGCGATCGGCTGTCCAAGCTCGGGCCCAAGGATCCGCTCGCCGACAAGATCAAGCAGCTGTCGCAGAAGATCGAGGACACGCGCAAGAAGGTGGTGGCCACCAAGGAAGGCGGCGCCATCACCGGCGAGGAGCGCATCCGCGAGCACCTCGATCATCTCTACGGCGCCATCAACGGCTGGGAGGGCCGGCCGGCGAGGTATCAGCTCGAGCGCATCGACGCGCTCAAGCACGAGCTCGACGACGTGGGCAAGGAGCTACAGCTGCTCGGCAAGAACGAGATCGCGCCGATCGGCGAGCTCCTGCGCGCGCGGCACCTGCCGCCGATCGAGCTCGTCGAGCGCGAGGGTGCCGACGACGACGAGGGCGAGACCGGAATCACCTCGGCCTCGGCCGAGCGCTGTTATCGCTCGCGCGGCAGCGAGTGCCAGGTCGCGGTCGAGGCCGATCGCCGGCGCTGATCGCGCGCGACGACCGACGCGCTCGGGCTGGCCGCCGGGCGCGTCGGCGCTCGCTAGCCGCCGGGCGCGTCGGCGCTTGCTAGCCGCCGAGCGCGTCGGCGGTGATGAACGCGTGCAGCGACTCGAGCTGCGCGCTCAGCTCGCCCACGCGATGCTGCAGCAGCTTGCGCAGCGACAACATCCCGACCAGCCCACCGTTCTCGTCGAGCACCGGCAGGTGGCGGATGTGGTTGTCGATCATCGTGCGCAGCGCGGTGTGCTCGGGCGTGTCCGGCGAGGCGGTGATGAGGCCGGTCGTGCACACGTCACCGACCGACGTCTTGGCCGGGTCGCGCTGCTTCAAGACGACCTTGTTCATCACGTCGCGCTCGGTGAACAGTCCCACGAGCCGACCGTCGTCGACGACGACGCAGGCGCCGGTGCGGTTCTTCGCCATCGCCTCGACAGCTCCGTGCACGGTCGTCGCCGGAGTCACCACCGTCGGCGATCCGGTCAGAATCTTGCCGATCCCTCCCACGCGCCACCTCCTTCGCTGTCCAATTTCAGTTTATCCCAGTCGTCGCGGGCAGGGAATCGAATACGTGGCGGTAGATCCACGAGCCGGCGCAAAAATGCGTCGTCGACACGGTGACGGCGGCGGCGCCGAGGAGGGCGCCGACGACCAGCCCGGTGCGGCGCCGGCCGCCGGCCAGGAGCGCCGCCGACGTCGCGGCCATGGCGGCGGCGAGACCCATGGCGAAGCGGCGTGGCGGGGGATTGTCGGGCAGCGGCGCGCTGCCGGCGAGCGGGCGCACCGCGCGATCGTATAGCCGATCGAACGGGTGGCGGCGGCGCGAGGCCCCGAAGGCCGAGACGGCGGCGAAGGAGACGAGGAGCCGCGGCGACTCGAGCACGAGCCCGCTCAGGATCCACAGCGTGCTCAGCGACGGTGTCAGCCGCAGCCACGGCGCGACGCGGCGCAGCGACGGATCGGTTCGCATCGGGAACCCCTGCATCGCCAGCGCGCGCTCGCTCCACGTCGAAGGTGCCGTGCCGGATGGCCCGGATGGCGTGGTCATGGCCGATGGCGTGGTCATGCCCGATGGCGTTGCAAGCCGCGCGCTCGACGGCGCGAGCCGGACCTCGCGACGACGGCCGGCGATCATGGCGGCCGCGGCGACCTCGCGCTCGCCGTCGAAGACGGCGGCGGCACGAACGCATGCGAATGGGGCGGCGCGCCGGGCACGTGCGTGACGCTCGGCGACGGCGCGGCGATGATATGATGCGCCGTGGCCGCCATCGACGCGTACATCGGGTACCTCACCAAGTTCAAAGCGAGCGCCATCATCCTCGAGAGCGGCAAGCCGGTGGTGGTGCGGCTGCCGACGGGCGATCGCTCGACGACGGCGATGGTGACGTTGCAGCAGCTGCAGGGAATCGTCGAGGAGTGCGCGCCGCCCGATGCCTTCGGCGAGATGCTGGCGAGCGGGAACGCGCGCTTCGACTACACGCGCGGGCCGCGGCCGGTGGCGTGCACCGTCGAGGCGGCGTCGACGCGCATGCGCATCGTGATCGCGGCGGTCGACGAAGGCGCGGCGCAGGCGGCGCCGCTCGAGATCGAGAAGCCCGCGGCACCCTCGCCCGCGCCGACGGCAGCGGCACCCGCACCGACGGCAGCGACGCCCGCGCCGACGGCAGCCACGTCCGCACCGACGGCAGCCACGCCCGCACCGACGGCAGCGAAGCGCGCGGCTCCGCTTGCACCTCCAGCCGCCACCGGCGGCGGCGCCGCCGGGATCGACGAGATGCTGCGCGCGATGAAGAAGCTCGGCGCCTCCGATCTCCACATGTCCTGCTCGATGCCGCCGCTCGTGCGCCAGCACGGCGAGATGAAGCCGATCCCCGGCTTCCCCGAGCTGCAGCCCGATCGCATGCTCGAGCTGCTCTACGAGATCTGCCCCGAGAAGAACCGCCGCGAGTTCGAAGAGCGCTCCGACACCGACTTCGCCTACGCCATCGCCGGCCTGTCGCGTTTTCGCGCCAACATGTTCCGCGACCGCAAAGGCCCCGGCGCCGTCTTCCGCGCCATCCCGTTTCAGCTGCTCTCGCCCGCCGAGCTCGGCTTGCCGCCCAAGGTGCTCGACCTCTGCTACCTCACCAAGGGCCTCGTCGTCGTCACCGGCCCGACCGGCTCCGGCAAATCGACCACGCTCGCCACGCTCATCGATTACGTCAACATGAACCGCTCGGATCACATCATCACCATCGAGGATCCGATCGAGTTCGTGCACGACAACAAGAAGTGCCTCGTCAACCAGCGCGAGGTGCACGTGCACACGCGCTCCTTCAAGGACGCCCTGCGCGCGGCGCTGCGCGAGGATCCCGACATCGTGCTCGTCGGTGAGATGCGCGATCTCGAGACCATCGCCATCGCCGTCGAGACCGCCGAGACCGGCCACCTCGTCTTCGGCACGCTGCACACCACGACCGCGCCGTCGACGGTCGACCGCATCATCGACCAGTTCCCCGCCGATCGGCAGTCCCAGGTGCGGCAGATGCTCGCCGAGTCGCTGCGCGGCGTCATCGCGCAGACGCTGTGCAAGAAGATCGGCGGCGGACGCGTCGCCGCCTACGAGATCCTCATCGGCACCGCGGCGGTGTCGAACCTCATCCGCCAGGCCAAGACGTTCCAGCTGTTTTCGGTCATGCAGACCGCGAAGCACATCGGCATGGTGACGCTCAACGACTCGCTCCTCGAGCTCGTCAAGGCCAAGAAGGTGGAGCCGCTCGAGGCCTACATGAAGTCGGTGCAGAAGGCGGAGCTCAAAGCAGCCCTCGGCAAGCTCGGCATCGAAATCAACGTGCAGGACGAAAAGGAGTAGCGGCCGTCCGTCGGCGGCGCGCTTGATGCAACCAAGCGCGAGTATGGGGCGGACCTTTCGCATAGCGGCTTGCGCGCTCGGCCTGGGTGCGCTCGGTGCGGGCTGCTATGGCGCGTATGGTGGCTATTACGGCGACTACGGCGATTATTATTCGGGATATCCGGGATACAGCCTTTCCTATTACGGACCCGGTTATTATTCGTATCGCTATCCGTATCGCTACGGCCACAATTACGCGCCGTATTACCGGCACGGAGCGAACTTCGCCGGTCCGGGGTATACGCGCGGATATCACGGCGGCACCGTGTATCGCGGCGGTACCGTGTATCACGGCGGCACCGTGTATCACGGCGGCACCGTCTACCACGGTGGCGGCGGATATCACGGCGGCGGCGGATATCACGGCGGCGGACACCGATAGCCGATGATCGCAGACGACGACGGCAGGGCCGCGGCGCCCTAACGGCGGTGGTGTCTGCGCGCCTCGCCCGCCTCGCGGCGCAATAGCTCGCCGAGCCCGGCGAACTCGCTCTGCGCCGAAGCGATCGCCGAAGCTTCGCGGCGCGTGCCGAACGCTGCGCGTGCCGTCTCGACGACCCGGATGTACTCGGCCTCGAGCTCCGGCGTCACGCCGTCGGCGGGCAGATCCATCTTTTGTCGCAGCGCGCTCGCCCAGCGATCGACCTCGGCCGCGGTCGTCGCGTCGGCGTGCCGCGCCGCCTGCACCGCCATCGTCGGCAGGCGCGCCTTCTCGAGGAGCTGCGCCAGCAGCTTCCACGCCGCGGGATCGGCCGCCGCGGCCAGGAGCTCCTCGGCGCGCGACAGCGGCGCCCGCGCGCGGCTCATGTCGTTGGCCTCGAGATACAGCGCCGCCAGATACAGCTGCGGCCGCGGATCGCGCGGCGCCACCTCGTTCGCCTGCTTGCACGCGCTCTCGGCCAGCGCCGCCCGCGCCGCGCCCGGTGGATGGCGGTACGCCAGCCCGCACACCGCCAGGCGCACCTCCGGGCTGCGCGCGTGGTGCGCCTCGAGCGGCGCCAGCTGGTGCAGCGCCTCGTCGTAGCGCGCCGCCTCGGCCAGCGCGCGCGCTTCGGCCAGCGTCGCGCGATCGGCCTCGCCGAGCGGCCCTTCGGTGGGCGCCGGGGGCGCCGGGGGCGCGGGGGGCGCTGTCGTCGCCGCCGGCGCCTTCGTCGCGGCCGGCGGCGCCGCGGCCTGGCGTACCGGCGTCACCATCTCGAGGAGCTGCTGCCGATCTTTCGGATCCCAGTCGGGATCGGGCGACTTCTCGACGAGCGCGCGGATCTCGCCGGCGCTCCCCTCGCGCCAGCGCGGCCCGTCGTCGCGACGATGCTGGAGCCCGATCTCGATCAGGCGCGCCTCGGTCTCGTCGAAGCCGACCTGCTCGCTGTCGTAGCTCGGGCTCATCAGCGCCGACGGGCGCCGGTCGTGGATCACGCCGAGCGTGTGCGCCCACTCGTGCAGGAAGATGACCTGCTCCTTGTGCAGCTTGCGCGACACGAGGAGCGCCTCGCGCTCGCGATCGGTGAGCGTGTCGAACAGCCGGCGCACCTCGTTGTACTCGGCGAGATCGTGCAGGCTGCGCATGACCATGTGCTTGGAGAAGAAGCGCGCCATGCCGATGTTCTCGATGGCGCCGGGAAACACCGGCAGCGCCGCGACCAGGCCGACCACGAGATCGACGTCGTCCCCCGCGTCGGTGGCCGCCAGATCGTCGACGAGCGCGGCCATGCTCGGCTTCTCCGAGTCGCGCTCCCAATCGCGCACGTCGACGATCTCGAAGCGCACGCCCGGCCAGCCGCGGCACAGCGCGTTCACCCGCTCGACGATGCGCCGGAAGCGCGACTGCCACTCCACCGTCTGCCGCCGATAATCGGCGGCCGCCCAGACGCGCACGCGCAACGTCCGCACCTCCGGCGCCTCGCCGCCCGACGGGCGCAGCTGCATCTTCACCGGCGCCATCTTGCGCGCGGCGTCGTGCTGCACGCTGCCCGGCGAGCTCGGCAGCTTGGGCAGCCAGTCCTTCCAGCTCTGCTGCGCGCGTGCCGGGGCGGCGAGCGACATCAGCACCAACAACGACACCGGCAAGCGCACGCGCTACTCCTCGGGCGGGCTGGTCAGCTCCGCCGTTTGATTCAGGCCCTGCGCGATCTGCGGCAGGATGCCGAGCCGCTCGTAGACCGGCCGCGCCTGCGCGCGCAGCCCGGGCAGCTTGCGCACGAAGATGGCCACCGCCACCAGCGTCGCCACGCCGCCCCACGCCACCGTCGCCGGCGCGCCGATGCGTGCGCCGAGCCCGCCCGCCACCAGGCTGCCGAACGGCATCATCCCGAAGAACGCCATGGCGTAGAAGCTCATCACGCGCCCGCGCTTGTCCTCGTCGACGAGCGTCTGCAACAGCGTGTTCGACGCCGCCATCTGCACCATCATGCCGCCCCCGGTGATCATGAGCAGGACGAGCGACAGCCACAGCACGTGCGAGCGCGAAAACGCGATCAGCCCGAAGCCGAACAGCGCGCCCGTCGTCGCGATCGTGCGCCCGAGCCCGAGCACGCTGCGCCGCGACGCCAGCCACAAGACGCCGATGACCGCGCCCACGCCCGTCGACGCCATGAGCCAACCGAAGGTGTGCGGGCCGCCGTGGAGCACCTGGCTGGCGAACAGCGGCATCAGCACCGTGTAGGGAATGCCGGTGAAGCTGACGACGGCGAGCAGGAGCAGGATCGCGCGGATCGGCGCGAACGACGCCACGTAGCGGAAGCCTTCGCGCAGATCGACGAGGATCCGCTTCGGCGCCGCGGTCGGCGCCGGCCGCGGGCGCATCCGCATCATCAAGAGAGACGCGATGACCGCGACGTAGCTGACCGCGTCGATGGCGAAGCACCAGCCCTCCCCCACCGCCGCGACGAGCACGCCGGCGATCGACGGCCCGAGCAGCCGCGCCGCGTTCACCATCGACGAGTTGAGCGCGATGGCGTTGGGCAGATCCTCGCGCGCGTCGATCATCTCGACGACGAACGCCTGGCGCGCCGGCGTGTCGAAGGCGTTGATGAGCCCCTGGAACGCCGCCAGCACCAGGATGTGCCAGACCGTGATCGTGCCGCGCAAGGCGAACCACGCCAGCAGCCCCGACTGCAGCATCGCCAGCGCCTGCGTCCACACCAGCACGCGATGGCGGTTCCAGCGATCGACGAGCACGCCGGCGATCGGCGCCAACAGGAACGTCGGGATCTGCCCGGCGAAGCCGACGATCCCGAGCAGCAGCGCCGAGTTGGTCAGCCGATAGACGAGCCACGCGGTGGCGACGCGCGTCAGCCACGTGCCGATGAGCGACGTGCCCTGCCCGGCGAAGAAGAGACGATAGTTGCGATGCCGGAGCGCACGGCCCATGGCCGCGAACGTCGACGGCTCCTTGGCGCGCTCGCTCACCGCCCGATGCTATGCGCACGCGAGCCCACACGACAAGATGCGATCCACGCCCGCGCTTGCCGCCGCGGCGCGGTGCGAGGATACTAGCGGGCCGGATGGCCACGACGCCCGAGCGCGGCGACTCCGGCGACGGCCCCGCGGACGACGAGCGCGACCGCTCGATCGCCGGCGCCGAGACCCTCTCGTCCGACGGCGGGCCGCGCCCGCAGCGGGTCGAGGCGCGCACCGGCGACGTCATCGCCGGGCGCTACGAGCTCCTCGCCGAGCTCGGCCGCGGCGCCTTCGGCGTGGTCTTCCGCGCGCGCGATCGCGTCGCCGACACCGTGGTCGCCATCAAGATGCTCTCGGGCGCGCGCCGCTTCTCGCCGACGGCGGTGGCGCGGCTGCGGCGCGAGGTGCAGGCGGCGTGGCGCGTGACCCACCCCGGCGTGGTGCGCATCTACGATCTCGTCGCGGTCGGCGATCACCTGGCGCTGTCGATGGAGCTCGTCGACGGCGACACGCTCGATCGCCGCGTCGCGCGCGACGGACGGCTCGACGACGCCGCGCTCGCCGCGCTCGCGCTCGACCTCGGGCGCGCCCTCGCCGCCGCGCACGAGGCCGGCGTCACCCATCGCGATCTGAAGCCGTCGAACATCATGCTGCGCGCCGGCAGCGGGCGCGCGGTCATCACCGACTTCGGGCTGTCGCGCCTGCCCGGCGCCGACGACGTCGACGCCGGCGCGGACGGCCCCGGCAGCCCCGGCGGCGGCAGCGCGGGCAGCGGCAGCCCCGGCGGCGGCAGCCCCGGCGCCGACGAGACCTCGCTGACGCGCACCGGCGATCTGCTCGGCACGCCCACCTACATGGCGCCCGAGCAGCTGCAGCGCAGCCGCGACGCCGGACCGGCCGCCGACGTCTACTCCGTCGGGCTCGTGCTCTTCGAGGCGGCCACGGGGAGCCGCGCCCATCCGCAGAAGACGCTCGCCGAGCTGATGAAGGCGCGCCTCGAGGAGCCACCGCCGTCGGTGGCGGCGCAGCGTCCCGAGCTGTCGCCGGCGCTGGCGCGCGTGATCGACGACTGCCTGATCGTCGACGCTGCGCGCCGCATCCCCGACGCGCGCGCGCTGCTCGCCCGCCTCGAGTCGCGCGACGCCACGCCGGCACCCGCGCCGCGGCGTCGTCGCGCCTGGGTGGCGGCCGCGCTCGCCGTGCCGCTCGTGGCGATCGCCGCGATCGCGGCGCAGCGCTGGCTCGCCGATCGCCTGCCCGCGCACGATCGCCGCGTCGCCTTCGCCGCGGCCGGCAGCCGCGATCTCGATCGCGCGCTCGGGCAGCTGGCCGCGCGTCGCTTCGCCGCCGCCGATCACCGCGTCGCCACCGTGACCGACGCCAGCGGCGCCAACATCGTCGTCGACCTCGCGTGGCACAACGCCGGCGAGCGCGTCACCGTCGACGCCACCGTGCGCCCGAGCGGCGGCCGCGCGCGCCCGCTCGGCAGCGAGACCGCCAGCTCGCTGTCGGCCGCGCTCACGCCGATCCTCGCGCGCGTCGCCGCCGTCGTCGACGAGCGGCAGCCCGAGCGCGTCGACGCCGCCGAGCGCGAGGCCATGGCCCGCCTCGGCGCGCGCGACGTCGCCGCCTTCCGCGCCTACGGCGCCATCATCGACGAGTTCCTCGGCACGCCCTTCATCGACGTGCCCGCGCTCGCCCATCGCGTCGAGGATGTGATCGCGCGCGACCCGAGCTGGGGCCATCCGTACGCGCTGCTCATGCACATCCACGGCATCTACTCGCCCGACGCCCGCGCGGCCCGCGAGCGCGGCGTGCACGCGATCGATGCCGCGCGCGATCCCGGCGGCGCGGCGCTGCTCGCGCTCGGCGAGAACCAGTCGCGCGACCTTCTCACCGAGGTCGCCGCCGCCCAGGATCGCGCCTTCACCGCCGCCCCCGACGACGTGCTGCTCGGTTGGTCGCTGGCCCAGGTGCTCTCGCAGCTGCGCCGCCACCAGGAGTTCCTCGCGGTCATCCGCTCCATGCACCACACGCGCCCGGATCTGCAGTTCGGCACCGATCTCGAAGAGTCGATGCGCGTGATGGGCCTCGGCGCCGAGATCCCGGCGCTGCAAGAGGCGTGGCTGAAGGACGCGCCCGCCAACGAGCAGGCGTGGGTCGGCCAGCTCATGGTCGAGCTCGCCGCGGGCAGCTCGGCCTCGGCCGCCGAGCGCGCGCGCGACATCCTGCTCCTGTTCGGCCGCTCGCCGCAGCGCCTCTCGACGCTGCTCGAGGTGCTCGAGCATCGCGAGGAGCTGGCCGCGGCCTCGTCGGTGGCCAACGAGCTCTTGCGCGGGACGCGCCTCGAGCGCGCGCTCGGTTGGTTCGGCCTGGGCCAGATCGCGATGCTGCAGGGCCGTTTCTCGGCGGCGCGCGAGGCCTGGCGCTCGGCGGCGCGCGAGGCGCAGCCGTTCGGCTCGCAAGGCCCGCGCGAGCAGAGCCTCGAGGAGCTGGTGGCGCTCGACCTGGTGATCGGCGACGACGCCGATCTGTCCGACACGCTCGGGCAGCTCATCGCCGAATATCGCGCCGCCAGCAACGACGCGCCCATGGCCGCCGACGAGATCACGCGCGCCGGCCACGAGCATCCGCGCCGCTGCCTCGACGTCGCGGCGATGGTGCGCGCCGTCGATCGCGCGCGCGGCGAAGCCGGCTACGAGCGCGAGGTCTGGCGCGCCGCCGCCGCCGCCGGCTGCGCGCGCTGCCGCGACGTGGTGCGCCTCGGCCTCGCGCCCGACGAGCGGCGCGTGCGCTCGACCTTCGCGCTCGCCGAGTGCGCCGAGCGCGAGGGCAACCTGGAGCTCTCACGCGACGCCTTCACACGCGCGCGCTCGCTGCGCACGCTGACCTTGCAGTCGAGCGAATCGCCGGCCACGGCGTACTCGGTCCTGTCGAGCTACGAGCTCGGCCGCGTGCTCGCGCGGCTCGGGCGCGCCCAAGAAGCGCGCGCCGCGTTCGGCGACTTCATGCGCCGCTGGGGCCACGCCGATCACCCGGTGGCCCAGGTCGACGACGCCCGCCGCGCGCTCGCCGGTGCCGGCACGCCCGCCGCCGGTGCCAACACGCCCGCCGCCGCCGGCACACCGTAACGGCACATTTCGGCACATTTTTCGGCACCGCGCTGTGCCGATTTGTGCCGAAATCTGCGTCATTCCGCCGCAGTTGTCGCGATCTTGCGCTACGCCGGCCACGGCATGCTTCGTGCTCGACACGCCGCCCATGGCCCTCCACACCGAAGAGCTCCTCCTGCACCCCAACGATCAGATCAAGATCGCCGGCGCCGTCGAAGCCGCCGAGCAGCGCACCGCCGTCGACTTCCACGTGCACGTCGAGGCGACCTGCCGCTATCCCGAAGCGCGCGCGCGCGATCTGTTGCGCCTCGCCGCCAGACGTCCGCACCGCGCCCACGGCATGCTCCTCTACCTGCTCGCGCACGAGCGCCGCTGCTACATCGTCACCGACGAGGCGCTGCGTCCGCTCGAAGGCACGCGCGTGTGGCGCGACGTCACCAACCGCCTCGTCCTCGACCTCCTGCACGGCAAGCTCGGCGACGGCATGTCCGACGCCGTCGGACGCTTCTCGCACATCGTCGCCGGTCACTTTCCCGGCATCCCCCTCGACGTCATCCCCCGTTCCATCGCCCGGTAGTACAATCGACACGTGGTCCTTCGCGACGAGACGCTCGATCAGAGCCGCAGCCACCGCGCGCGCGAAGGCGGCGGTCCGCCCGAGCCCGGCATCATCATGCTGTTCTCCGGCGAGCGCCCGCTGTTCGAGCTCGTGACATCGCGCGGCCCGATCACCATCGGCCGCGACACCGCCTGCACCATCTCGATCATCGACGCGCGCGCGTCGCGCCGCCACGCCGAGCTCGCGTTCGAGGGCGACCGCTGGATCGTGAGCGACCTCGGCAGCCGCAACGGCACCTTCCTCGACGGCGAGCGCGTCGGCGAGCGCGCCGCCGTCACCGACGAGGCGGTGCTGTCGGTCGGCAACACCATCTTCCTCGTCAGCACCAACGTCTCGTCGCTACGTGGCACCATCGCCGTCGAGAATGGCGTGATCATCGGCCCGCGGCTGCGTGCGCCGTGGCAGGCGATCGATCTCATCGCGCAGAAGAGTAAAGTTTTGCACGTCGTCGGCGAGACCGGCACCGGCAAGGAGCAGGCGGCGCGCCGCTTCCACGCCGGCAGCCGGCGCGCGGCGGGTCCGTTCGTCGCCGTCAACTGCGCGGCGGTGCCGCCGCTGCTCGCCGAGCGGCTCTTCTTCGGCGCGCGCCGCGGCGCCTACTCGGGCGCGGAGAGCGACAGCGAAGGCTACCTCGCCGCCGCCGACGGCGGCACGCTCTTCCTCGACGAGGTCGGCGATCTGTCGCCCGACGTGCAGCCCAAGCTCTTGCGCGCCATCGAGACCGGCGAGCTGCTCCCGCTCGGCGCCGCGCACGCGCGCAAGCTCAACGTCGCGGTGGTCTCGGCCACGCACGTCGATCTGCGTGGGCGCATCAACGCCGGCACCTTCCGCAGCGATCTCTACTTCCGCCTCGGCCAGCCGGCGCTGACCTTGCCGCCCCTGCGCGCGCGCCGCGAGGAGATCCCGTCGATCATCGACGTGACGCTGCAGCGCCTCTCGGGCGGCATGCAGGCGCACGCGTCGCTCGTCGAGGCGGCGCTCTTGCGGCCCTGGCCGGGCAATACGCGCGAGCTGATCAACGCCGTCACCGCGGCGGCACACCTGGCGCGCGGGCGCGACAATCGCGTGATGGCGCAGCACCTCGGCGACAACGTCGGCACCGCGCTCGGCTCCCTGCTCACGCCGTCGAACGCGACGCCGCCGCGCGGCGCCGCGCCGGCGATGACACAAGAGGACGCCGAGTCGCTGCGCATCCGCGAGGTG
>Ga0134125_10003389_pt1 | contig 18451 bp, 12 predicted proteins | sample KB31751_FD_96464 | JGI IMG/M metagenome (GOLD analysis project Ga0134125, IMG submission 96464) | Terrestrial soil microbial communities with excess Nitrogen fertilizer from Kellogg Biological Station, Michigan, USA - KB3-175-1 | ecosystem: Environmental > Terrestrial > Soil > Unclassified ... | reverse complement strand
CCTCCGCTTCGCCAACCGGCGGGTACTTTGCAACAATGGCGCCGCGTCTGCCAACCAGCCAGGCGCTGCTAAACCGAAACCACCTTAACTCGTGGTCTCACTCCAGGGGCGCACCCCAAAATCTATTGCTTACCGAACTAGGGGCCTCTCAACTCACCCTAGCGAGCCGTAGGTGCTTAACCGACCATGCCGGCGCGCTTCTTTCCATGCCAGCACCTCTCCTCCACCTGTCAGCAATGACAAATGGAAATTGATAGGTGGGAAATGGAAAATCTATTGCTTACACACCCTCGCAGCCTCTCAACTCAACCTAGCGAGGAGCAAAGTATCCTTCTCGAGCGTGAATTTCATTTTTCTCTTTCACGCCAAGTACATCAACGCGTATTGCTCGATACTTTCCGTCGCGAGCTTTGTTCGTCGGGTAATAGCCGAGGCTGTATTGCGTGCCAATATCATCCGCCACGCGAGCAAACGCAGCCCTCGCTTGCTGGAGATCCGTGGCGATGAAATTTCTCGCGCCAGAAGCACGCGCCAGATCATTCATTTCGCGACGAGCGAGGTTATAAAGGTCTCTACTGATCTGCATCCTTTCAAACTGGCCCATCTGACAGAAGTTACCGTAGTCCTCGCTGCTGGCCTTCGGCACAAAGATGCGTCGATACCTTTGGAGTTGACGCGCTGAAAGAGTCAGACGTCCATTGTCCCGACAATCTCTGAGCAGTCGATCTTCGACAAAGTCTTCTGTGTTCACCTGGATGAAATAACAAGCGAGCCCGGCACGCAGCAGCTTATCGCGAGCGTCTTCGTAGACTGAATCACTCGCTGAATCGACACCATCTGTCAACGCCACTACTGCCCGCCGGCCGCGCACCTCAGTCCGAGCCGCGTCGCGAAAGATGTCATTGGCGACTCTCAACAAGGCATCGTAATAAGGCGTCCCGTTACTCGAGCCGAGGTTTTCAATTGCGGCTCGCAATACCTTTCGATCATCGGTCAAACCCGAAAGCACATCGACCGTCGCGAGCGTCGAGCCGGCATTCGCGCGATCTTTGAAAGCTACAATCGCGATGCGATCACCGGGCCTCAAGGCGTTGATGAAAGCATTCGCTGCCTGCCGGATAAGATTGACGTCGGCTCGTGTTGAGCCTGATGTATCCAGGAGTAAGGCTACTTCGAACGGCGCTTCCGTCGTTCCGAAATTCGCGATCGTCTGTTTCTGATTGTCTTCGAAAACTATGAAGTTCTGTTTCGTCAAACCTGACAACGGCCGGCCCTGCGCGTTGGTGACAAATGTGGGCACCGTAACCAATTGCGTATCGACTCGAACAACATCGCCTTCATCGACCTCCTGGTCTTTCGGATCTTGCGGAGTCTGAACATTGGTATTGCCGACGCGTCGAGGTCGCTGCTGTTTCTCTGGAGCTTGTGATTGCGCCCAGCTTGAACCAACGACGAGCGACAGCATAAGCAAGCCGAAAGCAAACCTGGGCATAAGCAGCGAATTCGATCGGGTGCGAGCCAGTCGTGAATTCATAGCGTTAGATTCGACGGGGAGAGCCTTGACCAAACTATAGCCGGAAACGCCGCGCCCGCGAAAGTCGGGATGAAGGATTGCCAAGCCGAATAAATGCTGGCGACAACCAACGTCGCACCTTCTTATTCACGCCGCGGCTTCAGCCCGGTATCAGGGGTGTTACCTCGCCAGCTGAAACCGTTTTAACGGTTTTCCGATTGCGACCTCATGGCAGCAGGAGACCGTTAAGACGGTTCCTCTGTGAAAGCCGCTCTTACCACCGGGCTGAAGCCCGGCGTGAATGAGAAATTCGGACTCCGAACTAGAAGCTTTCACATTAGATTTCTTCCTGGCCATCACCTTGACAGTGTCGCTCGCTTCTCTTAGCATGACGATTCACGTGCCACGAAGTTTTTCGGCGGCATTTGTTCTTTGGACGCAGACAAAGTTGCCGGCTAAGGTGCAATAACGGCGGCTGGGGATGTCTGTTCCACTATTGCAGGCACGTACGTCAATGGTAGACGGCTTCCCTTACAAGGAAGAGGTTGGGGGTTCGAATCCCTCCGTGCCTACCATGCCTGAATGTTTGAAATCTCCAGTATGAGATCAGATTTTTTGAGATCTCTAATCTGAGATCTGAGATTGGATTTTGATCCAAAGGTCAGAATCTCAGATCTCAGACTTGAGATTTGAAATCTTGAGAATTGAAATTCGAGTTTACCTGCGGAGTCGTAGTTCAGTTGGTTAGAACGCCGGCCTGTCACGTCGGAGGTCGCGGGTTCGAGTCCCGTCGGCTCCGCCATTTTTTCAATAACTTAGCGTCACTGTGACAAGACGCTAATCGCGTGTGTGCCACTAATTGTGTCACCCGCTTTTCTTCCAAGTCCTGAGCGATAAGCTCGACAGTCTGCTGTCTAAAGAGGGGGCTGAGGTGCTGATAGCGCTTCAGCTCCCTGCTTCTTATGGCCTGTCATTTTTGAAATGATCGAATCAGGAATCCCTTTATAAACAGGCGTTCGCGTCCGAATCCTGAGGTGACGCCAACTGCATCCCGGACGGAGTGAGACGATGAAGATTAGCCGCCGATCCTTTCTCAAAGCTGCGGCAGCAATCGGTGCTTCGCTCGCATGGGTCGGACCGGCTCGAGGTTCGCGTGTCCACTGGCATGAGCGGCGTGATCTCTATCCCCAAGGGGTCGCCTCGGGCGATCCCGATCCGCACAGCGTCATCCTGTGGACGAGACGTCCGTTTGCCCAGGGCACACGCCAGCTCCTGACCGTCGAGGTAGCCGAGGATGAGGCATTCCGCCGCGTCATTGCGCACGCGCAGGCACCGGTCTCAAGCGCCGCGGACTGGACCGCGCGCGTTCTGATTGGCGGACTCAAGCCGGCGCGCACTTACTGGTATCGGTTTACCGACACCGACGGAAACGGCAGCCGGGTCGGCCGCACGATCACTGCGCCGTTGCCAAACGATCCGCGCACAGTGAACTTCGCATTTGTGAGCTGTCAGGATGTCAATGAGGGCAAGCTCAACGCCTATCGCCGGATGATTTACGAAGATGAACGCGCTCCCGCCGCCCAACAGCTCGATTTCGTTCTGCACCTGGGAGATTTCATCTACGAGGTGGTTGAGTATCCCGACGAGGTAAAGACACGCTACGATCGCACGATCTATGAGGTTGCACGCATCCCAGACGGCCACAAGGTCGGCAACTTCCACATCCCGCTGACCGTAGATGGCTACCGAGCCATCTACAGAGGCTATCTCGCCGATCCCGACCTCCAGGACGCTCGCGCGCGCTGGCCGTTCGTCGCCATGTGGGACAACCACGAATTCTCGTGGCAAGGTTGGCAAAGCATCGTCAAGGCGGGGTCGTTCGAGCAACCTGGCCAGAGCATCAAGGTCGCGGCGAATCAGGCTTGGTTCGAATACCTCCCCGCACGTGTCGCTCCGCCGAGCGGGTTACTCGAGCGCTTCGGTCCACCAGCTGTAAAAGACGTACCCATCAAAGAGTTCGATAGCAATGGGCTGGGAGTGGAACCGAACAACCTGACGGCGATCAACAGCCTCCAGTGCTACAGGGCGCTGCGTTACGGTCAGCACCTGGACCTGATCATTACTGACCAGCACAGCTATCGGAGCGCGGATCCCTTCAGCGATCCGTCTCTCGCAAAGCTCGGCGGCGACGAGTTCATAGGAATGTTTCCTGAGCCGGAGATGCAGGTTCTCGACGGCGGGCGCGGCTTCGACGGCGGCAATCCTCCTCCGGAGATCCGCTTCAACGATGCGCATGTGCCCAACCCGCAACGGAGCGCGCCGCCGCAAACGATCCTCGGGGCGGAGCAGAAGGCATGGTTCAAGGACAAGCTCAAGAGCTCAACCGCGGTGTGGAAAATCTGGGCGAACTCGCTGGGCGCGCTGGATTGGCGCGCCGACCCGCAGAACCTGCCCGCGGGTCTCACCAAGGAGTCCTGGCCTCCCAACACGTTCGCAGCCCTGGGCGGCGGTGATTACGGCACAGCTTGGACAGAGCGCGCTGAGATCTACCATCTCGTACGCGACGCGAAGATTACAGGCTTCGCCATCGTCTCCGGCGACCGCCACAGCTTCTGGGCCGGATATGCGACTGCGGAACTTCCGCCCGGCAAATTCGAACCGATCGGCTTGAGCTTCGTTGGCGGGTCTCTCGTCAGTCCAGGAGTGATGGAGTCCTATGAGCACAGACTTCCGAAGGACGCTCCGTTACGACCGCTGTTTCTTGCTGACAAGGATGCGGGGTCGAAGCCGGACTGGACCTTCAACATGCTGCTGAAGCATGGCGTCCGTGCATGCTTCGAATATGCAAAGAGCTTCGACCTCAAGCGCGCACGGTCGCTGTCCAACCCGGATCTGGCTCCGCACCTCGAGTTCGTAGATCTTGGAGGACACGGTTATGCGAAGGTCCAATTGTCGGCCGATGAGATGCGCACCGAGTTTGTCTGCATCCCGCGCCCCATTGCGCGTAGCGAAAGATCGGACGGGGGGCCCATCAGGTATCGGGTATTACACACTGCTGCACTGTGGAAGAACGGAGAGCGCCCGCAGCTGAAGACATCGGTGCTCGAAGGCGACGTTGGACTGGCGATTTGACGGACGCAGTTGTCGTCGCCGCGTCAAACTCACGTCAAACGTTGCCCGTCTTCGGGAAACTCCTATGAAGCATTCTTTTGAGTATTGCGCACTGCGCTATTTGCTTGCGTGGGAAACGGACGAACGTGAACTTCATGCGGCGATGACGAATCGTCCGTCACCACTGGCTTTGCGTTCGTCGATGCAACACTTCCGAATCGCCCGGAGCTTCAAGGGTGTCGCAGAAGAAAAGAACGCAAACCTTATTCTTAATGCACTCGATCGTGTCGTTCGTAACAGAACCTCCTCGCAATGTGACAACGTAATGGCTCTGGCGACTGAATTCCAAAACCATTTCGGCAAATTCAATGTGTCTGCTGCTTCCAAACTCCTCTGGCTGACCTTCCGAAGCCCGTACATTATTTACGATGCTCGCGCCGTAGCCGCACTCCGATTGCTTAGTTGCGAGTTCGATAATAAGGATTACCCGAAATACTACGAGGCGTGGCATTCCAGGTACGACCAACACAAGGTTGAAATTGAACGGGGCTGCGGAGCGCTTAACAACGGTTCAACCATTCTTCACAACCTGGCACGACTCAGAAGACTCGCTTCGTGCCGTTACGTGTCAACCTTGGTTTCGCGAACGTGTTTTCGACAATTACCTTTGGGAACTGGGCGACTCGCAGCCACTTAGGTTGCATTCATTGACCCCGAAATGAGAGCGCAGTGTTCCTCCTCAGCAATTGTCACAAGCCCTTGCGCGCGTAATTCTTCATCGGGGTCCCAATAAGTGACCGTCCACGTCCAAATAAGCCACCTCAATACTCAACCAACTTGGCGGGCTGGGTTCAATCGAGCAGTTCGAAGGGCACAGTAGGTGCTACGCACCTGAGATGTTTTTGACACGACACCCCTTTTGAGCTCGATTGACAGTGAGTGAGGCAGACCACCGCGATGAAAGCGGATTGAAACTTGTAGCGCTGCGTGACAGTCGACGGTAGTCTACGGTGAGGCAGACCACGGCCGCAACGGCTATCCATGCCGATGACTAGGCTGCCAGCTCTATCGCAAGCTGTTCCCGGTTTGCGCCTTCGTCGCATTTCAGCTTGTACACGATCCAGTTGATAGCCCGCACTCTTTCGGCTGAGCCTGCGGGATGCGCAGCACGAGCGATACCTACAGCCGTGGTCAAGAGCGCTCGGCGGACATAGGTGTAAGGCCTGCAATACCTCTCAAGCAAATCGCCAACGTGAGGCGCCGGAAACATTGCAAGCCTTCGATCGCTCGACGCGACGAACAATGATCCTTTATTGCCCTGAGAATTTTGCGAAACCTCAAAATATCCAGCCGCGGGGTTTTTGGCTACTATTTGCGTTCCCCTTAGGAGGCCCATTAGAACTTCCGCAGCTCTTCCGGGCGGCGGCGGATGGTAATCCGGTTCGCAGTCCATAGATTCATCACATTTAGGCGCCTCATGAGGCGGCGTAGAATTCCCTGATCCAGGCGTAATACTCCGGGACGGCTTAGGTGACGGGATCGGCAAGTTTCCGCTACTCACGCTGGATGGTGCGAGCCCGGGGTCGATTGCCTTATCATCCAGCTTCTTAAGAAAACAGATAGCCACGTCAACATATTCATCCATCTTCTTGATATCCTCTTTTGAGGAGGCTATAGCCGCGCCAAACATATTACGTTGAACGGCCTTGACCTGGCATAAGATTGTCTTGACCTTATCGCCCCACTTTTCCTGTTCTAACCTGACCTTTTCGGCAATCGGCCTTACGGTCTTCACCGTCTCAAATATCTCCAGCAGTTTTTTCTTACCTTCGGTAGTGAGAACGACTTCGCACTCGGTTTCCACCTCCTCGGCGGCTTCGTGGATTTGTCGAGTAATGGCGCCAATCGCACCGATCATCAACCCTACTTCTTTTTCTGAGGCAGACGAGAAAGATGCTTTGAGCAACCTGGCGTTGGAACTCCCCGCCTCAACCAACTCCTGCATTCGGCGCGCGGCCCCTCCCGTGCCCGGCTTACATATTTGCGCTTTCAACTCGTCGATCAGTTTCGCCAGATGATCGAGGGCGTTGGCGCAATCTCTTGCGGCGCCAAATGCCCCTTCGGCAGATCGGGTTGTCGCCTGACTCTGAACCTCCAACAAGATCTCATCGAAGAGAAGCAAAGCATCTGCAATCTCCGCGCTGCATTCTTTGACGGGGCTCTGACTAGCCTGGCAATCCCCGGCGAACGCGACGCCAATTCCCGCGACACATGTGCGCGTGAGGAAGGCTCTCCGTCCTGACTTTCTAGCTTGTTTCACAGCTTTGCCTCCTTACGTGAGCTTGGGTGGAATGGCGAAGGTCTCGTGCTTATGCGCAGCTGAAATATGCAATAAGCCATCGCTATTATCAAGGTTTTTCCGAGAAGCTTGCGAAAAGAGTGGTTGGAATAAATCGAGTAGATTACTCTTCCGGTCTCGGCATATAATGCGGTTCTATTCTTAGTCCGCTCACATCCAAAGGACGTTATGCCCGAACAAGCAGTTCCTGACTATAGTTTTATAAAACAGCAGTTGGAGACCGGCCGCGTGATCCCATTCCTCGGATCAGCTGCCTCCCTTGTCGGTCAATCCGGTTCCGCCAAAACACCGGACGATGTTCTTACCGCAAAGGGGGCGTCGGTTATTGAGGCCAAGGCTGCGCAAAACGATAACGATCAGAGCAGCGACCTTCAGCAGGCAACTTCGGACTCAAACGTTCCTACTTCGGCTAAACAAATCAATCCTCAGGGAGATGAGATATTTGAGTTTGCCCAACGGCACATTCCCCCGTCCGCCGCAGAATTGGCTCGCTGGTTAGCGCACAAAACTGCCTTGCCAAAAGACGAGGTTTTCGATCTCGCCACAGTGGCGCAGTATCTAAAAGCAGTGGGCGGTTCGGGGCCGCTCTACATTAAACTTCATGAGATTTTTAGTCGCGACTATCCGGCAACGCCTCTGCATGAATATCTTGCGGCGGTGGCTGCTAACGTACCTCTCCTCGTGATTACTACTAATTACGACGACATCATAGAGAGGGCTTTTCAAGAAGTCCCACACGATGTGGTAGTTCACATTTGCGATCCCAAACTGGGCGACAATGTCTTCTTGAAGCACCACCGAAAGGTGGACGGGAGCTGGGCCGACTCAGAACCGGAGAAGGTGATCCCAAACAAGCTGAAGAAAGTGGATTTGGCAAAAACCAGTGTGATCTACAAAATGCACGGCGCTGTGGACAAACGGAAGCCTGACCGGGACCAATACGTGATTGCCGAGGATGACTACATCGATTTTCTGACGCGTATGACAAAGAATACCGCTATTCCGGCGATCTTCACGGAGGCGTTCCAGTCTCGACACTTCCTATTTCTGGGTTATGGGCTGCGAGACTGGAACCTCCGAGTCATACTTAATCGCATCCAGGACAACCTGGGGAGTTCGTCAGATTTCACCTCGTGGGCAATTCAATACAAGCCAACTCTGCTGGAATCGCGGTTTTGGATTAAACGGGATGTGCAGCTTTTTGATCTCGACTTAATGGATTTTGTCCAAAGACTGAAGGCGGCTTAGCGCAAGAAGAACGGTAGCGCCTCAGGTGTTGGCCAAGACAGAACAAAGAAACGGCTCCAACGGATTTTGCGACTAAAGTCTGGCCAGCCCGCCCAAAACGTCGTGTATTCGAAAGAAGAGACCCCATGACCGAAGCCCCGATGGATTCGCCATATCGCGGACTGGTTCCTTACAACGAAGGAGATGCAAGATTTTTTTTCGGCCGCGAAGCTGAAACTCGGCTGGTGGTAGCTAATCTGTGTTCCGCACAACTGACGCTCCTTTACGGTCCGAGCGGTGTGGGCAAGTCTTCGATCCTTCGCGCTGGGGTTATGCCCCGATTCAGGTTTGCTCAGTATGCTTCGATCCCGATTTACTTCAATAGATGGAAGGGTGATCCACTGCTGAACCTTGAGGAGGCAATCATTGAAGCCATCCGTAAGGAGTCACTTAACGATACTGCGGGAAAAGACCTGGTATCCGATTGCCTGAAACAGATTCAGACTAAACGGCCCTCGATGGATCCGCTTGCAGGCGTGATCGAGGTCGCGGCCACGGTTCTCAAGCGCCGGTTGATAGTTATTCTCGATCAGTTTGACGAGTACTTCTTATATCAACCAGAACCACACGCCGACAGATTGGGCCCCGCGTTAACATCTGCCCTGGCCCAACCCAAGTCGCAGATCAGCTTTCTTGTTTCTCTTCGCGATGATTCGCTTTCTCAGCTGGACCGGTTTGAAGGTGATATACCCAGTTTATTTGACAACTATCTCCGTCTCGAACACCTGGATCGCGAAGCGGCAGTGGAGGCTATGACAAAGCCTCTTCCACAGTTTAGATTACAGCAGGACATCACTGCGCAGGCATCAGAAGTGCACATCGAACCTGAGCTGATTGAGGCTGTGCTGGACGACCTTTCGGCGCCCGGTCATGATAAGGATCCCACCCGAGCGACAGAGGCTGCTAACCTCAGGATCAAGGCGCCCGAGTTGCAATTGGTTATGACTCGTCTGTGGCAGGAAGATGTGGTGCGACGAGGAGGACTAACCCTACGCCGGGACACCCTGCGAAAGCTGGGCGGCCTTAAGAAGATCACGCGCAACCATCTAAATGAAGTGATGCTCGGTTTGAGCTGGCGGCAGAGGCGGCTAGCGATTCGGCTTTTCCGATGGATAGTCTCATCATCCGGTAAGAAGATCTCTGAGACTCCGAACAGATTAGCTGAGCTTGCTCAAGTTCCTCTGACGAAGACGATCAAGCTGCTGGAGCGACTTGAGGAGTTGCGGATTCTGAATTCTTTTGAGGTTCGAGCCGGGGATGGAACCAGCGAAGTAAATTATGAAATCTACCATTCCTTTCTCGGTGATCCCATTCTCGAGTGGCGCCGCCAGTATCGCCTAAAGGTGCGCATAATATCTTTGCTTGCGCTTCTCAGCCCACCGATCATTATCCTGATCTTCATTTTGCAAACCTTCAACTTATTCTCCGCTTTGTCAGACATTCTCGTTTTTGCGATTTGTGTGCTAATTCTTTTGGCTCCCCTGCACCTTGGTTTCCTGATCGGTCGTTGGTGGGAGCGGGCTAAGTGAATTTGGATTCTTCGGCCCGCCCCGTTCAGCGAGAAAAGTTCAAACTCTACTATGGGCTATCGTTGCAGGAGCCGAGCCATTTTCCATGCGTCATTTTCCATTTTTCATTTTGATCGTGGGATCGAGTTCGAAAAGAAGGCTGATCAAAAAATGGAGAATGAAAAATGATTAATGATATATGGCAAAAAGTTCGTCTTTACGTGAGTTCCGATTCAACTCACACTGCAGGCTGGCAGCCTGCAGTACATCGGGACTAAACTCTCGGGCATGATTCCCGTTGCCGAAGCAATTCAAATCGTTCTAAGCCGCGCGCCGAAACTCGAAGCGGAAGAAGTGTCCCTCACCGAGTCACTGGGACGAATTCTCGCGGAAGACATCATCGCGGACTCAGATCTTCCGCCATTCGATCGGTCGCAAATGGACGGTTATGCGCTGCGAGCTGATGAAGTGCAGCAAACACCAGCGCGGCTGAGCGTGGCCGGCGAGTCGATCGCAGGCAAAGGTTGGCATCACGAACTGCAACCGGGAACAGCAGTCCGCATCATGACGGGAGCGCCGGTACCCGCGGGCGCTGACAGTGTGCAGCAGGTTGAGCTGACGAAAGAATCTGAAGGTGTGGTTGAGATTCTCGAGCCGGTGAATCAGGGGCGCTCGATCGTGAGACGCGGCGCTGAGATCAAGGCAGGAGAGGTGGTGCTACGAATTGGCGATCAAATTAACGCCGCCATGATCGCGGTGCTGGCGTCGTTCGGATATGAAACTGTTCAAGTCAGCGCCCAGCCCCGCGTCTCAGTTCTGGCAACCGGCAGTGAGCTCGTGTCGGTGAGCCAGCAACCCGGCCAGGATCAGATTCGAGATTCAAACAACTATTCGATCGGGGCATACGCAAAGCTAACGGGCGCCCTCGTCAAGCTAATGCCATTAGCCGGGGACGACATCGGGATACTCAAAAAACAAATCGGGCTTGCAGTCGAGCGATCCGATGTCGTTATCACTTCAGGCGGCGTATCCATGGGGTCTTACGACTTTACCAAGGCGGCGCTGCGTGAATTAGGTGCTGAAATCTTGTTCGAACGCGTGGCTTTGAGGCCTGGCAAGCCAACCGTCTTCGCCAGCATGCCAAACGGCGCCTTAGTATTTGGATTACCGGGTAATCCCGTCTCGGTCTCCGTCACCTTCAATTTATTTGCGAGGGCCGCGTTGCTGCGGATGCAGGGAGTGGCAAATCCGTTACTGGCGAAGGAAGTGGCAGTGCTATCGAAAGCGCTGAAGGGATCGCTGGACCGCGAAAGCTATCTGCCTGCGCAACTGTTCACGAATGATGAAGGCCAGCTGCTCGCCGAGCCATTGAAATGGGGAGGCTCGTCGGACTTCGTTGCTTTCGCTCGAGCGACTGCGCTGATTGTTGTTCCGGCGGGAACGGGGAGTATGAGTGAGGGGGAACGAGTTAGGGTAACAAGGCTTCCTTGAGGTAGCACAGACTTCAGTCTGTGTTCGAGTCTCGAAAGTCTCAATTAACCCAACCACCAAAGCAGTAATAACCGGTTTGGACCAAGGTAGCCTTCATCGTCTTTGAGGCTGTGAAGCTTGACCAGAATCCGATCCAATTGAAAGCCTGAAACCTTGAACACAGACTGAAGTCTGCGCTACCTCAAGCCTGGACGATGGGGGCAACTCTGTTAGTTACACTCTTCAAATCGTCGAAGCCCGGCAGTCTTTCAATCCTGTTCGTGATGGTCTTGTTGAAGACTTCTAAACCAGCAGTTCCACGAAACAGCGTCGCCATTACATAATTCGTCTCGCGGGCGGATTTCGGTCCCTGTCCAACCGGCGACCAGAACTTATCGATGACAAACCGAGCCACCCGTCTCGAAAACTTCGCCTTCGCCAGCTTCAAACGAGCGATACTCCAATAGAAGTTCGCGTGAATCGACTCCTCCTGCATGATACCGACGAGAAGTTTGCTCAACACCGGATGCTCGGCCAGTTCTGCTAACCGGCGATAACCCTGAAGAGTTGTGATCTCGTTAATCGCTCCCCAGACCATGTGGGCGCCATGAAAATATTGGCCGAAGGCATGCGCGGTGTAATCCGCGACGTAGGAACCTGCAGTGTAATGCCAGGGAATTTTTGACAGCGCCTCCGTCTTCCACTTCTCGCTGGTGGAGATGCCCGCTTCGGCAAGGAACCTATTCAACAACTCCGCGTGCTGCAACTCTTCCACGCTCCAGCGGTCCATGAATTTTCGAATTACTACGTCGCGTCCAGTGGGAGTCCGCAATAATTCCTTGTAATAGATGTCGGTAAAGTACTCGACATCGCGCATGTACAGCAGCACCGGAATGAAAGCGGGTTTCAGAGGACAGTCCTTGATTTCGTTCCAGGGAACGCTATCGACGAAATCCTTGGTGATGGCGCGCGGCTGACGCTCGTACCAATCGAGCACGTCTTTCTCAGTTTCGAACAAGGGAACCTCCGCTAAATCGGTCAACCAAAATAATCAGAACTCGCTTACTCTACGAGGCGACTCAGGCGAGCGGATTTCGAGCCTGAGTCAATTCTGCTATGCTTCGAGATCTAAAACTGGAAAGCTATTCTCATATCAATGGACTCTTGCGAGGTAAATATTTCAACGGCCAGATTAGCGACTGAAAAGGCGCCGGTCCCTCTGGCTCATCAGGCTGTCCATGATACGGTGGTCAATATCTTACAACAAGCCGCCAAAGGCAAGCTTCTCGACGTACCGGCCGGAACCGGGGCTCTGGCCTCGCGGCTGATTCAAGAGGGTTTTGACGTAGCCTGCTGCGACCTTTACCCCGAGATTTTTCGTCTGGCAGGCGTAGAAGTTCGACAGGGGGACATGGGGGGAACGCTTCCCTACTCCGATGAGTCTTTTGATTACATTACTTGTCTCGAAGGGCTCGAACACATTGAGAATCCGCAAAACGCGATTCGAGAGTTTGCTCGCGCGTTGCGTCCGCGCGGGCAATTGATCGCAAGCGTTCCTAACATTCTCAATATCGAAGAACGCTTGAAGTGGCTGATTTATGGATACACATCCCATTTTAAGCCGCTGTCGCGGGCATCGCTCGCAAATCTGCCGGCGGACCTGGCAGGAAAAGAGGAAGTGGCGCTGCATGTGAATGCGATTAGTTACTCCGAGCTGCGCTACTCGTTGGAAGAATCAGGCTTTGAAATCATCAGGCTTTATCGCGACAAGCCCAAAGCCCATCTCTGGCTTTACTGGCCCATCGTTGCGTTGATTCGCCTGGTAGGTAAGCTTACGCCCCAGCAGAAGCGAGTCGAGCGTTGGACTGAAGAATTGATGTCAGACGAGGTGCTGTTAGGCGGTAATACTCTAATTGTGCATGCTGTGAAGAAATAGTTGTTTTGCATTTGTCCTTGGATCTTTGTACTTAGTGCTTTGTTCTCTGTGCTTGAATGTTGGGTTTCTGCCTTCTTACATTCGAGGGATAACAGATATTGATCTGCACTCAACTACAAAGAACAAAGCACCAAGAACAAAGATCAAAGACCTGAATCCAAAACCTTAGACGAAATTATTCAATGACCCAGTTAAGCCACATCGACGACGAAGGCAAAGTGAAGATGGTCGACACCTCTGCCAAGGCGATTACCTCTCGCAAAGCAGTCGCGTCCGCCCAGGTAGTAATGTCCGCGGAAACTGTGGCGGCGCTCAAAGCCCATCAAACTCCGAAGGGAGATCCCCTGCAAGCAGCCCGGCTGGCGGGTATCATGGCCGCAAAGCGCACCTCCGATCTCATTCCGCTTTGTCATCCCTTGCCGATAACTCACGTTGAGATTGAAGCGAACCTAACTGACACAGGCGTGATGCTCCAGGCCGCGGTCAGCACCAACGCGCAAACAGGTGTGGAGATGGAAGCTCTGACGGCTGTCTCGATAGCGGCATTAACCGTGTACGATATGTGCAAGGCTATCGACAAAGGCATAACGATCACGAACATTCGGTTGGAAAGCAAAACGGGCGGCAAATCCGGCGATTACGCTCGTTGACTGTACGACAGGCTGCCAGCCTGTCGCTACTTGCCGTACAGACAAGCTTGTCTGGTGCGGGCTGCAGGCTGTCAGCCTGCAGTACAGCAGAAAGCAGGAACATCAAAGGCTCGGGGCGCGTTTACCTGTCAGAGCTTCGCCCGGAACCTGACAAGTATTAGAATTCACGCAAACGGCGAGAGGAGATTCAAAGATGCCCTTAAGAATTTCGAAAGATGCACGACCTCAGGCGGCCACCTTGCTGATTGCCGCAGCGATCTCGATCGCCCTTTGGTTTATTCCCATCGTCGAGCTCCTTAATTATCCTTTCCGACTCTTCGTAACCTTCATCCACGAAGGTGGACACGCGATCGCCGCATTGTTGACCGGCAATTCGGTCCAGAGCCTGAGCGTGGCTATGAATGCCAGTGGCGAGACCTACACGACACAGGGTGGTCTCATATCGCAGATGTTTATTTCCAGCGCGGGCTATCTTGGCTCGATGGCATTTGGCGCGCTGCTCCTGGTGCTGATTCGCAAGAGTGTCGCGTCTCGCATCGTTCTCGCCGCCTCTTCGTTTCTAATACTTGGCTTGACTTTGATTTTCGGGTTGTTCAAACCGGTCTTCGCGGGGGGCGCGTGGTCGGGCATTCCGTTTACACTCCTGGCGGGCGGGCTGCTGGCGGTGGGACTCTTCGCTGTGGCTCGGTTTGCAACCGCAAAAGTCGCTTCGTTCTTTGTCAGCTTTCTCGCCGTTCAGTGTGTGCTGAATGCAATACTTGATCTGAAAACGGTCTTCTTCCTTTCATCCCCATTCGCAACAACGGTTCCCACCGACGCAGTGAACATGGCTAGCGCTACCGGCATCCCGGCAATCTTCTGGACCATACTCTGGATCGCCGTCGCATTCTTCATGCTGTGGTTTGTGATGCGGCTTTACGTCGTCAGTCGTGACGCTCGCGTCCAGCCCGACTTACCCTTCGAGGATTCCCCAGCAGTCTAGGCGGATTGCTGATTGCTGAATTCGGATTGCTGATTTTCAATCGCTGAAAATATTAGGAGCGCTGGACCAGGCCAGCGCTCCTTTTCTCCTTCAGCAATCAAAATTCGGCGCTTCGAAATCTGCAATCCGAATTCAGCAATCCGCAATCCACCCGCCCTCCCCGCTCCTTAGAACGTGAAGCGGGCTTGCAGCTGGAACATTCGGGGCGGGTCAATGTTGGCGAAGGCCGGAATGCCGTTAGTGGCCGTGCCCACGTTGGAAATGAATTGCCCGAACGTCGTATTCGCTGTCGCGTTGTCGCCGTAGACTGTGACGCCTCGTCCGAGGAAATTGCCATGATTGAAGAGATTGAAGCCTTCCAACCTGAGCAACAAGCTCGTCTTCTCTGAAGTCTTGATGCGACCCTCAACGAACGCTGCCACTTCAGAGGTCGGCGTGCCACGGAAAGTTGACTTGCCGATTACTCGTCCGTTGACGACAGGCCGATCGTTGGTGCTTCCATCTCCATTGTTGTCATTGCCCGTGGTGGCGTTGAACGGTCGCGCCGAAGCAAGCTGAGTCAAAGTTCCAGCAGTAATATTCCACGGGAACTTGTAGCTGAAGGTCATCACGGCCCGATGTCTCTGATCGACCACGCTTGGTCCGCGTTCAACCTCGCCAAGCCGCGAGATAATCGACTCGTTAGGACCGATGCCATTGCCGTCCGGTTCCGACGTGTTCGTCGCTTTGGACAGCGTGTAGCTGAGCGAGGCGTAGATTTTCTTGGAGCCACGATAACTAATCAGTGTCTGCAATCCGTCGTAGTCCGCGACGCCCAGATTCATCAATACATTCACCTGACGGATACCACCATTGGCCGGGCGAATGGGACGAGTCAGGTTGGCGTCAGCCACCGATCTGATTGAGTTAATGATCGTTCGATCAATCGCTGATGGAGCGTTCAAGTCTACGGTACGATCGAGACCGTCCACGTGCTGGTGAACGTAATCGCCGCCGATGAACAGTCCCTTGATAACCTCGCGCTCAGCGCCGATCGAAAAGACCTGGCTGCGCGGATTCAGGAATTTGTCAGGATAGTTTGGGATTAGGTCGAAGTTCAGTCCGTACTTCGTAAACTGAGCCTGGTAGAAAGAACGACGTCCCGCTCTGATCGTTATGTCACGCGCCGGCAACTGAGTTGCGAGCAGCGTCCTGGGATCGACGTTCACCGGGAGACACGAGCCTGTCAGACAGCTCGGAAATCCAGTCTGACCCAAAGTGGCGGTATAAGTCGTCAATCCGTCCAAGCCATTTACCAGATAACCAGCGATGGCATTGGTTCGAATCTGCGTGTAGTACATACCGTAGCCGCCGCGAATCGACGTACGCGAATCGCCGCCCGGATGCCAGCCAAAACCAAGACGCGGAGCAAAATTATTCGTATCGTCGGTTAAGGTTTGCCGATCGTAACGCAGCCCTAGATCGAGAGTAAGATCACGACTCACGCGGAACGAATCCTGAACGAATCCAGTCAGGAGCCACTGTGGCAATCTATAGCTGCTGATTCCAAAGTTTATTGGCTGCTGGTAATTCTGCACGTCATTCAAAGTCAGTGAACCAAAGGGAGCAGTTGTGGCTGACTTGAAAGTGAAAGTGCCGAGGATAGCGGTGCCAGGTTCGCTACCAGTTCCACCTGCCACATGGTGGATCACGCTGCCGCCAAAGCGGAGGTAATGCTTGCCCAACGACCACGAGATCGTGTCCGCAAATTGCACCTGGTGTCCGTAAAGATTCGAAGCGCGCGACTGTCCAATCGTAAAAGCCGCGGCGCCGGTCCGGGTGTAGGTTGTGGAAAGGTTCTGAGCCTCCCACAGCGTGACCGGATCACCGTGCAGGTAAGCAAAGCGGAATTCGTTTAGCAGGCGCGGATTAATGATCGCCGTGTGATTGACTTGAGCAGTCCACGAACGGCGTGTGTATCGGCGCGCAACGCTGGGAGCATTCGTGCCGCTCACTGCATCCTGCGGATTGTCGTCGACCATACGGTCGAGGTTCATTCGAAACATCAGATTCTGACTACTGCTCAGCTTGTGATCCACACGACCGTCAAAAAGAGTCTGCCGGTAGTGACCGGTGTAATCCAGGTGCCCATCAGCCGGCAATACGAACGCTGGTAGCGCGGGAGAAAGGAACGTGGTTCGATTTTGGCGAGTGTGGTCGGCAGCAACGAAGAAGAATGTCTTGTCCTTAATGATCGGCCCGCCCACTGCGCCAGAGAATTGATTCAGCGCGTCCGGAATGTCCACCGGATTGATAAACCGAAGGGTGCTCGGCGTGACGCAACTTGGTGTCGACGATGGGCAGAAGCCATCGGTTGAAAATGTCCTCGCCTGCCATTTGCCGGGTCGATGCATGACAAGCGCCTCGCCATGCACGCCGTTCGTACCTGACTTTGTCACTATGTTCAAGGCAGGTCCCGAGGTCCAACCGAATTCCGACGAGAATGCGTTCGTCAACACCTGCATTTCCTGAACGGCGCCGATCGGGACGGTGGCAATTGCAGTCTGGCGGCCCCAACCTTCATCGTTGTTCGCACCGTCGAGGAGAAATGTGGTTGCACGTCGTGAGCCCACTCCAGTAATAAAGTACGTCTGATTAACGAAGAGATCGCCCGTGCCCTTCCCTTGTCGGAACGCCGAGTTTAGCAACGGGAGGCTCGAGACCTTGCGGCCAAGGATCGGCGTCTCGTCAATGAGCTCATTTTTGAGCGATAGCCCGATCTGCGGATCAGCGCGCACGCCGTCAGTAGTGCCGAAGACTGTAACTTCGCTTTTGCCGCCGCTGGCCACGAGCTTAACCTTCACCGTCGCGGTTTCGCCGGCTCGAAGCGTCAGCCCGGTGACGTCTTCAGCAGTGAAGCCACTCATGTTTACCGACACTTTGTACTCACCTGCTATTGGCAGCGCCGCAATCGTAGCGGACCCTGCGTCTCCAGAGACCGCTTCGCGCGTGTCACCGGTGGCGACATTCACAACTGAGACTGTCGCGCCCTTAACTACGGCGCCATTCTGATCGACTACAGTGACCACCATCGATGAGGTGTTGGGAGATTGCGCGGCAACCGGCACCACGATGAATGCCAGCAACGCAATCAAAAGCAAAGGAATGCGAAGTCTTATTGTCATAATTTTCACCCTTTTTTATTAGAAGTGAGCCCGCACCAGCGGCCCGAGCCCAAGAGGACGAATGGTCGGATAGGCGAAAAGGTAATGTTTGTGCCGTCCGAAGTTACGGACTTTAGTAAGGGTTTGGTCCTACTACCAGCGCTCGTACTCGTTGAAGCAACTTGGTAGCGTGGACTTCAGTCTGCGCCCGCTTAACCTTCTCAAACATGGTGTTTGGTTACAGCCCCCAACAAACTTCCACTCAAGAAATGATGGTTGCGTGGCTTGGCCTTGACTGGCAGGTATGCTTCCGCACTCTTCGCGCGTTGCCTGATCGGTGACGTATGAACAGACTGAAGTCTGTTCTACGGTAGCTTAGACTTCAGTCTGAGCAAGCTTCCGCCGCCACAAACTTAGTCGTAGCTAACAAGCTCCGAACCAACTCAAGTCGATTCCACTCAAGAAAATTTGAAATGATGGTTGTGTGGCTTG